>TARA_R110002126_G_scaffold47605_5_pt1 | contig 27132 bp, 14 predicted proteins | sample TARA_R110002126 | Tara Oceans TARA_R110002126 (sample SAMEA4397536) | marine metagenome | biome: Polar Biome; feature: [DCM] deep chlorophyll maximum layer (ENVO:01000326); material: water (ENVO:00002006), including particulate matter (ENVO:01000060) such as... | depth 30 m | reverse complement strand
TAGAATTAGAAGCAGGTATGACTAAACTAGCTGATGAAATACCTAAACCGGCATCAGGTGACTTTATAAAAAGATATATAGACAATAAAATAGGCGGACTTACGCCAGAACAAGAGACTGAACGTAATAATACGGCAAAAGTTGCAGGTGATTTCTTAGCTAAGCACATGCCTCAAGTTATACAGGATAAATTAGGTGAGAAGGACAGAGATTTCTTTGATACGTTAGCAAGTACTTCTGCAATTGGTGGGTTACTAGACGTAAATGTAGATGACCCAGAAAATCCTTATGTATTTATAGAAGGTACAGATACTAAACTATTGCCAAAAGATTTTAACATGGACGCTAAAACTTTAATTGATAGTAGAACCTCAATTCAAGCTATAGGACAAAGCGCTAAGAAGGCGTACTCTACTGAGTTTGGCTTAAGTGGTACAAGTGATAAGTCAGATTTACTACGTGATAGAGTAAATGAATACTATGACTTAGTAGACGCTGAGGCTTCCGGAACAAGTGCGCAAACAACGTTTACTTGGAGAACAATAGACCCAACTCAAAGAGGTCTAGTTGAGGAAGCTTTCAAGTCAGCTAACTTTGGTAACATGGTGGCTGTTAATACTAACAATGTAGGGGAAACTTTACAAGGCAAAAAATTAGAAGCCGCTTTGGCTAATATTGGGTCTTCTAATGTGTCTGTTAGAGTAGATAAAGAAAATAGATTATTAGAAGTAACTGCTAACACAGGACCAGACGGTGCTCAGCAGACTTTCAAATTACAAGAGAAGCCAAACATTGCTGGATCTGATCAAACTTTTGATAGAATCTTTAATATTGTTACAGGTGAGCAGGGTGCAGGACAAAAAGCAGGTGCTGTAGGGAACTTCAGTTCAGGTATAGGTGGAGAGTTTAACTCTTTATCAACTTTGACTGGTCAATACAACCGTTCTTTACCGCCAGATGTAGACCCTAATATAACTGTTAAACAGTCCCCAGCAGGATCTAGGCAGAAGTACGTAATGGGTGATGCGGATGGTACACTTACTTACCAGGATTTGGCAGGATTAGTTACCAATGAAAAATCTGATGAGGCTACAAAAGAATTTGCGACAAAAACGTTTATTGCTCACGGTGTTGCTGAAGGTATAAGTGAGGAAAAGATAAACCAGTTGGCTACATTATTAAACGTGCCTGCAGACAAAGCTGGTGAATACCCAGCAGCTGATTGGGCTATTATATATGATTTATTAAATGATGAATTATCTGCTAATAGCTATGATGAAGTTATTAACTTAGCTAGCTTATTAGGTAAAAAATAAAATTAATATGGGAAGTAGAAAATACGGAGACCGTAGCGCCAATATGGACGCCATTAACAAGCGGCTAGCAAATAAAAGCCATATCAGTGAAAGTGAAGTACTTACTCCTGGTCAGGTAAAAAGAATTACCGGAGGAGTTGACTTCTCCAAAGTACAAGAAACCTTAGGTTCCAATGTAAACATACTAGCGGATGATATCCAAACCCAATTAGGTGAGGAGCAATCAGCATGGGACAAGTGGGGTAACTTTGGCATGCAGGTAGGTGCGGAAGTACTAGGGGGAACTATGGAAGGTATTGGGTACCTTGGAGACATGGCCGGACTTGTTGATACTTTAGACGGTGACATGAATGAGTTTGGTAACTGGTTTTCTGATATGGGTATTGCTTTAAAAGGCGGGTCCCGTGAAGAGTTTCCAATATTTGGAGCACATGACATGGGTAACGCAGGTTACTGGTTATCTAATGGTGTATCTATTGCTTCTACACTATCTTTAATGATCCCTGCAACAGGAACTATTAAAGGGATAGGAATGCTAGGTAAAGCTGTAGGACTAGCTGATAAGATGGGTAAAGCCACTAAAGCTACTATGGGTATCTTAGGAAGTGCAGTTGTTTCCAGACACATGGAAAACATGATGGAGGCAAAAGGTACTTGGGAAGCTACAAGAGATGAAGCATTAAATAAAGGCGCCTCACTAGATGTAGCTGATAAAGCTGCTGCTACGGCGGCAAGTAATTTATATAAGGTGAACTACGCATTAATAGCACAGGATATTTTCCAGTACGCGTTACTTGCTAAGGGGCCTAAAATTAACCAAGCTGTTACTAGCAATAGAATGGCTAACGCAGTTGGACAGTCTAAGTTAAAGACTATGGCTAATGTAGCTTACCCGTATTTAACGGATGCTATATCAGAGGGACTTGAAGAAGGTGCTCAATTTATCTTTGCTGAAGAGGCTAAGTACCACGCATTAGAAGATGCCGGTGTTATCCCTAAAGAAGATGCAAGTGATAGATACGCAGCTTACGGTAAAAACTCTGAGTTGTGGACAAGCATGTTATTTGGTGCGCTTGGATCCGGTGTGATGCAAGGAGCGTCTGCAGGAATGAAGCAGACAAACATCCCAATATTTGGAGGTAATAAACAAGAACAAGAATACTTAGAAGAAAGAATACAACATGCTAATGAATCTTATACTAAGATAACAGAAGCTTCTATTAAGTTACAGGCTGCTATGAAAGCAGATGATCAAGGAGGTATTCTTGAAGCTGAGAATGAATTAGCTTTTAACGCTGCTTATAGCGCTGCAGCTCTTGGTAACTTTGATATATCAATGGCTAATGTTGATCAGCTTATTGAGGAGATTAAGGATGGTAGTACTGAAGAACAGTACGCACCTGACTTTGAAAAGAAGTTAAAGAGCTTACAGTCAGATATGAAGACTGTAGCAGGACTATATAAGCAGAACAGTAGAAAATATAACGGTGCAACTGTTAGATCTATTACTTCTAGACAGTTTGACAACTTAAGGCTAGGTAAAGACTTGCAGAAAAGGGAGGCTAATACAGCTAAAGCTAAAGAAGAGTTCCCTAGATATAATAATTTAAGCGCTCAAGGGCAAGAGTCCTTTGACATAATGGCTGAAATGGAAGCTATTAAACAAGCTAAAGTATTGGCTGACTTACAGGCAGAGACTATTGGTACTGAAGAAGCTGCGGCTAACAGTGAATTATTTAAAGAAGAGTTAGATATAAACCTTAAAGAGTTACTAGTACAATTAAAAGAAATTAAAACTGAGCAAGACTATACTGAAAAGGGTGAGGGGCAAGGACCGCAAATTGCTAAACGTGCTAAACAGGTTAAACAGGATAAAAGTATATTAGAAGGATTTGTAAACAATGCTGACAAGGCTGTCACTGCTGTTAGAGATGAGTTCTTAACACATAGACGTATTGACCAAAACAATAAAGCCTTAGCACTTCTTACGGATAAGAAAGGGCAGAGAGCTTTAGAAGAGCAACAAGCAAACGAGCTTAAGAAAGTTGAAGATGAAAACAAGGAAATTTTAAAAGAACGTAAGAAAAAGAAAAAGAATAAAAGAACAGACTCTATTACAGAGTCAACAAACAAAACTGACAGCAATAAAGCAGCTAAAAAAGAGGAGGTTAAAGACGGTAAAAAGACTACTCCGGAAGCCTCCCCTCAAAAAGCTAAGGATGTTGCAAAGAAACCTGCTAAAGTTCCAGGACTTGCAGGATTAACTGATGCCCAACTTAACCGTTCAGCTGAAATAGCTGAGACTGAGGAAGACTTGATTGCTATTAACGGAGAGATTAAACGTAGAGCTGATGAAAAGTTAGAAGGTAAGAAGAAATCCGGTGAGAAGTTTGAGCAAAAAGTAGCTGAGCAGGCTGGAATAATTGCTATTAACAGTGCGGAGAACTCTCCTACACCAGAGAATAAAGAGGTGTTTATAGCACCTGAGAAATTTAACGCTGTAGCAGAAACTGGTTACGCACTAGCTTGGAAGTCAACTACTACAGCTGATGAAGTTGAGATGGAGTCTGATTTCATAGATCCAGAGATGGCTAAGCTTATAACAGACTACTTTGAAGATGTTGATATATCATTAAAGGATCACTCATTAGAGTTTTTCATTGATGAGGCACTGTTAAAAGAGGCTAGCACATATAAAACTTCTGATCCTCTTAGAGAGATTTCAGATAAACTTGCCAAGGGTGAGTCTATTGGGAACCTTATTGGAATGCTTCCAGTACAAGCATACCTTGTAGATGGTGACGGTAACAGAGTAAATATTAGCGGTAGAGATTTACAAGTACCTATACATGACATCACGTTTGATGGCTGGAACAAATTAGACCCAGACAAACAAGATGCTGCTATTAGTGAGGTGGTTGCATTGAAGACTGCTATTTTAGAGAATAAAGGTACTAACCTTGTTGCTCCTATTGAGGACCAGAGAGGTGGAGTACCAAACAATACTGACGTATTCCTTAACGCTTCTGAAGCATTAGGGATTATGGCAGAAGACATGGTCTTAGTAATGGGAAGCAAAGCTTTACCGGGAACAGCGTCTGGGCAGTATGTTGACTCTAGTAAAGAGCCAGTAGGTAATTTAGAGCAGCTAGAATCTGCTAGTCCTGGAGCAGTTTACGCTTCAGTTAAAAGGCCTAATGGTCAAATGTTCCCAGTAAGATTATGGGTATCTAAGTTAGAAGAACAAGAAGCTGAGCTAGTTTATCAGTTGTACGCACTTACTATGCAGGATCCTGACTCTTATAGAAGTACTTTAAACAAACACCCAGCACTTTTAAAACTAATGCAGAACTCTAATGATACTAGAGTATCTGGATTACTAGGGTTAATAAATACAAAGAAGACTACAATACAAGACTTACTATCTATGGTAGTATATGAAGGGCCCCACACTAAGACTATGGGTGCCGGAACATTATACAGTACCAAAGGAATGGTTAAAGTAGGAGCAACTCCTTTTAACAAGGAAATGTTCTTAACAGCTGATGGTAAGGCTAGGTTTAAAGAAGCGTTGTCTAACAAGATGCGTCAAATACCTAATGAACTCATTGGGGATAAGGCTTTCAAAGAATACCTTATTGACAATGAACTACTTACAGCTAACTTTGAGCCAGGACAAGCTAACTTTATACAGCCAACAGTTGTATTTGGTACGCCTAAGACGCCTGCTAATAAAGAAGCTGCAACTAAACCAGCGGCTAAACCTGTTCTAGATGAGAGGGCTGACACTAAAGCTGATACAGAAACTAAAAAAGATGATATAGAAGCCAGGAGAGAGGGAGAACTGAAAGATGTAAAAGATTTACCTAGTCAAGCTCAAGGATGGTTAGATTCAGCTAAGCATGATGCCGTAGCTTTAACCACATCTAAAGATTTAGAGGATCTAAAAGATTATATAGAGTACAACGGTATAGATTCTGTAGTAGAGCAAGCAGAGCGTAGCCTTACTGCGTATGATACTGATAAGTTTCCATCAATTAGGAAATTTTCAATAAAAGAAGTTTTAGAACATGTAGTTAACGGTACTGGTTTAGACGGAAGAGTAAAGGACGTTTCTAAAATTGCAGAAATAAACGCTAAGTACGACGCAGAACTAGCTACATTGGAAGCTAAGCCAGCAGCTCAACCAACCGCAGCTGTAGAAGAAGTAGCTGGCGAACAGTTAGATTTATTTGGGCAAGGCTCTCAGAACACTGCATCAGCCAACAAAGCTACTGAACTAGGTAACAGAGAAGAAGCTATACCAAAGAATGGTGCTAGTATTAACGCTGTTATAGTTGAGGCTGAAACTTCAGGGACCCGTATAAGTGTTACTGAAAAGATAAAAGATAAGAAAGCAATACAAGATATGAAGGACAAGTTAGCTGCAAAGCTAAAGCCTAAGAAGAAAGAAGCTCCAGCACCTAGTAAACAGGAGGGTGAGACGTATGATTCTGATGAGTTAGATCCTTTTGCCAACAAGACTAGGGATATAAAAGATCCTTCTAAACCTCTTACTATGGCTGAAGTTAATAAAGTTGCAGCTATTGTACCTAATGAGGTATCTATTGAAATGACTGAAGACTATATCACACTATTAAGTGGGGGTAGGGCTGCAGTTGGATTATTTACTTCCGGATTAATTACTCTTAGCGCTAAAGCTAAGAGCGGTGACGCGTACCATGAAGCTTTTCACGCCGTCTTTAGAACATCACTATCAACTGCTAAACAAGCAGAGCTTTTACAGGAGGCTAAAGACACCTTCCTAGGCCCAATAGAGCAAGATCTTAAACTAATACAGGCTGAACATAGCATTAGTAGGGAGGCTGCAATTGAACTGTTTTACGAAGAGCAACTAGCTGATGAATTTGCACTGTATTCTGAGAATCCTCAAGCCTATACTTACGGACCAAAATCTGCAAAGGTTAAAGGGCTTTTTGCTAGGATAGCTGAGTGGATAAAATCATTTACTAACAAGCCGCAAAACTATAAAGCGGTGTTTGGAGATATCTTAAATGGAAACTTTAGAAGTGATAAGAATGTTGACGCATATATTGCCGCAGGTACCGTGGCGTCTATTAACAATAAAACTAAGAAGCCTTGTTAATCAGGGCTTTATTTAGTATTTTTAACCAAATTATTTTATAATGAGCTGTATTTTTGAATATAAGGGACAGGAGTTTGATACTAAGAAAGACTTACTTTCTTATTTTGAAAACAACAAGATTACCAAGGTAGATTTTAGAAAAGATGTCACCTTTACAAGCACTAGTAAATTTACTACTGTACAACAAAAAGATATTACAAACACATTAGCCTTTGCAGTGTTTAACCACGCTAAAGGGGACTTAAATAACTTTACAGCTTTAGACTTTTCTGAGGTTGTTACAGATTATTTAACTAAGACCTTGAAGAGGGCCCCTAAAGACTCTCCACTAATAGAGAGATATGAAGACGTGCTTTCCATGTCTGACTTCTTTGTTAATGAGGTGAAAGGATTCTTTGAGTCCAAAGGTGTTACAATAGTTGAGGAGCTTAGTGAAGATCTTGATGGGAACATATCTATAACAAATGCATTGCTTGTAGACCCTAAACAGTCTGCTACAGCAAGAGTTAGAGCTCTATTATCTTTAATACCGGCAACAACTATAAATAAAGACGGTAATACCGTACTAGATAAGAACACGTTCTTAGGAACCGCAAAGTTTGTGGAGGAGAATATAATGTGGAACGACATTAAAGTAACCTTATCAGATATCCATGAGCCATCTCTTGAAAAGATGATGGACGGACTGACGGCAGAGAAAGGGTTAAAGCCACACCTAGGTAAATTAGAGCGTATTATAAACGGTAAGACTAAGAATCCTATTACAGGAGTAGTAGAGTTTGATGAAACTTTACGTACTCAGTTCTTTAATGCTTTTGCGTTAACTAGAGTTGATTACATGTCTATCCTTATAGAGGAGACAGAAGAAGGGTTAAAGGTTAAGGTATCTAATACGGATCCAGCATCTCAACAGAAGATGTTAATGGATCAATGGGTAGCTAACTTTAACCATGACAATACTCACTTGAAAGGAAAGGACTACTTTTATGATAAGGGTAAGATTGGTAATGTGCTATCTGAATATGGTAGAGTACGTAAGTCTATTAATCAGGCTATTTCCAAAGTTTCTGGATTAGCCGTGGCTGCAGATGCTACACCAGCTAAAGAGATAAAAGCAATCAAAGAAGATACACTTAAGATGTTGAGGTTAGCAGGTATTGAGCTGACTACAAACGGGCTAGATTATATATTAAGACCATTTAGAAGTAAGACAGGTACTGAGCTCATGGCTTTAAAATCCTTCTTAACTAGATACAATGGTGTGAGAGGAGTTATGGATAATATTGGTGACATTCATAAGCAGCTTCAAGCTAATAAGCTTGTTCAGATGACTGTTGATGAAGGTAACCCTATCACAAACAACTCAAAAAGAATACTATTCATTGCCAAAAAGCAGGGTGAGATCATGAAAAACTTAGCAGAGACTAATAGTCTTGGTGCTGAAGGTAACTTGTACTCAAACTACAGTGTGCACTCATTGATGTCCCACTCTATTAACGGGTTGAATGACAATTTTGAAAGCGCTTCTGGTGTAATTGAAAATGAAATTTGGGGTAACGGATCTTTAATCCTAGACTGGATGAGAGATGACCCTGAAAGTAATAAGTTAAAGTACTTTGTACTTAACAACTACAAGACAATAGGTACAGGTGATCAAGGGTCTAAGATAGCTGACTTAAAAGAGACTGACGCACTAGTTTCTTCTATTAACTTGACATTAAATGACGGTAAGACTGCTACATATTTAGGATTGGCTGAAGCTGATAAGGCTAGAAACGTAGCTATTAAGGGAGGAAAGTTCCTTGATGCTGGGGTTAAGTTCAATGCGGATGAGCAGAGCATTAGAAAGAAATATGAGTTACTAAATGACAATGCAACTGACGTACTTATTGGCTACTTAGCTGATGAGATGAGTAGAATGCGTTTAATTTATGAGAACCTTTATGGCGAGAATAATAAGTTGGACGCGTCAAAGCAAGTCAAGTATTTACATTCAGATGATAACTTACTTAGATCTTTTATGTTTCCAGAGTTTACTAAGGCAGATAAGAATGGAAGGACTATTTTACATAATCTTGGACTAGTAGAAACCATGACTCTTGAGGACGGTACTACTAGAGACATTCCAATAGAGGTTAATAAAGATGAGGTTAGAGACAACAAGAGCCTTAAGCAGCTAGTACAGAAATCTTTCTTAGCAGCTATTGAAAAGGATTTGTTACTATTGAAAAGTAACGGCCTTATTGAGAGCGCTAAAGACGGTAAAGGTTACACTAACGTTGCTATAGATAGTCAAGTACTTGCTACCCGGTACCAAGGAAATGTAGTTGCAGCTGTTGCTGACTTCACATTGAATAGTATTGTAGGTAGTGTTGAAATAACTAAACTGTTCACTGGAGATCCTGCACAATTTAAGGTTAAGAGTGCAACTGACTTGTTTGGTGACTTCAAGAAAAGAATACCATTGATTATATCAGGGGGTATACAAAGTAGAATTTATGCAGACAAGAATACAGGTGATCAAGTAGTAAACGAGTACTTCACCTCAGCTGTAACGGCTAATGTTGAAGCTCCTTCTCAGTACTTTACTGAAAAGAATGATAAGGGAGAGATTGTTATCAAATCTTCATTGCTAGATAAGATGTACCTTGCAGTTAATGGGGATCCCAATGCTGAAGGCTACAAAGAAGAGACTAGCAGAGAAGCGTTAGAAAGCATGATATCTAACTATACAGATGTAAACCTTACTGATGCACAAGCTTGGATCACAATGCCTCTATACAAGCAGAGAATGCTTTCACAGGGTAAGTGGACCCCTAAACATGAAGAAGCTTTCCAAAGATTAGACAAGGGAGGTGAATTACTTCCTTTAGACGTTAAAATGTTTGCACAACCTTTGAAAACAGTGCACGTAGAAGCTAATAACATAGGGGGGCACGGTGTAAGACACTACAATAAGCAGTCAGAGGCTGTTATTTTACCTGGACTGTTCCCTAAATTAGATGCATTAACCGCAGCTAACCCTGAAATAGAGCACTTCATTACCTTAGACGGTAAGAAAGTAGGTGCCTCTGGTGTTACTTCTATCAACAACGGTGAAGAATTAGTAGCAAATGAGCTTCCTTACATTAAGTTGAAGACGGCTTTCACATATTTACAACAAGATTTACCGACTAAACAAGTTAAAAACACGTTAGTTGGATCCCAGGTAGTTAAGAACTTACTTGGTAACATATTAAAGAACGGTACTTACAGTATCCCTAACTTTAAGGACCTTACAGGTGAAGAGGTTATTGGACTTTACCATGAAACTATCTCAACACTTTCTGAGTTTGAGAAGGAGAACCTTTTCCAAGAGTTTGAGTATGACGCAGATACTGGTATGTCCAGTGTTGATAAGTACAACCAATTCTTATTGAAGAACCTTAAAGATGAATTAACCAACGCTGAAGCAAACTTGCTAGATACCGGTGTAAGTATAGACTCTATGCCTCATTTACGTGAGAAACTGGAGAATAAGCTTATGTCTGCTATCTTGAAGTCAACTATTAAGCTGAAGCAACTTGGTTCTGCTAACATTCAGATGTCCGCTTTTGGAACCACTGATGAAACAGCGTCTATTACAGATGAGGTGAAAAATGGTATCATCTGGTTCAAGCATCCTAAAGACGGGTTACTGCCAATGCAGTTAGAGCAAGAAGGTGGTGAGGGTGGTAAGCTTTACACAAATAAAGCTCAAATACTTATACCTCACAGTACCATTTTGAAGTTATTAGGGCCTAACTATAAGAGTATGACATCTCAAGAGATATCTGCTTTGATTGACCCTTCAGTATTGACAGGTATTAGTTACAGGATTCCTAATCAGGCAACATCTTCCAATGATGTGTTTGAAATAGCTGGTATCCTACCTCCAGAGATGGGTGATACAATCATCTCATACAATGAGATTACAACTAAGACGGGATCTGATTTTGATATTGATAAGGCCTTTACTGTTTTACCTAACGTAGAATTTAGAGATGGTAAGATAACAAGACCAAGATACTCCCATGAAATGACTGAACAAGAGTCTTATGATGAGAAGATTGAGAAAGACTGGATGAAGTCCGTGAAAGCTAGAGAGCTTTTCAAGAGTCTTGAAGAAGAATTATTTGTTGAGGGATCTACTTACAGGGAGACTAAAGACAATGCTCAATATAACATTAAGCTGATCAAAGGTAAGCTTGCTGCAGAGCAAGACTTAAGAAATGACTTGCCTACAGTTGATGACAGTGTTTCCGAGTTAAATATAAATGACATGGTTGAGGTGGTAGCCACTACTTTAAATCAAATGCCTCCATCTGATCTCAAAGCTGAATTAAGAGAGCAATATGAATTACTTACTGCTGTTAATGACGAGCTTAGAGCAGAAGTACAGAGCAGGTTAAAAGAACATAAAGTTATACCTTCATTTGAAGAGTTCCAGGCAATGCCTAGAATGATGAAGTATACTAAATCTGCGTTACAGAACTTCAGACTAGACTTGATGCAAGGGCTATTAGGTGACCCTAAAACGTACCCGGCAGCTGTAGCTACACTTGATAACCCTTTATTGGAAAAAGAAGCTAAGTCTTTGTACAGTACTGGTAGTGCTGATTCAACTAACTTACACTTCTGGCAAGGTACTACTCAAGCATTAACTAAGACTTTGTTTGATCAGGCTAAGGCTTTGGTAGGTAACATTGCCAATCACATGGCTGATCACAATGCATCACAAGCTGATGAAATGTCCTATACTAACGTTTACTTTGGTAAAGGGATGAACATTAACGGAGAAAGTCCTATATCATCCATAAAAGATGAGAATGGTAACTACGTATCTACTTGGTTGAACTTATATATGAACGCAATTGTGGATGCTGCAAAGGATCCGTACATTGTAGAAGCAAACATTAACCAATTCACCTCACCAGTAGCATTTATGCTTATCAGGTCTGGAGTAGATCTTAAGTGGGTTAATGCATTTATAGGTCAACGGTCCATCAAATCCTTAGTAAAAGGAAAGGATATGGATGAGAGTAAGATTGCTAGACGTAAGTATGACAAGGCAGGTAAGCTTATTACGCCGGAATCTCAGCTTATTGAGTTCTATGAGAAGAGAACAAACATGAAATTCAGTGAAATTAGTGAAACTGCTTATGATTTAATCAAAGGTATTTCCACAAAAGACTTGAAGGACAACCTACAGAACCCAATGAAGAGGAACTTTGAGCAAGAGTTCATATCATTAGCTGCTTTCTTACAGTATAAGAACGTGGCCAAAGATTTAAGCGCGTCTATTAGAGCATCTAAAGCAGATGTTAACATAGGCAAGAACTTATTAGAGGCTTACATTAGAGAACTTAACCTGATCAAGATACTTAAAAGCAAAAGCATACGTAACTTACATAGAAAATTTGGTGTAAGTGAGGAGCAAAACCTTGATTTTGATAAAGATGGGTATGTAAACATCACAGAAGATAAGATGCCAGGAGTCTTCCATAGAAATGGGATACAAGCAGCATTAAAACTGTTTTCCGGGAAGACTTTTATGTCCTCTACAGCTGTAAGAAGCTTGTTGTTTAACATTGCGTTGGAGAATAACCCTGAAATAGTTACTAATGGGAGATCATTAGAGACTTTATCCAGGGAAATCTACTCTTATGTTGCTGCTATGGGCGGTTCTGGTATTACTAACGGTGAGATCAGTGATTTGTTCCTTGGTGAGAACACGTTAGCTAGAGAAGTTTACTCCTTCATGAAGAAGAACAAAGAGTTCACTGCTAATAACGTACTGTTACAAGACATTAAAACAAACTTTAGAGAAAAGCCAGGTGAGCCTGAGTTCCTATTGTTTAGAAACAAGAACCAAGATAGAGAACTTTACCAACAAGCTTGGATAGAGCTGACTGAATTTGCTCCAGCATTAGCTGAGAAGCTTTTCAAATACTCTTACCATGCATCAGGATTTAAGAAAGGTAGTTATACTTTTCATGAGTATGCTCCACCTCAAGAATATATCAAAGCTGGATTTAATGTCTTTGCTGATGATCTAAACGTTGCTGCAAATGACCCACTCTTCTTAGCTGGAGCGGTGGATGAGATCATGCAACACTTGTGGTACGAGAAGACTATTATAAAGACTGCGTCTGGTACGGATGTTACAACTATTGGTGATAAGATACCTACTAACGAGGCTTTCTTACTAAGGGATCCTAAAGCTTTTGGCATTGGGACCAATGAAGAGAGGACTGAAAGCGTTAGATATTTGAGAAACTCAAAGAACATGCTATTTAAACTGCAGGGGTACGTTACACCTACAGTAGAGAAGCAAGATAAAGAAGATAAGTGGGAAGATAAAAAGCTGCCTCTATACGTTAAGGTTTCCAAGAAAGGGTACAACCAAGACGGTAGAACCGTGAAAGAATACGGTGCAGGTAAAGATAAACCAAGTATCTTTGACGGAAATAACGTATCTTTGAGCGAGGCTACTATAGAAGCTATTGAAAGCTATGCTATAGAAGAAGCCTTACCCGCAGAAACGGAAATGAGCGAGGCTATTAATGATAACATTTCTAAAGTCAAGAAAACCGCTACTCCGGAAGAAGTAAATGAAGCTATTAAACGTTGTAAAGGATAATAACTATGCCATTGATTTGCCCAATATATGATGAAAACTGGAACGCCTTTGTTGAGAAACATGGAGGCGGTAAGACAGGAGAGACTGCAGCTTATAAAGCTTGGATAGAAAACGGTCATGAGATACCTAACGTGAGAAACTATGACATGGGAAACCTGGCAATAGTTACTGACACCTTAGGCAAAGAGCCAAACCTGTCTGTCTTGATAGACACTTCACTAAACACCGCAGCTTCTGTTGAGGGTAAAGGTGTTGATAAGACTTTAACTGTAAACCCACTTAAGTTTGAAGATGATGCTGTCATCAATGAATTTGGGCACCTATTTATTGAGGTGTTAGGAGGTATATCAAATCCTATTAACAACGTAGGAATGCGTAGGCTGAAAAACTCTAACATAATGAAGGCAATAGAAGCTAAGTCTGAAGGGCTTACTGATAATGAGAAAGCACAAGCTGCTTTGTCTATAGCTATTGCTGAAGATCCTAGTAATTTGTTTGATAACAAATTAGATGCCGACGTCTTTGATAAATGGACCAAAGGATTCTACACTAGATTAGAGAGAGAACTGGGTATCCCTAAAGCAAGAATAATAGAGCTTGCCAAGACTAAAGTCAACTCACGTAAAAGCGAGAAGATGGATCCAGTTGAGGTGGAAAAAGAGCTTTATAGTTTAGGGCAAGGTAAAGCTTATGAGGATCTTACTAAGAAAGAACAACTAGCTAAAGAAGCTATGAATATTATTGAGACAAAAATAACTCAATTAGAGAGAAAGCTTAACAAGTCCAGCAAATCTCAGAAAGGGGCTTTAGGTAAACTAAAAGCTTTGTACAAGCAGTTTGAAAAGCATGAAGCTGAAGCTGCGTTGTACGGTTTTGTTAAAACTGCTAGTCATCAGGTAAATATTGTAGAGAGTAAATTCCAGGAATACTTGGAAGGTAAATCAAATCCTAACCTTGACGGTGTTAAGTACCTTAGAGATGCTATGCTGTCTTTTGATACTGATCTATTGAAAGAGATTAGAGATGATTTAACTGATAGCCAAGGTGAGATAAAAGACTCTATTAACAAGACTATTATCCAGCAAGATAAAATACATGAAATGTATAAGAAGCTTGCTGCTAAGTTTCTTGTTGAGGAAGTTAACGTGCCGGTTGAAGTTATTCAGAACAGGTATGAAAGAGCCGCTGAATTAGAGTTTGTTAGAGTCTACAGAGATTTAAAAGGCAAGGAAAAAGAGGCAAAGAAGGCTGAATACATTAGAGAGTACTTAGAAAAGAATGCTGATGCAATAGAGTCTGACAAGAAAAAATACTTAGAAAACTTTTTAACTGTTATCAATAGGGATATTAGCGCATTTGATGCTCTTGTAGGTAACCCTAAAGATTTAAACAATGACATTGTACAGACAGTGGCTAGAATGTTTGAGGAGATGGACCACAATATCAGAGAAGAGTCTATGTTTATGGTAAAACGTGCTGAAGAGTTACATGCCAGATACACTAAATTCTACGGTAAAAAGAACAACCAGCAAGAGCAGTGGGCACCATTGCTTCAGAGTGAAGGTAATTCCCTTGCTCCAGCACTAGCCGCTAGAAACTCTAAGGAAGGACAAGAAATTAAAAACGGTAAGTACAAAGGTACTCCTGTTGAGGAGATGTATGACTTCTTAATGGAGTTAGCTGCAGAGCGGGATAAAAAACTTCCAGCATCTCACAGACTTGAGACTAAGTTACCTATTATGCACAAGAACTTCTATGAGCGTGTAGGTGAGGATGGTATATTCAAAGCCATGAAAGAGGGTACAGTAGACCAGTTTAAACTTAGAAAGGATGAAACAGAGTACGGTGAAGTAACAGATTCTGCTGCTGCTAGACATAGCTTACAAAAAGGTGTGCAGGTAAATGTATCTGCCGGGGAAGAGCGTAAGCTTATACCTATACACTATAGAAATAAATCTATTCCAGAGGCTGATAGATCTTTTGACGTCTTAACACTTATGGTGTTAGACAGTTACCAGGCTATACAGTTTAGTAATAAAAGAAACATTGCCAACAAGGTAGAAGGTATACTTGACTTAACTAGAGAAGCTAAGACATACGAGAGATCCGGAATACTTGGTAGGTTAAAAGAAGATAAATACGGTAAGCCTATTGTTAAGAAAGAAGTTTCTAACGTAGCTAAAGCCGTAGAAAACATTATTGAAAACAGGTTATACGGGATCCAGACTTCTGGAGACGCTCAAGGAGCTAAGATTGCTAACAAAATACGTCAGTACTCCTCTTTCATTAACCTGTTTGGTAACTATATTTCAGGCGGTGCCAACCTTACACAAGGTATGTCCATGGTATTCATGGAGGGGGTAGGATCTAAATTCTACGGAGTTAAGAACGTTAAAAACGCCTCAGCTAAATACCGTAAAGATTTAGGACGCATCACAACAGATAACGTGAACAGAGTCTTCAAGTCTAAGACCAATTTACTTAGAGAGATGTATGACGCTAACAGTGAGTACCAGGCTTTAAGGTCTGAGTTCTCTAAAGATAGCGCTCTAAAAAGAGAGGGAAACCTAGGTGTAGGATTTGCTTTTAACAGTGTTGCTGAACATGCGGCCCAAAGTGTTGGAATGTACTCTATACTTGACAACATTAAGGTAAAGAACGCTAAAGGAGAATACATAAACTCTAAAGGTGAGGCTGTTACAGACCGTACCAAAGCTATGACAATAGATGAGGCCTACTCAGTAGGGTTCCAAAATATGAAGACTAAGGAAACTATAAGTGCTGAGGAGTTTAAAGATCTTACGGAGAGTCAAAAGGGGGGATACATTTCTAATGTACTTCATTTAGACAGTAGGGTTGCATCCACAGATAGATCAGAAGGAGGTGTTAATACATTTGCTATTAGTCAAACACTTAAGAGAATTAATAGGGACCTGTTTGGTAACTACGACAAAAACAACAGATCTAGACTAGAGAGACATGCCGTTGGGGGACTAGGTACTCACATGAGGGGTTGGATGGAAACAGGTATTAGAAAAAGATGGAAAGGACTTGGTTCCGTGTACATGAAAGATCAGGACTCCTTCAAAAAGTTCAGAACTGTTAGTAACATAGAGCTTAGAGATGAAGATTTGTATTATAACGTAGAAACAGGAGAGTTTGAAGAAGGTATGTATGTATCTATGCTAAGATTTGCCTCTAATACGTTAGGTGATATAAAGGCCCTGAAATTTAAAGCGTTATCAGAGAACTGGAAAGATCTTTCAGACCTAGAGAAAAATAACATAACCAAGTCAGTTGTTGAAGGTGTAGTGCTTCCAGTACTTGCCTATATAGTATTTGCTGCATTGTCAGCGTCTCTAGAAGATGATGATGATGATGATACAATGAGGTTCTTAAAGGAACTTGCCGCACTGTATGCAATACGGCTTAACAAGGAACTTATGACTTACTATGATCCTAGTGAGTGGATGAGGACTTTAAGGTCCCCAGCTGTAACACTTTCATTACTTGAAACCACTAAAGACGCTATACAGCAGCTGATAATGGCCCCACTTGAAGAAGTGAAGTCAGGTGAAAATGCAGGTGACAATAAATTTATTAAGAAGCTAAGTAAAATATTACCAGGAAAGGCCTTATTCAGGGATCCTGCAGCAACATTAAAGTTTTATTCAAAATAAGGATAGTCAAAAGGGGGTGTTTAAGCCCCCTTTTTTATTCTATATGTTTACTGAGTTACATTGCGTGCATACATCCGCATTAACGGGTATGATTGCAAGGCACTTTGAGCAGCTTTTAACTCTCTCTTCTACCATACCGGTAATCTTGTTAAATGTTAATTTTTCCATCTCACCATAGTTAGGATTACCTCCCATTAGGATATACATGTCTTGGAATTTCTCTGGAATTTCTTTTTTGATTGCGCTCATCTTTTGTTCTAATAAGCTCATAAAGATACTTACTTCTTACCTAGTTTCCTAAGTATAAGCTCACAAATTGCAAGAACAACTAAAAATATAATTATAGGGAAAAACATGTTGACCTATATAGGTAAAAATGTTGGATCTACCAAATATTCCTATGAATAAATGGTTTAATTATTTAAGTAACAAGACACCGTTGTCCTCAACTATTTTAACTCCAGGTAAATATGTCAACGCTTCTGTTAAAGATCCGTCTTTCATAGAGCTTACCTGCATTATGCAACCACTTGCTGTGGCCATAACTTTAGTACTTCTCATCCATCCACCTGATTCACTTGATGCTTTACACAACAAATGCCATGCGTCAGGGTTACCTACTACTTTTAAGTCATCATATCTAACCTTTGCTTCTGCTGTACTATTACTATCTAGTACTTGTGCCGCATCTTCCTCTTCTGCAATACTGCTTGAAGATGTTCTAGGCTTTCTTATTGGGTCATCTGTGATTAAACCTTCACGCGTTCCTAAGCCCATTAAGTTAAGCTTGTTTGTCATTGCACTTTGAGTCCTGTTTATAAACGCGGATACTACCCCTACGTTTTTCCCTATACTCTGTCTAATTAAGGTTTCATCCTCATCAGTCCATTTACCTTTATTTATCTTTGCTTCTAATACTGTTCCCATGTTGTAAATTATTTTTTTAATAAAAAAAGGAGGCCTATTTCTAGACCTCCTTTCACCTTGTCGGGTATTTAACTAACCTGCACAACTAGAGCAACCGTCCGCTGCCATTGTGTCTAATCCTTCTTTATTAATAGATTGTGATCTCTGATAATAAAGTGATTTAATCCCATACGCATGGGCTGTCAAGTATAACCTTGACCTAACATCTGCTGGGGTATCCGGCGGTATGTTAATATTCAAACTACACGCTTGATCAACATACTGCTGTCTAATTCCAGCTTGTTCAATTATCTCAAACTGATTAAGCTCTTTGAAAGTATAAAATACTTCCTTCTGCTCATCAGTTAAGAAATCTAAATGGAGTACAGAACCTTGCTTCTTAGCAATGCTTTCCCATACTTCCTCAGTATTCCTCCCCAAGTCCTTCAAAAGCTCTGTAAGAGCCGCATTCTTGTACACAAAGTCACCTTTGGTACCTTCTTTAATGAAGTAGTTACTTGCATTTGGCTCACACTGTAAACTTACACCAGTAATTGCAGCATTTGTTGTTGTAGGAGCAACTGCTAAAAGCGTTGTATGTCTCCTTTTAACTCCAAATTCTTCACATACTGCGCAAGCACCGTACTCTTCTGCCATTTTCTCAGACGCCGCTTCCGCTTTAGTCTTTATATGAGAGAAGATTTCTCTTGTGTAACCATTTGCCATGAATCCTGTGAATGGTATATTCTTCTCTTGTAAGAATGTATGCCACCCAACAACACCTACTCCAATAGCTCTATGTCTTTGTGCGAATAGTCTTGGTCTTTCCATGCCTACCATTCCGTCTGTCTTCTGAATAAATTCAGTGAGTACGGCATCTAGTAAATACACTGCCAATTCTACTACATTACTGTGTTTCCACTCTTCCCACTTAGCTAAGTTTAAAGATAAGATACAACACACAAATGACTCATCCATTGTTGATGGTAACATTATCTCAGTACAAAGATTAGAAGATCTGATTGGATACTTAGTGCCGTGACCATACCATGGAGGTACAGATGTGCCACTATTTGCATTATCCGTAAACATTATGTACGGTAAGCCTGTATCATTTCTCAACTCTAAAATCTTTGCCCATACATCTAATGATGCCTTCTTTTTTGCATACAGGGACTCAATAAAGTCATCTGATACACAAACTCCGGAAGTTAACTCTTGTATTGGGTCTCCAACTTTCCTGATATTCAGGAACTCTTTAATGTCACCATGATCTGCATCTTGGTAAACAGCCATTCTACCTCTTCTGACACCTCCTTGAGACACAACTCTTACCATCATGTCACTCATTTGCATCATTGATTTAGAACCGTTGGATTCTCCTTGGCCTTTTCCAATTTTCTCTCCCCTAGCTCTGACATCTCCCCAGTAAGTGGAAGTTCCACCACCGTTCTTTGTCATAATAGTAGTTTCAAACAACGTCTGACCAATTCCTTCAATAGAATCTGGGACATGTGAGTTGAAACAACTGATAGGTAAGCCTCTATTGGTGCCAAAGTTTGACCATATTGGAGAGGATAATGAAATCCATCCAGCCCAAATAGCTTGAAAGAACTCTACTTCTAAATCATGTCTACCTAAATAGGTAGCAGCAGAACTAGAAACTCTCCTCATTGCATCTTTTGGAACTTCTCCTGGCAACAGATAACCGCTTGCAAGGGTTATAAGTGCTTCTTCATTCATCCATTCCGGGTAATCTTTCCCAGGAACAAACGTTTTTACATATTCTAATGGCGTCATATCTCTTTCAATTTTAAGCTTTCTTTGTCTACGAATACTGTATCAGCGTCAAATAACACTAATCCTTTAGTGTAGTCTGTAGGCCGTTTAGCAAAGAAGTCTGGTTGTGATAAGGTAGTAAACTGGGTATCAAACCAATTTAGTTCCTTCAACTGCTCCTCATCCACATCAAATATTGGCTTTAAGTTTAAAGTTTTAAGAGAGATGTTCACCCTATTCTTCATGTAATTGATTAAATCTGCTTTCTTCAAGTTGGGAAGATCCCCACCCTCAAAAATCTGATTAATCATGTCTACCTCTAAATCAAAGGTAGTTCTAGCCGCTGAATAAATATCAGATCTAAACTCTTGTGTCCACATATCTGGATTTTCCTTAATGATCTGGTTGAATAACCACATAGCTACCTTAGCATGTTGTTGTTCATCTGCTTGCGACCAATCAATGATATTACCAATGTTTAACAACTGGTTTCTACCATTACTTGAGAAGGATCTTAGGATTGCAAACTGAGAAAATAATGATACATTCTCAGTAAATGCTCCAAATATAGCAAGAGTTCTAGCTACATCTTTCTTATTGGGGTTACCTGCATGGTCCTTTCCAATTTTAGTTAGGTTATTAAGCCTAGCCATCACTACTTCATCTTCCAAAAAGGAATCAAAGTCTTCTAAACCTAGCACCTCATTCATTCTATGATAAGCGGCTGCATGCCTCCATTCATTTTCTGCAAAAGTAGCTGCTGCCCAAGCAATTTCAGGTTTAGGCAAATAATTTGATATCACACCCCAGAACTCATCAGCTACAAACACCTCAGTCATTGCAAATGACTTTAGGATTGTGCCAATCATGTTTCTTTCTCTAGCGTTTAGCTTGGTGTGATAATCTTGAACATCCCTATCAAAGTTAATTTCATCATGTACCCAGTCCGTGGACTTGATAGGCTTGATAAATTCTTCTAGTTCAGGATATTCAAACGGCTTATAGACAAGCCTAGTTTCATAAATATCTCTCATATCATCACATAATTAGGAACCTGCTAAGATATTAAAAATCTCACCAGTTCCGCAATTTCTCTCTCACAATTTCTGTATACTTTCTTCCAATTTCTCTAAGACCTTGAACTGTAGTTTTTTAGACGCCTCATCTAATGATGAGTTCTTCTCTATCTTCTTTTTCCTGTCTTCTATCTCTTGAAATACTTCAAATTTCATCTCTCCTCTTCCTTCCCTATGACATCTTGATCCTTCTTCTCCGCTCATAACCATTTTATTTTTGCGTCCTCACCATTTATCCCTACTAAAATATCATTAACTAGTGAGAAGCAGCTACTATCCAAAGAGTCTTGCTCCTTTAATACTATGACGTGATTAGTATGTTTGTTGATATACGGTAAAAACTCTTGTAAATTTGGCCCTAACACATACACTACTCCTGTCTTCCATTTACTTAGTTCCTGAAGAACATGTTTAGTAAACATTGACCATAAGTAACTATGACTGCCTGGCCTCCCTAACCATGTGGTTAGAGAATCATTTAACATTAGAACGCCTTGTTCTGACCATGGTAAATGTACGGGATTTGTACCTTGCTCCAGTATTACTACTGTAACATCATCCCATGGGGTATATTTAAACGCGTTGAATGTATCCTTATACTTTGGGAATATATTGTAACCTTTCATCTTCTGATGTTTAAGTTGCTTATATGTTCCTTTCATCACGTTTGATGACAATGCTGGCCAGAGATGTTCTAGCCAGCGTATGCCCATCAATTTTTCAAAGCTCTCTTTAGTAACCATATTATAATGCCGGTTTTGGAAGCCTGTTTTTGTTATAGTAAAGCTCATCTTCCTCATAGAACGGATCATGTAGATCCGCGCTCTCAAGTATAGTTACTCCTAACTCCTTCTCTATTTTCCTCCTTCTCTCCGGGTCTCTATATAATATTTTACCTAAAGGCCTATCTTTTTTTGAACTGTGGAAGTCCAATATCCTTTCTTTAGCCACTTCTGAAATGTAAGAATACTTTCCATCTAGAATTAACATGTAGTCATCCACATATTTTTCTGGTACAGAGAACTTGTATAACACGTGGTACTGATCCACGTCTTCTTGTGATACAAAACTTGGATGCTCTTTTAATCTACCTTCCAGTGTCTCCATTTCAATAGAGGCTGTGTATTTATACCATAGGTATATAGTATAATCACTGCCATCATCTTCCGTGCCTATAAAGCAGTTTACAAAATCTGTATTCCACCTGTAATATCCTCTGTTGTAGCCTAAAAGAGGCATTACAAACATTGAGGACTTGTTTAATTCAGTAATATGCAGATGGTAACCAGTCATGTGGCTACCCTCAGTGCTCATTATCTTTGATATTTTACCTACTTTATATCTTTGGCGGTTAATTGCAACGGTTTTTCCAACCTCTACTGCAAATTCTCCGTCAAAATCTATTGCTATAAGTACCCCTTTTTCATACACTTCCCCTCCTTTGTAAATAGGGGATAACTGTAGTCTTCTAGGGGAATCTGCTTTGATAATAACTATCTTTCCACTCTTTTCACACTCTATTCTTTGTGATCTCATAATTTAAAATTCTACTTCACTGACTTGATCTGGGGCTTTACAAGCACCAAACCCGTCTCTCTCTTCACATCTTGCGGCGTTTGTAACATAAACACCAATTTAAAGGTCTCTGCAAATCTACTTACACCTTCTGCGGTACCAAACTCTGTAATGTACTCCCTAAGTACTGCTTCTGGAAACAAAATATTGTCCATTTCCGCATCTTCAAGTATCTTTAAAGCTTTTTTCTCACCTACTCCAGGTAATCCCGGTATAGAATCTGTTGAATCCCCCATTAAAACCTGCGTCCAAAGAAACCAATCTGCTTCTTCTTTAGTGGTTGTAACCCAAGATCCTCTTCCATCCTTAGACCACCTATAATTGTAGTGGGTACCAGGTGTTTGTTTCAATACATCCTTGTCTGGAGAACATATTATAGTGTCCTCCTCCATTTCCAAATCCCAGTATACTACTAAATCATCCGCTTCTAGTCCATCTACTACATCAAAGTGTAAGACGTTTAGCATATATTCTGTGAGTTGGTAAAGTAATTCAGGTTTTTCCGTTGGTCTTGCACTTTTGTATCCCTTGCTTACCGCAACCTTGTATCTAAAGCACTTTCCCTGTGTAAGCCACCCTACATACTTATTAGTACCATTTTCTTTACACATGTAAAGGAGCCTCTTGTTAATACCAATCTTAGCCTGTTCTAAGGTTTGATCCTTAAAGGCCTCATAGTATATCAAGGAATCTCCATCTATTAATAATACTGTACTCATAAAAATAATTTAGTAAGGGGGAACAATTTCCCCCCTACAAATTTAAACTTTTTAACTTAGAAAATCAACTATCTTGATAAGGTTCCACCTTTGTTTACCTGATACTCCAACGTGTCTCACTAAAGTGTTTTCAGAGGTAAAAAGCCCCTATACTTGCACTGAACAGCCCTCCGCGTTGCCTGAAAGTTAATTTATCCCCGGGTGGTTACATTTGTTGAGGGTCTTCTCCCTATTCCCAACGTCTTCTATTTTCTAAGCTACTAAATCAATTCCCACAGCGCTCCCAATCCGTCTAGTTGCTACTAGACTTTCTAAGAACTCTGCAGATCTTTCTGCGTACCATACTCCTCTTTCAGACAAACGTTTGAATTTTGGAACATTGATCTTGTGGTACATAACGTCATCTAGTGACGGCATTTCAACTACCTCAATCCCAGAGTCCGTAATGATCTTTTTAAGCTCTTTACGGTACTTTGGCCTTAAGTTTTTATACTCCCCTTTAGGGATATCAAGGTCATCTCTTACCCAAAGCTCTAAAGCATCTGGATGTGGATCTTCCCCCATTAGATAACACATCCTAAGATATGGTATCATCTCCCTTTTAACCATCACACAAAAAAGTGTTGTGACTTCAGATCCAGGGCCTATTACGCCACTAACTGGCTCATAGTCAGCTTCTGCTGCAAACCATAGGTTTGTAAGAAACATCCCTGAACGTAAGTTTGTTAGTTGCCAATAGTTTTTTTCTTTTATAGATGTAAACAAGTCAGCGTAACTGTTCCCACTGCCTGAGCCTACCTTAATCTGATATTCAACATCCGGATCATTAACTAAGATCTTAGTGGATTGCCTGAACTCTTTTAGGAAGTCTCTATAATAGTCAAACCCATCAACTACCGCATCACAGGCTCTATTTATTAGTAGCTTTTCAACTGGCTTCAATGCCCGCGTCCTATTAACTGCAGCGAGGGCTACCAGTCTTTCCTTTAGAGGAGATTCTGGTAACCCGCTTAAATCAATATTAGCAGGAAAAGGTCTGTAAATAGTAAATAATGGCACATAATCATCAGTTTTACCTACTAAATGCATCTGCCGTGCACTTATTCTTCCGTAAGGCCTTGAGCCTTCCTTGCTAATATTCATTATAATTCTACATTAAACATTAATAATGGTATTTCAAAGGTGGTTTTAAATGGTACCTCTCTAATATCCATATCTAACTTTACGTTAGACATGTGATTTGTCAAGATAGACATCATTACACCACCAATGATAGCTGCAGTATGGGATGTTGCTTTAGCTGAACACGGTTGTTCTTGAACGTCTCCGTCTAAGAACAATGTTTCTCTATATGCATCTTCCTTACCTTTTACTACTGCAAACACTTGGAATGATTCTGCTAGCATACGGCCATCAATGAAGATACTTCTATCTTCTTGAGCGGCCCAGTTATCAAACAATACCTTTCTAGCTTCCATGTTGTCAAAACATGAGAAGGTGATAGGACATGCTTCAGATTCTGTTGTATACCTACCTAATACATCCACGTTATTACTTTGTGAGAAGTTCCAGATTGTACTCTTCATAGCGGCAGCTTTATTCTGTCCTATACTTGATATAGGGTAAAGCTGTCCTGCCATGTTAGTCTCATCAATGGTATCATCATCAAACAAGTATAAACGGTAACCAGCTCTGGATAGCAAGAATGCTAACCAGGAACCAATTCCACCTACTCCTCCGACAATAATATCATGATCTGGATCATACCACATTAATTCTGAAAACCTAGTATGCTTAGCATTCTCAGGTTTTTTAACTACTGTTGCTTCAGTTACATCTACTCCTGCAACAGTTTCAATTTGATTTTCTTCCATAGTTATACTCTTGGTATTACGTCATCCATGACAAAATTTACGTCTAATTCTTCAATAACCTCTTGTAGAAACTCAAACTCTTTAGAATACGTTTCATAGATTGCTATAAGCTTTTTAGCTACTAGCTCTCTAGACGTATCCGTTGGAGTAGTTCCAAAATGGGCTTCAAACAAATCATCAAAACTGTGAAAGATACTGTCCATATAGATTTGCTTATTAGATTCAGCTAGAGGACCTTCTTCATCTAATACTGTATCAATAGTATTGAAATTACTGGTTAAAAGCCCAGTAGGTTCAGCATTTTGTGATACCACTTTGTTGGCAAATTCTCTGATGTTTTTATCTGAGACATCAACTTTGACCCTGGCATGAGTTTCTGAGATAGGAGTTTTTGCTTGGTTGAACAAGCTTCCTTGCTCTCCTTCATTACGTGCATAGATACCTGTGGAAGGATTTCTTTCCCAGGCACCGACTGTGGGTGTGGCATGAACAGTTGGGAATCTTCTGTTCCCTCTGTCCTTGTTTAAGCTAACTACTCTTTCTTCAAACTCAGTTAATTCTCTTTCTTCAACTACTGGTGCCTCATAATCAATATCCATTTTCAATGTATAAAGAATCTCAGTACTCTTCTTAATGTCCACTTTCTTTTCAACTATCTCTCCTGAAGTTCCTTTGAACTTTGAGATGATGCTACCTTCTTGTGACTCTTCACCAACTAAGGCAATTTTAGAGCACCAGTTAGTATGGTCTTTAAAGTTTACTATCAAAGATAGATAGTAATTGTGGTTAGGAGCATTATCATGCAACTCCTGAGTATCAGTTCCTGAGAAGAAACATCCCATGTTGTGGTGAGTATGTATGTGGCCAATCTTAAGGGTTGGATCCATCATTACTCTATCACACAAGTTGCTGAACGTATAATCATCTGCAGAGTCTAACTCATACTCAGTATATCCTGACGTACCAACATCCATAGGAAGTATCTCTATCACCTCAACTTCTAGGTTAGCGTAATCTTCAATAGATCCGGCTAAGATCTTATATACTAAAACACCGCTCCATTCAACACCTCCTACTTTCTCATGTAGAAAGTCTATCTGGGTCATAATGTTCTCTGTTAACTTCAACTTAGCTGTTCCGCTAAGTTCTTTTTCCGCGTATCTAGACGCAACTTTCTTATCAATTAAGCTCATAGTTTTCTTTTAAAATGTAAAATAAATTTAACTCTTTTTCTATCTCCCCCTTAATATATTTGGAAAGGTTAGGTGAAGGATACTTTTGGGTTTCTTGGATGACCGCATTATCCTGCTGGTCTATCACTTTATACACAATAGTTTCTCCTCTAAACTGGAACATATTCTGTTCAAGATCAGCCTTTTCCCGGGCTGACATATTAACACCGCTGTCCGTGGCTTCTTCCATTAACGTACCATTAACATCTTTGATATAAGGCACTGCCGTACCATTACCTACTAGTTGAATGTATGTTATATCATTGGTATCAAAAACAAACCTTTCCTTACCAAATACCTTTTCAACTTTTACAGGTAGAGGTAATTTACTTTCCGCCATTGTAGTGATGTACGTATTGTACTCACTCTGTACGTTAACACTTCTCCCGTTACGGTTTGCTCTAGCGCGGATATTCTCCATTCTTATGTATGGACCACCTTCTATACTCTCATGTCTAACATACGTAGACAATTGATATAGAAGAAGCTCAAACTTCTCCAATGTAAAGTTAGAAGACAGTTCTGTTACAGCTATTGCTATACTACTACTTCCTCCCAAACAAAATGTAGATAATCTACGGTTATTTCCGCTACCTAAGTGCGAATGCCTATAGCCGGAATTAAACTCCATGCTAGTTTGCTGTGCTCTGGCACCAAATAAATGTCCGTAAGAACAAAAACGTCCATTCCTTTCCCCTAGTATTATCAATACAAACAGGTCTTTTATCTCATGTGAGCGTCCTTTAGTGTTTGAGATGGTAAGTTCAGGGTACCTAATAAGTAAATACTTGGCCCTGTCTAAATTATGGCTAACATTATTACGTAAATTAACATGGAAGTTTGAAAGACCGTCATATAGTTCCACGTCTCCGGGATAAATCTCTTCTGCCATGGTAGCAATTGCCTCCATCTTATCATCATAACTAGTAGTCATCTCCTTTTTCTTACGCTCAGCCTCTTCTTTTTCCCGCTTCAGTGCAGCAACTGCATCTGAATATAACGTATTCACAATATCTGCGTCTGCTGACGTAAAAATAAGGCCTCTTCTGTCAGGTAACAGCGCTCTTTCCACTGGAATACGTGAGGTGAACTCATCTAATTTACATGTTACCGTGAATGGAAGTGACCCATTTGTAACTGATCCTAGATAAGGCTCTGAAATACTGAT
>TARA_R110002126_G_scaffold5192_10_pt1 | contig 27156 bp, 24 predicted proteins | sample TARA_R110002126 | Tara Oceans TARA_R110002126 (sample SAMEA4397536) | marine metagenome | biome: Polar Biome; feature: [DCM] deep chlorophyll maximum layer (ENVO:01000326); material: water (ENVO:00002006), including particulate matter (ENVO:01000060) such as... | depth 30 m | reverse complement strand
CTCTGATTAACAGTCAGATGCTCTAACCAACTGAGCTAAGAAGGAAACTGAGCGATAAATTGTAACGTGTGTTACAGTTGTAAAGCGGTGCAAAGATAGGCTATCATTTGATTTGTGCAAACAAAAATTAAACTTTTTTTAATTTTTTTTACTTCCCTACAATTGCCTTGTAAATATCGTTTCCGTTAGCAAATAATAACAGCGTTATAAGTAATACAAAACCAACCATTTGTGCGTTTTCAAGGAACTTGTCACTTGGTTTTTTACCACTAACAATTTCATATAATAAAAACATCACATGACCTCCATCTAGTGCCGGAATAGGCAATAAGTTCATAACACCAAGCATAATTGATAGCAAAGCGGTGATAGTCCAGAACGTTTCCCAGCTCCAAGTACTCGGGAAAATATCAAATATGGCTTTAAAACCACCTACTTGTTTGTAGGCTCCTGTGCTTGGACTGAAAATCAATTTCAGTTGTTTTCCGTATCCTACTACTTGGTTTTTTCCTTTTGTAATTCCTACCGGAATCGATTCCATGAAGCCAAATTCTTGTTTGCTCACTTTGTAGTAGCCTAATTTTTCCATTGAAGCAAAACTTAATCGGCCAATTTCAATACCTAGTTTTCCGTCACTGTTGACCTTAACTTGGGTTTGTACTTCTTTTTCATCGCGCAATACTGTTGCAGTAATAGTCTTTCCTTTATTGCTTTCTAATATAGGAATCACTTGATCGTAGTATTTTGCTGGCTGTCCGTTTAGTGAAAGCACAATGTCTTTAGGCTGTAATGTCTTGTTTAAAGAAGTCTCAGGAACACCAGTAATAGCAAATGGCATTCTGATGTCTAATAAGGTTCCTTTTTCAAATTTAGACAATTGATCTACAAAATCAACAGGCATTTTTATGGTTTGCTGCGTCCCGTTTCTTTCGATAAGAACTTCTTTTCCCAATATAATTTTCATGTTGATATCATTGTCGAACTTTGCGATTTTTGTACCATCAACCGAAATGATTTTATCTCCTGTTTTAAAACCGGCATTAATCATCGCTTGATTTTCAATCAACATACCGTCTTTCAAATCTGAATTGGCAATATAAGTATCACCATAGGCAAAGGCCATTCCGATATAGATAATAAAAGCCAAAATGAAGTTTACCGTAACTCCACCTAACATGATAATCAATCGTTGGTAAGCTGGTTTAGAGCGAAATTCCCAAGGTTGCGGTGGCAATGCCATTTGCTCCTTGTCCATACTTTCGTCAATCATCCCTGAAATCTTTACATAACCACCTAGCGGCAACCATCCGATTCCGTATTCAGTCTCTCCAATTTTCTTTTTTATAAGGGAATATTTAACGTCAAAAAACAAATAGAATTTTTCGACTCTGGTTTTAAATAATTTAGCAGGAATAAAATGTCCTAATTCGTGAAGTATAATAAGTAATGATAAGCTCAATAAAAATTGAGAAAGCTTGATAAATAGATCCATTTTTAAATTTTAATTCTTTTTATGACCCACAAAAGTAAGGTTTTCTATTTGTATAATTTGCAATAATTGTTCCACAAGGGTTTAAAAGTTTGTTAATTAATGGAATTTGAGTTTTATGTTTCGGCGATGTCCCCTAACTTTACTTTTTAGAAAAGTGTGGTAGGTACCCACAAGCCAAGAAAAACATTTTTAGATACCCGTCTTTTAGAAAATGCCGCTTTTAGGTATTGACTGTCAGCTTGTATCTTTTTTTTGTAATGCTTTTGCAAAATATACGAAAGCAGGTACGACTTGTGTTGCTTGATCAATTTCTCCATTTATTATATTAACCTTTAAAGACCTCACATATATATGTCTTCAAAATTATTTACTTCGTTACAACTAAAAAGTATTTCGCTTAAAAATAGAATTGCTATTTCACCCATGTGTCAATATTCTGCTGTCGATGGTTTTGCCAATGATTGGCATTTGGTGCATTTGGGCAGTCGTGCCACAGGAGGTGCGGGCTTAATAATTCAAGAAGCCACCAGTGTTTCTCCAGAAGGGCGTATCTCTCCAGAAGATTTAGGTCTATGGAAAGACGAGCAGATAGAGAAATTAGTGCAAATCAATCAATTTATTGTTAGTCAGCATTCAGTTCCCGGAATTCAATTGGCGCATGCCGGAAGAAAAGCAAGCAGTTCTGCTCCTTGGAATGGCCATAAAAAACTGGATGCCACAGAAGGCGGATGGGAAACCGTGGCGCCAAGTGCAATTCCGTTTCAAGATACAGACACGATGCCAGTAGCTTTAGACAAATCCGGAATTGAAAAAGTGATCGCTGATTTTAAAGCGGCCACCAGAAGATCAGTGAAAGCTGGATACCAAGTGATGGAAATTCACGCAGCCCATGGTTATTTATTGCATCAATTTCTTTCTCCTTTATCCAATCTTAGAACGGATACCTACGGAGGAAGTTTTGAAAACAGAATCCGTCTAACGCTTGAAGTGCTAGAAGCAGTACAATCGGAATGGCCAAAAGACTTGCCGTTGTTTGTGCGCATTTCGGCTACCGACTGGGCAGATGGAGGTTGGAATGCAGAAGAGTCTGTGAAGCTTTCTACAATTTTAAAAGAAAAAGGAGTTGATTTAATTGATGTTTCATCAGGTGCATTGGTACCTTATCAACAGATTCCTGTAGCACCTAATTATCAAGTACCCTTTGCTGAACAAATTAAAAAAGAAAGCGGAATCCTAACGGGGGCTGTAGGTCTAATTACCGAAGCACATCAAGCAGAAGAAATTATTAGCGCTGGAAAAGCAGATTTGGTTTTGTTTGCTAGAGAGTCTTTAAGAGACCCTAATTTAGCATTGACTTTTGCCAGAGATTTAAAAGAGGATATTGCTTGGCCAAAACAGTACGAAAGAGCTAAAAAGTAAATTTTGTTAAACATATAAGTCATATAAGTTTTGAGTCTCTTTACATAGGCGACTTATATGTTTAATAAACTATTAAATCTGCGCTATCTGCGTGCCATTAGCCATAGAGTAGACGTATTACATGTCTTCAATAAATTCATATGTTTAAATTATACAGATATATAAACGATAAAAAAATCCGTTTTTATCTGTAACAATCCGTGTTATCCGCGTTCCATTAGACAAACAAATACAAAAAATACAAAAAATACAAAAAATACAAAAAATGCAAAAAATAAAAACAGCCTTACTATCCTACGGCATGTCCGGAAAAGTATTCCATGCACCATTTCTGGAATTTCACTCTGGTTTTGAACTGCTCGGATCTTGGGAGCGAAGTAAAAAATTGATTCAACAGGATTATCCCAATGTAATAAGTTATACCACCTTGGAGGATGTTTTGGAATCTGATGTCGATTTGATTATCGTCAACACTCCGGTGGGAACCCATTTTGAATATGCCAAGAAAGTACTGTTAGCAGGCAAACATGCCGTAGTCGAAAAAGCCTTTACCACCACGGTAGCCGAAGCAAAGGAATTGGTAGCTTTAGCGGCTGAAAAAGGAGTGAAGCTGGCTGTTTTTCAAAACAGGAGATGGGACAGTGATCTTAAAACCGTACGACAAGTTCTTTTGGATGGTGTATTGGGAGAGGTCGTTGAAGCTGAATTTCATTTTGATCGCTACAATCCGCTTTTAAGTCCGAAGCAACACAAAGAAACGGCCAATGATGGGGCTGGAATTTTGAAAGACCTAGGACCACACTTAATAGATCAGGCGGTGTATTTATTTGGATTTCCTCAAACTGTATATGCCGATATTAGAACGACACGAGAAAATTCCTTAGTTGACGATTGGATTGATATTTTACTGTATTATCCTGAATTCCGAGTGCGCTTAAAAGCCGGCTTTTTTGTTCGGGAAGCGAATCCGGCCTATACTATTCACGGTAAAAAAGGATCTTTCCTGAAACCTCGTGGAGATGTGCAAGAAGACGATTTGAAATTAGGTAAAAAACCAAATCTGGATACTTGGGGAGCAGAATCAATAGAAAAAGAAGGGCTTTTGCACACTGAAATGGATGGTAAAATAATCCACGGGAAAATCCCCACGCTTCAAGGGAATTATTATGACTTTTTTGATGGAGTTTACAATTCTATTGTAAATGGTAAAGAAGAACCTGTTACTGGAGAAGATGGATTGAGGGTCATGCAAATTATCGAAGCTGCAATACAAAGTAGTACTCAGAAAAAAGCAATTGATTTATAGATATTAGGTAACAATTAACGAATTGAGAAAAGTTAAGTGTTCATTCTTAGTCAACCTTAAATTATTAATGGTTAAAAATCATCTTTTTTTACCTTCTCCACAAAAAACAGCGGTGCTTTACAGGCTACCGTTTATGTGTTTTATAAACAATAACGTTGTAATTATGGTCTGAAGTTATTTTACTAAAATCCTCGCCTGGCTTTTGTGTATTTTTGTGCCTTTCAAATTGTAAAACAGCTTGCTTTGATAGATTTAAATTTTATAGACCGTTTTAAAACCGAAGGAAAACTCAAAAAATCGTACAAAAACGCGAAACTTTCTTATCTAAGAAGGATTCGTTGGGCTGTTTCGGCATTTTACTTTGGGATGGGATTGTGTTTTGCAACCTGGGCTAGTAGAATTCCGGATATTAAAATGACATTGCATTTAAGTGACGCTGATTTAGGGACGATCTTATTCGCACTTCCGGTAGGACAGTTAATGATGATGCCTTTTTCGGGAAAATTAGTTACTCGATTTGGGAGTCACCGTATCGGGGTATTTTCATTAATAATGTATGCTTTTTGTCTTAGTAATATGGGGTTAGCAACCACTTCATGGCAACTGGCACTGGGTTTATTCCTATTTGGCTTATTTGGAAATATGAATAATATCGCCATCAATACACAAGGTGTTTACACGGAGAAGCTATACAAGAAAACGATCATGGCTTCTTTCCATGGCGTTTGGAGTTTTGCAGGATTTACTGGTGCGCTGATTGGTTTAGCTATGCTTTCATTAGACCTTGCTCCGTATCATCATTTTTTAATCGTTGGTCTTATTGTGATTACATTGATTGCATTTAATTATAAATTTCTGATAAAAGCCAAAAGAACTCCGGTAACCGTAGAGAAGAAAAAATTATTCGCAAAACCGGATAGTGCTTTGATTTGGCTGGGTGTCATAGGTTTTGGGTGTATGGCGAGTGAAGGAATTATGTTTGACTGGAGCGGAATCTATTTTAAAGATGTAGTCAAAGCACCCGGTCCTTTAATTATTTTAGGATACACTTCTTTTATGATCATGATGGCGAGCGGACGCTTTTTAGGTGACGGCCTGATTCTTCGTTTTGGAAGAAAAAAAGTGATACAAACCAGTGGTCTTTTAATATCTACAGGGCTTTTTACAGCCGTAGCTTTTCCGTATTTAATTCCGTCGACTCTTGGTTTTATGTTAGTTGGACTTGGGGTTTCCACTATTGTTCCTACTTTATATAGCCTTGCAGGAAAAAACCCAACGGTTCCCCCTGGTGAGGCTTTAACCATCGTTTCGAGTGTCAGTTTTCTTGGGTTTTTAATGGGACCTCCCGTTATTGGCTATATTGCAGAACTGATGGGTTTACGGTTTTCTTTCGCTTTCATTGGTGTTTTCGGCGTTTTAATCGCTTTAATGGTGAGCAGAATCAAAGCCATTCAGTAAATTTTTAGGAGCACTACTTTTTATATTTTTCAAGAACGTACCACCTGCTCTTCACTATATCTTTCATCTCGTTTTAAGAACAAGATGAAAGGATGCCGCTACGATCAGGGCTATTTATTGCGTTCAGTGGTCTTAACTATGAAAACACTTCTCTTTACTATAAACACAGCGTTACGGTCATTTTAATGTTAATTAAATTATCAAATTAACATTAAATAGTATTATTTAATTAAAAATTAACAACGGTATTAAATTTTAATTACATTTATAATGTGAAATTAAAGAATAGAATTGTTCTCTAGGTTTCTCAATACCACTTTTTGTCCTGTTATCAGATTAATCCATTTTGGTTTTAAACCAAATTTCCCAAAAACAATTTTCTTTTATTACCGATGCCTTATCCTTTTTTGGATATTTTTTTATGCTCGGAAATAAAGTCAATCCTATTTTATATTAAAAGTTCACAAATCGCTTTGCGGACCAATTGCGGTTATATAAAAAAAGGAATCTATGAAAAAAGTTGGGCTGATATTTTTCGTTCTATTACAAATAGGGTTTGCTTTCGCACAAAATAAAACGGGAATTTCAGGAACTGTTTTGGACGCCAAAACACAACAGCCTTTAGCCTTTGTAGTTGTTTCTGTCCAAAACACTAATGCGATGCAGCTTACTGAGACCGACGGAAAATTTATTTTCGACGACTTAATTCTGGGCGATCAATTGGTCCTTTTCCACAGTCAGGGTTACAAAGATGCTTTGTTTCCGGTGACGATTCAAGCAGGTCAACTGCTCGATTTAGGCACGATAATGCTGGAGGAAGATGAAATTTCAGACCAGCAAAGGAGCTTGATAAGGCTTTTCGAAAATGATTTAACCGATGACAATAGCGGTTCAGAGAATACTTCGGGATTGCTACAGTCTTCCAAAGATGCTTTTCAGCAAGCCGCCGCTTTCAATTGGGGTCAAGCACGTTTCCGGATTCGGGGACTAGACAGTGAGAATGCGACAACCATGATCAATGGTGTATCCATGAATAAATCCTATGACGGTAGACCACAATGGGGCAATTGGGGCGGGCTCAACGACGCCACACGAAATCAGGAATTTACGGTCGGTACCGCGCCATCTGATTATACTTTCGGCGGAATTTTAGGAACTCAGGAAATTAATACTCGTGCTTCCATTTATAGAACAGGAACTAGAATCACAGTGTCAGGAACTAATACGAATTACAGTTGGCGCATGATGGGGACTTTCGCTTCAGGGATGAGCGACAGCGGTTGGGCCTTGGTCATTTCGGCGGGAAGACGATATGCTCAAGAAGGCTATTTTGATGGAACTACCTATGATGGAAATTCTCTTTTCCTGAGTGTCGAGAAGAAATTAAGTGAGAGTCACTCCCTAAATTTCACCGGTTTTTATACCCCAAATAGTCGAGGGAAGAATTCGCCAAATACTGCTGAGGTAACAGAACTAACCAGTGGAACCTACAATTCCTATTGGGGCTATCAAGATGGAAAGAAGAGAAACTCCAGAGTAAAAACCATCGAAGAGCCCATCTTAATGCTCAATCATTATTTTAAGTTAAACGATCATAGCAATCTTAATTCAAGTGTGATGGTTCAGTTTGGCAAAATAGGCAACAGCAATCTCGATTACCAAAAGGCCAATAGTCCAGATCCAACTTATTTTAGAAAACTGCCCAGTTATTATAGTTCGCTATACGGCAAAGACGAGGGAGAATATTCAGGGGCTTTTACACCCGATTATGAAAACGCGGAGAAGAGCCGCGTCCAGTTTCTAGCAAATTCTCAAATTGATTGGGATGCGCTGTATCGGGCTAACCAAAAACCAATTATAGATTCTAATGGGAATACCACAGGCTACGAAGCAGCCAAAAGTCATTATGTTTTATATGAAGACCGCACAGACGATAGAACTGTGGTAGCTTCTTCTAATTTCAATACGCAACTAAATGAAAACTTGATTTTTAATGTGGGTGGTTCATTTCGGAAATTAGAATCGCATAATTATCAACACGTTTTGGATCTGTTAGGTGGTGCTTATTTTGAGGATATTGATGGTTTTTATAAAGGAAATCAAGCACAGTCTGATTTGAATAATCCGAACAGGCAGGTCGTTAAAGGAGATGCTTATGGCTACAATTATAAGTATGCGGCTAATGTTTTTGATGCTTTTACCCAATTTAAATTTTCGTATGATAAAATTGACTTCTATTTGGCGCAGTCTTTTTCCTCTACGAATTATCAAAGAGAAGGATTGTATAAAAACGGAATTTATGAAACGATTTCCTTTGGCAAAAGCGAGAAAGTACCATTTGAGAACTTTGGGTTTAAAGGCGGGATGCTATTTAAAATTTCGGGAAAACAATCATTGAATTTCAACGGAGCCCATTTGTCTAAAGCACCTACAATCCGAAATACGTTTCCCAATTCCCGACTTAATAATTCCGTGGTGGACGGACTACAAAGTGAAACGATAAATAGCCTTGACGCGACCTATGTTTTCCGTTCGCCAAAGCTAAAAGCACGATTAACGGCTTATTATTCGACGATAAAAAACGCCACTAAAACTTCCTTTTTTTATGCAGAAGGTATTTTTGACAATGGCGCCGGATATACGAATACGAACGCTTTTGTGAGCCAAACATTAACCCAGCTAGACCGAAAGAATATTGGTGGAGAATTTAGTTTTGAATACCAAATCACGAGTACAATAAAAGGCAGTTTTTCCGCGGGATACGGTCAGTTTACTTATGATAGTAATCCTAATGTGAGTATTAATAACGATGCATTGGCTACCGTAGAAAACACCAAGCCTTCATTCGATTTTGGAACGGCACTTTTAAAAAACTACAAACAAGCCGGTATGCCGCAACAGGCGTATGGTCTAGGGATTGAATACCGTGATCCCAAGTACTGGTGGATAGGAACCAATATTAATTATTTGGCCGATAACTATATTGATGTTTCGCCAATAGCAAGAACGGACGGTTTTTATACTAATCCTGCCAGCGGATTTCCTTTTCCAGAAGCTACAGAAGAACGAGCGAGGGAATTATTGAGCCAAGAAAAATTCGATCCGGTGGTGTTGCTTAATCTTATAGGAGGCAAATCGTGGAGAATTAAAGGGAAATACTTGGGACTTTTTGTTAGCGTGAATAATGTACTCGACAGTAACTATAAAACGGGTGGCTACGAGCAAGCAAGAAATGCTAATTTCAGACAACTCAATCAGGATGTTTCAAGTGGAACACCCTCTTTTGGTAACAAATATTTTTACGGCTACGGAAGAACGTATTTCGTCAATCTCTACTTCAGTTTTTAAATTAAAAGAACACATCTTATGAAATCTACTTTTTATAGTTTCTTTATGTTAATGGTATTTGTCACTGTTTTTTCGAGTTGTACAAATGATGCGGTTGAGGTGCCAAAACTGCGCTGTACCCAACCAGATTTTACAACAAATAAAACGGTAGCGGAAGTCCGCACTAATGCCGGTGCCATCGTTACACAATACACATATGACGATATCATTGAAGCCTACGTGGTTTCTAGTGATGAAAACGGTAATTTTTTCAAAGCTATTTCTTTGCAGACTATTGGAACTGCGACAGCTCCTGCGGTAGGGTTTAGCGTTCCTGTCGATGCGACTAATACCTATGTTGATTTCAGAGTGGGAAATAGAGTATATGTGAAGTTAAAAAACCAGTACACTGATATCAATTATGGAAGCCTGCGTATAGGTGGTATTTATGTTAACTCCTACAATGAAGGTGCGGTGGGACGACTTTCGCAAAACGATTATAAAAATGTTTTACATGCTTCCTGTACAACTTTGGGAGAAGATCTTTTAGTTCGACGTCTTACGATTCCAGATTTGGTTTCTGATGCCAATATAAATACGTTGGTAGAATTGTCTGATGTTCAGTTTACCGAGGCAGCGATTGGCCGACACTATTTTGAAGCGACAAATAATGTAGGTGGTGCGACCAACTGGAGTTTGATAGATAAATTTGGGAATCAGGTGCTTTTTAGAACCAGTAGCTATGCTGATTTTGCTCAAAGTATGGTTCCCGGCGGTAACGGAAAGGTAAGAGGGGTTTTGACTAAATTTGGTTCAGATTATCAGTTGCTAGCTCGTTCCGAAAAAGACGTGGTAATGACTGCGCCAAGAATAGTTCCTTTTTTCTCTCAAGATTTTCAGACGGTAGTGGATAAAACCAATCTGAGTCTTCCGGGATGGGCCAATATCGTTCAGAGTGGCACGATATTCTGGAAAGGAACCGTGTATTCCGGGAATGGATATGCCGAGTTTAATACAACGGGAGCCAAAGTGCTGTCTAATATCGCCTGGTTGATTTCGCCCAAAATTGATATGGATACACATACTAATGAAATACTAACTTTTAGAACTGCACAACATCATCTGGATGTGGATTCTCCGCTGAATTCGCTTGAAGTATACATCTCGTCTAATTTTGATGGCTTGAATGTCACGAAGGCAACTTGGATACCGCTCAAAGTAATTTTGCCAAAACAGGCTACGCCTTGGTATCAGTTTGTGGGTTCCGGCGGAGTGGATTTGTCTACCTACACTGGTAAAATCAATATCGCTTTTAAGTACACTGGTTCCGGAAAAAATCTGGCTTTAGACGGAGCTTTTCAGGTGGATGATGTGCAGGTTTTTGGTAAGTAAGGGGTTTTAAAAAGTAAGAATCCTTTTGTTATGCGATAGTTTTTTACCGGAAATTTGCAAATTTTAATGTAAAAAGAGGAAACAGTTATAATGATAATTTACGTTTTTAGGAGTCGTAATAAATAAACGAAAAAATAATTCCCATATTGGGAACCTTTATTAACTTTGTATAAATATAAAATACTTGAGAATAATTGCTAAAAAAACACTTCGGGAATTTTGGGAAGCTCATGCTGATTGTGAGCAGCAATTAAAATCGTGGTTTCAGGAATCAAGTAGGACGGAATGGAAAAATCCTAATGAAATAAAACAGGAATATCCAAGTGCAAGTATTTTGAACGATAACAGAGTTGTTTTCAATATAAAAGGAAACAAGTATCGATTGATTGTAAAAATAAATTATGAGTATCAAATGGTTTGGATTCGTTTTATTGGAACCCATTCAGAATATGATGACATTAACGCCAACGAAATTTAAAAATGGAAATTAAACCTATAAAAACAGAACAAGATTACAATCAAGCCCTTGAAAGATTGGAACTTATTTTTGACGCCAAAAAGGACACTCCCGAAGGTGACGAACTTGAGGTTCTTGGAATTTTGATTGATCGCTATGAAAACGAAAATTTCCCTATAGATTTCCCAGATCCTATCGAAGCGATTAAATTTAGAATGGAACAAATGGGATATAACCAGAATGATTTAGCCAAAATTGTGGGTCTAAAAAGCCATGCTAGCGAAATTTTAAACCGAAAAAGGAAGTTGTCTCTCGAAATGATTAGAAAACTACATGAAGCACTACATATCCCGACCGATGTTTTAATTCAAACCTATTAATAAAGCATAATGAAGAACATTTTTCTGGCAATCGTAATTCATGTGATTGTTCCTTTAATTGGATTACTATTTTTCTTGTTTTTGAGAAAAAAAATTAAGGAAGAAAGAGTTGCCGATCCTCCAATTGCAGAGTTTTTTATTTTGTTTGCAACCTATGGCGGACTTCTAATAGTTGCGATTACCACACTTTTCTGGCAATGGTCAGGTTTAGCCTCTCTTGGAAGTTTATACCTTGTTCTTATTGCTCCATTTATTATGATTTTCCTCGCTTATAGAATGAAAAATAATAAGATAATTTCAATTTATCATGAATTGATTTATTATTTAAGCACTTCATACTTTATAATTGCTCCGTTAACATTTTTAATTTTATTTCTAATAAGTGATAAGTAGCGTATATAATGTCATTATAGCGAGTTATAAAGTCTCTTAATTTTACATCGCTTGGACATGTAATTTTATATATTTGCAGCTCTATAAATCAAATCAAATTATGAAATCTATTTTACTATCACTTGTTTCTTTATTATTTGTTTCTTGTCTATCAGATACAGAAAAACCATCTAATACTGATTATACAGTTCAAAATGAAAAAGAAATTGTCGACTATATTGCGGCAAACAAATTAATTGCGCAAAAAAGCAGCACAGGTTTGTATTATGTAATTAATGAGGCTGGAACTGGAGCTCAACCTACTGCATCATCTAACGTAACTGTAGCTTATAAAGGGTATTATACTAACGGAAATGTATTTGATAAAAGTAGTGATGAAGGTATATCTTTTGGTTTAAATCAAGTTATAAAAGGATGGACAGAAGGGATTCCTTATTTTAAAGAAGGAGGTAGCGGTATTCTATTAATTCCATCTGCTTTGGGTTATGGAAGCAATGGTAGCGGACCAATTCCAGGAGGTGCCGTTATTCTTTTTGATGTTAAATTAATCAAAGTGAATTAGCTTAAGTTCACTATAGAAATTAAAAAAGGCTGTCTAAAATTTTAGACAGCCTTTTCTGGTTTTATAAAGTAATTGTTATTTAATTTCAATAATGCTAACGGCATAACCTCCGCCTGGTGCACTCAATTGAGATAGCTTAGACTTGCTAGTCACAACTACTTTACGAATGACGTAGGCTTGTGGGTTTGTTTTGTAATGCGCATCTTTAGCATCGGCATAGATAGTCGCAGTGTATTTTTTTCCTTTCTCTAAGAAATCAAATTTAATATTTGAGGTACGTGGAGTTTCTCCGTTTACATTCCCTACAAACCAGTTGTTAGTTCCTTTAGCTTTACGAGCGACAGTAATGTATTGTCCTGGCTCTGCTTCAAGGTATTTGCTTTCTGTCCAATCGATGGCCACATCTTTAATGAACTGAAAAGCATCCAAAAAGCGATTGTAATTTTCAGGTAAATCGGCTGCCATTTGTAACGGACTGTACATGGTAACATACAAAGCCAATTGGTTTGCAATTGTACTATTTACATGCGAATGATTGTCAGGATTCAATTTGCTCAAATCCATTTCGAAAATCCCGGGTGTATAATCCATTGGACCTCCAATTAATCGTGTAAAAGGCAATAAAGTAACATGGTTGGGTTTAGAACCTCCAAAAGATTGGTACTCTGTTCCTCTAGCTGACTCATTCCCGATTAAGTTAGGATACGTTCTGGATATTCCAGTAGGACGAACAGCCTCATGCGCATTGACCATAATTTTATATTCGGCTGCTTTTTCTAATGCATATTGGTAATGGTTTACAACCCATTGGTTGTAATGATTTTCTCCTTGCGGCAAAATATTCCCTACATAACCACTTTTTACAGCATCATATCCATTGTCATTCATGAATTGGTAGGCTTTGTCTAGGTGGCGCTCGTAGTTGCGAACAGATCCTGAAGTCTCATGATGCATAATCATTTTAACTCCTTTAGATTTTGCATACGCTTGAATTCCTTTCACATCAAAGTCTGGGTAAGGAGTTACAAAGTCAAAAACATAATCTTTAGAATGACCAAACCAGTCTTCCCATCCTTCATTCCAACCTTCGACTAAAACACCACCAAAGCCATTTGCAGCAGCAAAATCAATATATTTTTTAACATTTGTAGTTGTCGCTCCATGAGTACTATTCGGTTTTGCTTTAGAAAAATCAGTTACTCCTAATTGAACAGCAGGGTATTCATTAGTATACGACCAAGAGCTTTTTCCAGTAATCATTTCCCACCAAACACCAACGTATTTAACAGGTTTAATCCAAGAGGTATCCTCGATTTTACATGGTTCGTTTAAGTTTAATGTCATTTTAGAAGCCAAAATATCTCGGGCATCATCGCTTGCCATAATGGTACGCCATGGAGAAGTATTCGGAGCTTGCATGTATCCTTTGTCTCCTATTGCATCTGGAGTTAACCAAGATTCGAAAATCATATTTTTATCATCTAAATTCAAGTGCATACAAGAATAATTAATCAATGCAGCTTCGTGAAGGTTGATGTATAATCCGTCCGCCGATTTCATCATTAATGAAGTCTGTACTCCCGTCGTTGAAAACGAAGTTTGAGAGACATTGGCAGTTTTAGCTTTTTCACTTAGACCCCTAATTTCAGATAATTTAGAAGTGGTAAAATCGTATTCTTGTGTATCGTAATCTCCAGGAATCCAAAATGCGGTATGATCACCTGCCATTGCAAATTGCGTTCTTTCTTCTTTGATTATAAAATAAACAAGATTTTTTTGCGTCGGAAACTCATAGCGGAAACCTAGACCTTCGTCAAATAAACGAAAACGAATTACGATTTGTCTGTCTGTTCCTTTTTGGTTTAACGTAACAGCAAGTTCATTATAATGATTGCGAATTTCGGCTACTTCACCCCAAACAGGTTTCCAGTTTTCGTCAAACGTCGCCGTTTTTGTATCCACTACTGTGAAGTCATTTAGCAATGATTTTTCATCGCCTTTTAGCTCTAAACCTAATTTACTGGTTTTTATGACTTCTTTGTTTTTGTATTTTAAAGCATATGTAGGAGTTCCGTCAGATTGTAACGAAAAGTCCATTGTAAAGGCTTGATTCGGGGATTTTAATTGTTGCGCATGGGCACCACTAAATAAGGCAAGCCAGATAAGTGAAGTCAAAATTAAATGTTTCATTTTTTGGAATAAATTAATGATTACTATTTTTTTGATCGTACTATATTTTTTGTTGGTCTTATATAAGTTCGATATAGTAAATATATGCCCTTTATACCTTGAATGTTTTTGTGATTTTTAAAAAGTAGATTGTACGATGTTTTAAAACTCGTAAATAGCTATTAAACAAGTATTTATAATTATTTTGTAATAAAAAAAAGTAGTGGATTTTTAATCTAAAAAGGGAATGACCAGACTGTTTTAACGATCAAATGTACTTGTAGTATGTAAGTTTCGTTATTTTATACCCGTTCCTATTCGCATGACATTAGCCTCGAATTCCTCACGAGGACCTGCTGCTTTGTTTTTGATTTGGGAACGATAATTATAAATAGTGGATACAGAGTAGCGAAGAAAAACAGCAATTTTAGCACTGTCCTTAATACCCAAACGAATCAGTGCCACAATTCTTAATTCGGTGTTCAGAAACTCTCCGTCTTTCAGTTGGGTCAACTCAGTATCTATAAGCAAAGCTTCAAATTCGTTGATAAAGTCAGGAAAAAGCAGTAAAAAAGTTCTGTCAAAATTCGTGTAAAACTCTTTTAATTCGGATTCTATAAACTGTTTTGATTTGATGGCGCTGATGAGGTTATTCATTTTACCTGCGGTTGCCATCACATTCAGTTTTCGGCGATAACCTTCTAATTTGCCAATATAGTCCGAACATTGATCCATGTATTTACCAATGTAAATCTCTTTTACAAGGTTGGCTTCCGTAAGCGTACTGTTCGTCTCTTTTAGTTTTAAATTAATGGCTTGTAAGGCAACATTTAGTTCTGACAATTGTGAATTTGCGGTGTTCAGATCTTTTTGAGCAACCTTCAATTTTTTCATTTGCTTGAAAAGTAGAATCAGGACAATTAATAAGATTACAGTCAATAGACTCACACTAACTAGAAACAACCAGAGTTGTTTTTGGTTTGTTTGATTCTGATGTTCATAAGCTTCACTGATGATGGGCATCATTTTAGATATCTCGTAGGTTCTTAAACGTGCGTTGCAAAACAATGCGTCCTCTAGAGAGCGTTGTATGTATTTGTAGGCTCTATCAATGTCGCCTTCTTCGTATAGTAAAAAGGCAAGATTTCGCAGCGAAATATTTTCTTTTTTGGCCAACTTTAAGTCGGAAATGGCAGAAATGGCCAGCCATTTTTTCTCAGAATCTCTGTCTTTTTTTTGATGGTAGGCATGAGAAATGATGTAGGCAAAAATGGCGCGTTCGGAATCAAAAAGAGAAATAGTTGGAAAAACACTGAGGAGCCGTTGTAGTGCTTCGTCTTCTTGTCCATTTTTAATTAATTGCTCCGTTTGAATAATTAGGTGTTGGCGAGACTGCTTGGGGAAATATTGAAGCGTGGAATCACGGTATTTTTGTGTTAATGCAGCATATTTTTCTTTTTCATAAATAGAGGTCGCATAATCGTACATATAACCGTAAAGCACGCGGTTTACAACATAGTAAGAACCCTTTAATTCCGGAGAACGATTCCCAGGATTTTTTGTAAGAATGTCGGTAGCTTCTTTGTACATTCCTAAAGTACCCATTATGGAAGCGAGATTAAGCGCGGCTTGATCACTTCTTTTAGGATCATTCAAACGAATTGCGATTTGCATACTTTTTCGAGCAAAAACCAAAGCAGAATCCGATTTGTAAACTCGATATTCTTCGTAAAGTTGACCGTAAACCTTCTGTTTTTGAAGGTCGCTCAAAGTAGGTTTTAAAAGCTGTTTTAGGGAATCAATGGTATGCTCTTTTTGGTTTGAGTAGAATTGATGATTCTCGATTGTCTGATCCAAATCCCTTAGCAAAGAGGCTGAATTCTCTTGAGCCAAAAGCAATGTTGGAATAAGAAGAACAAAGAAGAATGGCAAAAATCGATTCATTAAAAGGGAATTAAGGTCGGGTAAAAATAACTAAAAATACAAAGGAATCTCTGTTTCCTAATGCTAAATAAATAGTGGTGTTTTTGGTTATAACCAAAGAGAAGCGAGAATTTTTAAACTGTCGATAGCTAACAGTGACAGTGTTTTGTTGTTGAAAACCCATAAATACTATCATTTTTCACGGCTTTCGCTTTTTATAAAGACATATATTCCATAAGTAGCGCGCAAATCATTAAATTTGTAGCTTATACAAAGATATGTTAGAAAAAGAAGTAATAAATTTCGAAAAAACAGCCATTGTTGGGATTGTAACTCAAAATCAAAGTGAAGAGAAGCTTAGAGAATATCTTGACGAATTAGAGTTTCTAACCTTTACGGCAGGTGGACAAGTAGTCAAACGTTTTTCACAAAAAATGGAACGACCAAATCCTAAAACATTTGTAGGAACAGGGAAAATAGAAGAGATCCATCAGTATGTAAAAGAGAATGAAATTTCAACATTGATTTTTGATGATGAATTGACTCCTTCGCAACAAAAAAATATTTCTAAAGTAATAGAGGAATGCAAAATTCTCGACAGGACACACCTTATCCTGGATATATTTGCGCAAAGAGCAGAGACATCCTATGCTAGAACTCAAGTAGAATTGGCACAATGCCAATACCTTTTACCTAGGCTTTCTGGAATGTGGACTCACTTGGAACGTCAAAAAGGGGGAATTGGAATGCGTGGGCCTGGAGAAACAGAAATTGAAACAGACAGACGTATTGTACGTGATAGAATTGCCTTATTGAAAGATAAAATCAAGGCGATTGACAAACAAATGGGTACACAACGCGGTAATCGCGGAGCTATGGTTCGTGTTGCTTTGGTTGGTTATACCAATGTAGGAAAGTCAACGTTGATGAATGCCATTGGAAAAAGCGATGTTTTTGTCGAAAACAAGCTTTTCGCAACTTTGGATACCACAGTTAGAAAAGTAGTAATTAAGAACTTGCCTTTCTTGCTTTCTGATACGGTAGGTTTCATTCGAAAATTACCTACACAACTAGTAGATTCTTTCAAGAGTACGCTGGATGAGGTTCGTGAGGCGGATTTATTGTTGCATGTAGTTGATATTTCACATCCTGAATTTGAAGATCATATTGCATCGGTGAACCAAACGTTAATGGATATCAAAGCAAGTGACAAACCGGTTATTATGGTTTTCAATAAAATTGATGCCTACACCCATTTGACGATTGATGAAGATGATTTAATGACCGAAAAAACACCAAGACACAATACACTTCAAGAGTGGAAGTCCACTTGGATGAGTCGAGTAGGAGAAGAAAATGCCTTATTCATTTCGGCTACAAACAAAGAAAATTTTGAAGAATTAAGAGAGCGTCTTTATGAAGTGGTAAGACAAATTCATATTACCCGTTTTCCTTACAATAAGTTTTTATATCCTGATTATAAAGATGCGGTAGAGAAAGAAGTAGATGAAGACAATGAGGATGAATAATTCAATCCGGTCATTATAAAACACCAAATCCCTTTTGAATAATTTTCAAAAGGGATTTTTTTGTCAATATGGTTTAATTAAAAACCGTAATTCACGCCTATTCCAAAGACTTCTCTTACTTGGACTGCTTGAACGGAGTTGTCGTCATATATAGTTTGTAAAGCGACATTTGCCGATAAGTATTTGTTGATTTTCATTGCTAACTTCAGCCCATTGAGAAGAATATTGCGCATTGGAAATAATGGTTATAGACTTAGTTATTTCTTATCTTAAGTCAAGTGTTTGAAATCTTATAGTTGGTAACTTTGTGTTCAATTAATTTTAGTTTATAAATTACAAAAATCAGCCAGTTTTATGTCAAACATAGTAAAGCCAAGAATACTTATTACAGGAGCTACCGGTCAGGTCGGTGGCAAAACAATCGACTTTCTTTTATCAAATATTTCCATAGAAATTGTAGCCGCTGTAAGAACAGCTAAAAAAGCAGTTCCCTTTACCAATAGAGGAATTGAAACAGTTATTCTAGATTTTGATGATGAAAGTACACATATCCCTGCTTTTAGAAACATTGATCGTGTCTTTATTATTACTGGATATACCGTAGACATGCTTCGCCAAAGTAAAGCGCTATTGGATAATGCCAAAAAAGCAGGAGTCAAACACATAGTGCACCTTGGCGCTTGCGGTCCAGACGAGACCACTATTGGGCATTGGGCGTGGCACCAGTTTGTGGAGCGTTATATAGAATGGTCCGGTTTTTCTTTTACTCATTTGCGACCTCAAGATTTTATGCAGAATCTACTGAGTTATGGCGGCAAAAAAGTAATAGCAGATGGGGTACTTGATCATTATGTTTCGGATGCCAGACTGAGTTGGGTCGATGTGGATAATGTAGCGGAAGTGGCTGCTCTCACTTTAGCGTTTCCAGAATTGCATACCAGCAAAACGTACAGACTTGGCTATGATGCAAAAAATTTTAGTGAGATAGCTGCTCTGATGACTTCAATTGTTGGCAAGCCTTTTCGTTATAACCCGCTCTCCCCTGATGTGTTTCTTCAGTCAATGATTGATTCAGGTGCAGAAATGGCGTACATGGGATGTGTATATGACCATTGGAAACGTTATGCTGCAGGGACTATTCCTGGTGCCGATAGTACATTTGAAAATTTTCATGAAATCACAGGTAAACAGCCTACAAAATGGATCGATTTTATAGAGAAACATAAAACAGAATTAGAGTATTAAAATTCTGATATGGAAGTTAAATATTCTCTCTGGTTCTCGTTTGCAAGGAGGAACTATTTAGGTTAATAAGATTAGTGCGGGATCTAAGCTCACAAAAAAAAGAATTATGTACTTTCTCCGCAACAGTGAATCTCCAAATCAAAAGCCCTTTTAAAAATTTTCAAAAGGGCTTTTTAGATTCTTATTATGCTTGGTTTCTACAAACCATAATTCACACCTATTCCAAAGACTTCTCTTACTTGTACTGCTTGAACGGAGTTATCGTCATATATAGTTTGTAAAGCGACATTTGCCGATAGGTATTTGTTGATTTTCATTACCACGTTCATTTGGTAATCTATATCGACATTTTGTGGGTCACTTAAATAATTAGAATATAGATTCAGACGATTCTCTATAGAAACGTTCGCCATTACACTCAACTTATAATAGGCTGAAATACTAGCTCCAAATTCAAATCTAGAGTTGTCGCCTTGCAAAACACCAAAAGACGGGCCAAAGTCAGTAAAGTGATTGTGTACCAAAATTAGTTTTGATGTAGCTGGAGAAAAGTTGACACTTAGGTTATTGCTTTTCTTCCATAGCATCCCAGGTCCCAATTGGAAATAAGCCGGAGAGAAAAAATGGGATATATTCGCATCATTTTTATCGTAACCAACGTCCATCTGCGTTTTAAAATTAAAAAATACCGAGTAGTACCAATCGCCTTTTACTTTTTTACCCCAAATTGAATTTAGCTCTAAACGGTCATCAGTTTTGGCTGTTTTATTGTCGCCTTTAATTTTACTTAAGCCGTAAGCAAGGATAAATTTATTATCCCAAACAACAGCCCCTTTTTTATAGTTAAAGTCGTAGTTAACGCCAAAATTCCCTGCTATGTTCGATGTTCCTCCACCGAGCCACTGTCTGTTGTAAGCAGATTGGTTAAAAAGCAACGAAAGATTTCCTTTTTTTGTCCAAAGTTTGGTAGTGTCTTGTTGAGTTTGCTGAGCACTTCCAACAAGTACAGCTAGAATAAAAACAATGGAAAGTAGTGATTTTTTCATGTTTCAGTGTTTTTAAATAATCCTATTTTTTTGCTTTATATAAGGGAACGGCAGAGCAAGCTTCACCATACATAATGCTACGGGCGAAGGGTTGCAAGTTCTGCGCAGCCAAAACATAGGCACGCATAGGTACCGGTTTTTGCGAACAGCCTTTTATAATAATTGCTTTATTAGCATACGCCGAGTAGTCAATTTTAGCTAGTAATTCTTCATACAAAGCGGCATTTAAATCGTCGATGTTTCCATTTATTACTTTTTTGGCAAAAGGAGCAAGTTGGATTGTAACTAAGATGGAAGCCCATGCCGGAACAATGGCGTCCGTACTGCAATTGACTGCCACAAACTGATCCTGATACTGTGTCCAATCGTGATTTTTAAGATGTTCCCTAAAATCTTTTTCTTTCAATAAAAAGCCTTCCAGAAGCCATTGTGAAATGTCAACCTGAGATCGGATACCTTTTGGATAGTAATCTTCTAAATCGAATACTTCCAAAGCACTATTTGCTACTTTATTAATTATCTCTTCCATATTCTTAGTTTAAAGGTAAGAAAAACTTAAGGGTTTAAAGTTAGATTGACAACTTTAAACCCTTAAGTTCTAAACTCTTTTTTAAAGCATTCCTAATTCTAATTTTGCTTCTTCACTCATTAAGTCTTTGCTCCATGGCGGATCAAAAGTGATTTCTACTTCAGCGTCTTTTACATGCTCAATTGATTTTACTTTTTCTTCTACTTCTCTTGGTAAACTTTCCGCAACCGGACAGTTAGGAGAGGTTAGTGTCATCAGGATTTTTACTTCGTAATCGGTATTTACCATTACGTCATAAATCAATCCTAATTCATAAATATCTACAGGGATTTCAGGGTCATAAATTGTTTTTAATTTTTTTACGATCGCTTCTCCTAATTCATTGGTGTCTATATCTTGTTCCATATCTTGTTCTGTTTTACTTTAATTTTTGGACCATATAAGTTTCTTAATCTAGTCTGCTTATATGTTGGAATTATTTTTGTGAGTTGAATGCCAAAGCATACATTTTTATATTCTTAATCATTGATACTAATCCGTTAGCTCGTGTGGGTGATAAATGTTCTTTTAACCCTATTTCGTCAATAAAATCCATATCGGATTCGAGAATGTCTGAGGCAGTTTGATTTGAAAAAGTACGAATCAAAATGGCGATGATTCCTTTAGTCAAAATCGCATCACTATCGGCGGTGAAGACCACTTTGTCATCGTTTTGCTCTCCTTGCAACCATACTTTCGATTGGCAGCCTTTTATCAAATTACTTTCAGTTTTAAATTCTTCTTTGATTAACGGAAGCTTTTTTCCTAATTCGATGATGTATTCATAGCGCTCCATCCAGTCGTCAAACATGGAGAATTCGTCTACTATTTCATCTTGTATTTCTTTAATTTTCATCGTTTTGTTTTGCAAATGAATTTATTTTATTTACGAATTTTTTAATTTCTTTTGGTGGAAAACCATGGTCAAAACTAGTTGTTTCGTAGGTTTTATCTTGAAACGTGACTTTAAAATTAGCAATAGCTGCACCGTCATACAAACGTTTTTCAGTTGGTGCTTTCAGTTTTCCTAAGCTATCCAATTCCATTTTTTTGAAACAGTTTACTAGTTCTTCCCAGTCTTCGGATGCTATTTTTGTAGCCACGGCTTTGTCTTGTCCGCTTCTATCTTTTGAAATTGTGACCATTTGATTTTGAACCGTTATCTTTTGGTAAAACCCTCTAGAATTTGCGGTGTACTCAATAACAGCAGATTCTAAATCTTGTTTGTTTTGGCCTTCACAGCTTTTTCCAAGAAAAATAGTCAGTAATAATAAAGATAGTATTCTCATCGTTTAAATAGTTAGGATAACATTAGTGTTGCTCTTTTTACTGCTTCAACCATAACGTCAATTTCTTCTTTGGTATTGTAAAAAGAAAATGAAGCTCGTATGGTACCCGGAATATTGAAATAATTCATAATCGGTTGCGCGCAATGATGCCCCGTTCTAACCGCTATTCCTAATTTGTCAATTATGGTGCCAATATCGTATGGATGAATGCCTTCAATATTAAACGAAATTACGGAAGTTTTTTCTTTTGAAGTACCAAAAATTTTCAATCCTTCAATTTCTAGTAAACGTTTGGTTCCGTATTCTAACAATTCCAACTCTTGTTTTTGAATATTTTCAAATCCAACTTCATTCATATAATCGATAGCAGTACCTAAAACGATTCCGCCGGCAATATTTGGCGTACCCGCTTCAAATTTATGAGGCAGTTCAGCATAAGTTGTTTTTTCGAATGTTACCTCTTTGATCATTTCGCCACCACCTTGATAAGGAGGAAGTTTGTTCAACCACGCTTCTTTTCCGTATAAAATTCCAATTCCTGTAGGGCCACATATTTTATGTCCTGAAAAAACATAGAAATCACAATCGAGTTCTTGAACGTCTGGCTTTAAATGGGGAACGGCTTGCGCACCATCAATTAAAACGGCAGCGCCAACAGCATGTGCTTTATCAATCATATACTTGATTGGGTTGATTGTCCCAAGTGCATTTGATATATGATTAGCTGTAACAATCTTTGTCTTTTCGGATAATAACTGGTCATATTCGGCCATGATCAATTCCCCTTTTTCATTCATAGGAATGACTTTTAGGGTAGCGCCTGTTTTCTCGCACAACATTTGCCAAGGCACAATATTACTGTGGTGTTCTAATGCCGAAACTAACACTTCGTCACCCGGTTTCAATATAGCTGCAAATCCGTTAGCTACTAAATTGATTCCAAAAGTAGTTCCGGAAGTAAATAGCACTTCATGGGAAAATTTTGCGTTGATGTGATTTTGAATTTTACCACGTGAAATTTCATAAGCATCAGTAGCCAATTGGCTCAAAGTATGTACTCCGCGATGAATATTGGCATTAATTTCCTGGTAATATTTTGAAATAGCATCAATCACAATTTGTGGTTTCTGCGATGTGGCTCCGTTGTCGAAATAAACTAAAGGTTTTCCGTTAACTTTTTGCGAAAGTATCGGAAAATCGGCTCTTATTTTTTGAATGTCTAGCATAATTATTTAGAAAAGTTCTAAATACAAAAGTACTAAAATCCAATCTGTTTTCAGTGCTAATTTGCTGTTTTTTATGTTTGTTTCTTATGCTTTCATAGAAATATCCTATTGAATTAATAAGGAGAAATTTTACTAAATTGCAGTAAAATAGTATCACATGAAAAAATTCTTCAAAGTCATTGGTTTTGCTTTACTACTAGCTGTTTTCTATATCGGATTCACGACTTATCCTAAATTGGATTTAATTTCGGGCTTTTCAGCCAAAAGTATTGCCTCTGGACATTTTATAGATCATCGTTCGCAAGAAATGATTGAAAAAGGAGATAATGATATAAAATTGATTGACTTGGCCAAAAACAAAATCAATGAGGCAGGAAAATTTGCGACGGCTTCTGTTTATGGTTTGAAAGAAAGAAAAGCAATTTACCGAGAAGGTTTAGGTGCTACTTTAATTGATGATAATTTTGATGTCAATAAACCGTATGATACTCCAAAACGAAATAAAACAGTAAATGATCTAGCTTTTCCGTACGGAGATATGGAGCAAAAAGATACAGTTTTTGCCAATGTTGATTATGCTAAATTGAATTCCGCTGTTGCCAATGCGTTTGATGCAAAAGGGATAGTTGACAAACGAACAAGATCGTTATTAGTGATTTATAAAGACAAAATCATTGCCGAGAAATACGACACGGGTTTTGATAAAAACAGTAAAATTCTAGGTTGGTCTATGACCAAAAGTATTACAGCTACCTTATTTGGAATTCTAGCTAAAGAAAGAAAATACAATGTTAATAAACGGGCTCCCATTGCTGAATGGAAGAATGATGATCGTAAAGTAATTACAACCAGTGATTTGTTGCACATGAAGTCCGGATTGGCTTGGGAGGAGAATTACAGCACGATTTGTGATGCAACTAAAATGCTATTTCAAGCGGAGAACATGGGAAGGGTGCAACTCGAAAAACCAGTAGCTTTTAAACCCAACACGCATTGGAATTATTCCTCTGGAACAACAAACTTGCTATCTTATATTTTGAGAAATCAGTTTAAGACCCATCAAGAATATCTGGATTTTTGGTATTCGGCGTTGATTGATAAAATAGGAATGAAATCGATGGTGGTTGAAACGGATATGGCAGGAAATTTTGTAGGATCATCTTATTCTTGGGCTACTACGAGAGATTGGTCAAAATTTGGTTTGCTGTATTTACATCAAGGGAACTGGAATGGTGAGCAGTTGTTTGATGCTGGTTGGGCTGAATATGTGGCAGCACCAACCAAAGGATCAAAAGGAGATTATGGAGCCCACTTTTGGTTAAATGCCGGAGGTCGTTACCCTGATGCACCAAAGGATTTATACTCGGCTAATGGTTTTCAAGGGCAAAAAGTATTTATTCTTCCGTCGCATGATTTAGTAATTGTTAGAATGGGTTTGACTGAAGATGGTAAATTTGATGTAAACGGAATGTTGAAAGGGATTCTTGGGAGCTTTAAGAAGTAATACGAAAATAGTACGATCCAATGGCAAGAGTGATTTGTAACTAAACTACTTTGGGCTTTAAAAAAAATATAATCAATTGTGATCATTACGAATCAAATTCCAATTTTTACGTCTACTTTTTTTAGCCCCGATAGAAGTGAAAATCCTTTTTAAGGTTTTTACCAAAAAAAAGATTGTAGCGGATAGCGGGAAATAGCTCCAAAAAAATAACCCTTTCAAAGTTCAAAACTCTGAAAGGGTTAAATGTTTTAAGTCCTTAATTATTACAAATCAAATCCAATTTTAACACCTAATTTGTTGGCGATAATTTTAGTAATTCTTTGTTTTAATTCCGGTATTTTGATGCTTTCGATAACAGCATTCGAGAATGCGTACATCAATAAAGCTTTGGCTTCTTTTTGTGGAATTCCACGTTGTTGCATGTAGAACATAGCAGTTTCATCTAATTGTCCGATGGTACAACCGTGTGAACATTTTACATCATCAGCAAAAATCTCTAATTGTGGTTTGGCGTTTATGGTCGCTTTATCACTCAATAGAATATTATTATTTTTTTGGAATGCGTTGGTTTTTTGTGCCTCTTTTTCTACGAAAATCTTCCCGTTGAAAACACCGGTCGAACGGTCAGAAAAGATTCCTTTGTAATCTTGGTGACTTTCACAATTTGGAGTAGCATGTTGTACCAAAGTATAATGGTCTACGTGCTGTTTTTCTCCAATAATCGTAATTCCGTTTAAGTAACTTACTATTCTTTCTCCAAAATGGTAGAAGTTCAAGTTGTTTCTAGTTAGGTTTCCACCAAAAGAAAAAGTATTAACAGCAACACTACTTTCTTGTTTTTGCGACACGTAAGTATTGTCAATCAAATTAGCAGTTAGCTTGTCGTTTTGAATTTTATAGAAATCCACTATGGCACGTTTTTGAGCAAAAATCTCAGTAACCGAATTGGTTAATACTGGATTTTCAGTCAAACTTTGGTGGCGTTCAATAATTTGAACATGTGAATTTTCACCTACAATTACCAAGTTTCTTGGTTGTACCATAAGCGCAGACTCATTTCCTGTTGAGAAATACATGATTTCAATAGGTTTGTCAGCGACTTTGCTTTTTGGAATGTTGATGTAAGCTCCTTCAGTGGCGAAAGCCGTATTCAATGAAGTTAAACTTTCCTCTTTGTTGGCAATTTGATTATAGTAATTGTCAATAATCATCTTGTATTTTGGTTTATTCAATGCCGAAGACATTAAGCAAACATCGATTCCTTCGTGGGTTGTAGACGATAAGTACGAACTGAAAATACCATCAATAAATACTACTTTGTAAGTGTCTACTTCATGTAAAAAATATTTTTTTACATCAGAATATTGAATACTGTTTTCTTTTTTAGGGAAAACGGTAAAGTCGTTTTTTAAGAGAGCATTTAGCGAAGTATATTTCCAAGCTTCATCTTTCTTAGTTGGGAATCCTTTATTTTCAAAGTTTTTCATAGCCGAAGTACGTACATCGTGAAGTTCAGTGTGAACATCAAGGCGCTCTTCAAAAGCCATAAAAGACGAGATTAATTTTTCTTTCAAATCCATTTTCTTTGTTGTTTAAAGTTTAAGGTTTAAAAGTTTAAAGTTGTTGTGGGAACTTTGAACTTTAGACTTTAAACAAATTTTATGCTTCTTGTTCTTGTTTGATCCAGTCGTATCCTCTTTCTTCTAGCTCTAAAGCCAAAGAAGCGTCTCCAGATTTCACAATTTTACCGTTAAGTAAAACATGAACGAAATCAGGAACGATGTAATCTAATAAACGTTGGTAATGCGTAATTACTACAATTGCGTTTTTGTCGCTTTTTAATTTATTAACTCCGTTAGCAACGATACGTAACGCATCGATATCTAATCCAGAATCAGTTTCATCAAGAATGGCTAATTTTGGCTCTAACATCGCCATTTGGAAAATCTCATTACGTTTTTTCTCTCCACCTGAAAATCCTTCGTTAAGAGAACGAGAAAGAAACTTTCTATCGATTTCTAATAATTCTGATTTTTCACGAATCACTTTTAGCATTTCGTTAGCAGGCATTTCTTCCTGTCCGTTTGCTTTACGAGTCTCGTTGATTGCTGTTCTGATGAAGTTCGTTACCGATACTCCTGGGATTTCAACAGGGTATTGAAAAGAAAGGAATACTCCTTTGTGCGCTCTTTCTTCTGGAGCTAATTCACTAAGATCTTCTCCATCTAAAGAGATTTCACCTTCGGTTACCTCATAGTTTTCATTTCCTGCAATGATTGACGCAAGCGTACTTTTTCCGGCACCGTTTGGTCCCATTATCGCGTGAATTTCTCCTGCTTTTACTTCAAGATTAATTCCTTTTAATATTTCTTTATCTCCAATGGAGGCGTGTAAATTTTTTATGCTTAACATCTTTTTTTAGTTGTTTAAAGTTTAAAGTTTAAAGTTCTCGTGTTTACTGAAACTTCGTC
>TARA_R110002126_G_scaffold624_12_pt1 | contig 27310 bp, 10 predicted proteins | sample TARA_R110002126 | Tara Oceans TARA_R110002126 (sample SAMEA4397536) | marine metagenome | biome: Polar Biome; feature: [DCM] deep chlorophyll maximum layer (ENVO:01000326); material: water (ENVO:00002006), including particulate matter (ENVO:01000060) such as... | depth 30 m | reverse complement strand
GATGCTAATGTTGAAAATCTACATACTAATGGAGGTTTTCCTAATATAATGGGAGTTACTGAAACTGGCTTACCGTATAAATTAAGTAAAGAACAGTACATTGATCAAGCATTAAATTTGGTTAATGAAGGTCAAATAAAAAATGTAGATTTAGAATGGACTAATGATACTGGTACTTCTGATGAAAATTATTTAACACATTCATATGAATATAAAATGACGGGAAGTGGGCGCAATGTAATAACATCATATCACTATAACCCTGATGGTAGTCCCAAAATGGTAATAGATGAAAAAGCCGTTACTGCAGAAGCAGGGATGGTATATGATGCATTTAATAATGCATTAAATAATGGTCTTACAAATAGAACTCCCGGTGTTCAGTCATCAACATTTGAAAGTGTTTTAGCAGGTATGGATGATGTTAATGCTAATTTAGAAACAGGTATAACATATACAGGTTCATATAGTCCTAATATCCAAGGTAATGAAGGTGAGGCAATTTTAGCACAACTTATTAATCAAAAAAATTCACTTGATAAAAGTGGTATAAAATTTCAAGTATATACAGGTGCGTTTGAAGATATAGATTTTGAGGCTCCATCATCTGAATTAGGTGAGAAATTTTTAGAGTCATATTTATTAGATGTGCATACTTATTCAAATCCTAAAGCAGGAGGATCAACACCAACAAAAAAACCCATCTCTTCATTAGGTTATTCTCCTTTATTAGGTGATCCAGAAGATGGACAGAAAAATACTGCTGGATATCAAATACTTACAATAAGCGATGAATATTTAAATTCAAAACTTAAAGGAGCTCTTGATGATGAGGGTGTTCCTTCGTATAGCGGTTATAGTCAAGATGAAAAAGATTTACTTCAGAAAGGAATTACAATTATTTTTGATCAGTCAGATGATATAAATCCAAGAGCAATTTCAACTCAATGGGGAAATAAAATAGTGTCACAAATTCTAGCAAGCTCAAATAAACAAGTTATATACAACATGAACGATGATAGTGGCGAAGGTATTGGTAGATATACTATTTCACAAAGTACTCCTAAACAATATACATTTAGTTATCAGTTTAGAACCTACAATGAGGGAGGCACATATACCACGAGTGATATTTTATCCAGAACATTAAATTTATCTGAACCTGGATTTAGTGAATTAGATGATATGAAAAATCAATTTGATGAGCAATATAAAATAAAGGGTCTTCAAAATACATTGGCTGCACAGAAAGATGTTGCTGTTAATGGTGAACGTTAAAATTAATTTACCTATTACTAATAGATGGAAGAACAACTAAAAAATACAAGCCTTGGTGAAGTTATTGAACAGAATCAAACTCCTCCAGTAGTAATAGATAAGGAAGTTCCTTATGTACCTATTGAAGAAGTATTTAATACACCTGAATATGATGCTTATATAGATACAGCAGATGTTAATGAGATATTAAATCTCGATGCATTTGAATCTGATATAAATAAGTATGGTGTAGCTGCTATGGCTAATTTAGGCGTTGCTCAACCTGGTCTTGCAACAGATACTTTTAATCCTGTTTTACAGCAAAACCCTCCTTCTCTTGGGGCACCCAATTCATTTAATAGAGGTATAAATGATGCATTTAATAAAGCAGAAAGAGATGCTTCTATACCAGATGCCCCCGGTACAATTCAAGTAGATCCTATAGTTTCAAATATTAGGCAAACAAATTTTCTTAGATATTATAATCATCCTGAATATGCAAATTTAGGTTTTTCTCCTTTTGCAAATACAGAACAATATTATAATACAAATTCTACAGTATGGGATGATTATTCTAGAATGTGGGGTCAATTTAGTGGTCTTGCAGGAACAGGATTTATGAGTGGTTACAGATCTATAGGTGATGCTTTTTCTGGTAATTTGTTTGCACCAGATTATGAATCTGCTAATGAATTTGAAGATGCTATGGCTATAGGTAATTCCTCTAGAGATGGTAAAATGGCTTGGACAAATAACTTATTATTAAATTCCGGATATACTTTTGGTATTATAGCTAGTGTAGCTGTAGAAGAAGTTGTAATGGCAATTGGTGCAGGAATTACAGCAGCTCCAACCGGTGGAGCAAGTGTTGTAGGATTTGGTGCTAAGACTGCACAAAATGTTGGCAGAGTTGCATCAGCTGTTTCTAATACATTTTCATTAGGAAGAGCGGCTAAGTACACAAGAGATTTAGTTCGTTCAATGAATAATGTTGAAAGAGCAAAAGATTTATATAATGCCTCTAAAGGTGTAACAAATTTTACTACTAAAATGTTTTTTCCTGAAACCGTTGCTGCAATTAGGTCTTTTAAGACTGCGCAAAATGGTGTACAGAATTTAACTAATATGGCTAAAACGGCTAGAACATTTGGTGGTTTTTATAGAGATGCGCGATCTTTAAATTATGCATTAGCTGAATCTAAATTAGAATCAGGCTTAGTGTATAATGAAAGGATTAGACAAAATATAGCTACACAAGTTGCTAAAAACAATGGTGGAAATGTTACTGCTGAGCAGATGCAGGGCATTGAAGAAAACGCCCAAGAAGCAGGATTTAACACATTAGTAAGAAACGCACCTCTTATATTTTTATCTAATCAAATTGTATTAGGTAATGCATTTGGTGGTTTTAGTAAATCTTTTGCGCGGATGGCTAATGATCAGGTTAAAGGTATTGGAAGAAGAATTATACAAAAAACAAAATCTGTTGGAGCAGATGGCAAGCTAGCTAAAGATGTTTTTGCAGATGCTGGTGGAGGTCTTAAAGGATTATTAAAACGTACAAAATCTTTAGGTGTAAAAGGTAATGCAAAAGGTTTATTAAGTGCAAGTGTAAGATATTTTGCAGCAAATTTAGCAGAAGGTTTACAGGAAGTTTCTCAAGAAGCTATATCCCATGGAACAAATCATTATTATGATGCTGTATTTAAAGATCCGTTATCAGGAGGTGTAGATCTATACCATCAATCTGTTAATTCTGCAATGGGTTCGCAAATGAATTCTCAAGGTTTAGATGTATTTATGTCCGGATTTTTAATGGGCGGTGTAGTTTCTGGACCACAAAAATTATTTTTTCAAGGTTTGCCTGCTACATATAATTTCTTTAAAGGAAAAGGTGCATTTGGTGCAGAAGGAGCGGCAGTAATAAAAGAACAAAAAGAAAACAAAAAAGCTTATGTAGATGCTGTTGTGTCAGCATATAATAAAACTTGGAATCAACAAGTTGATGATCCAGGATCTATGTTTGATCCACAAAAATTAAATTTTTTAATTCAAAAAGAAGTTGCTGCAGATAAGAAAATTTCAGCATATCAAAATGATGTTTTTGGATTTATTGATGCAACAGACTTTGGTAAGTTTCAACAAATATATACAGTGCTTAGCACGGGTGGAGCTGCTGCATTTGAAAATCAATTAAAATCATATAGAAATCTTTCTGATGAAGATTTATCTAACGCATTTCCTTCTGATAAAAAAGATATTAAAAATGGAAAACTAAGGGAACGTTTTCAAACCATGATTACACAGATTGGAAATACAGAAGATGTTTTTGAACAAACTAAAGATAAATTTCCAAACCCATTTGATTCTACACAATTTAAAAAAGGTACTAGAGAATATCAAGCTGAAGTAATAAAACAACAATCTTGGGAGCATGTAAGATATCTATATATGTTTACTAAGGATGGCTTTGATAGGGCTATAGAAAGGTCTAATAGTATATATGAAGGTTTAGCTTCTGATCCTATATTTGATAAAATGGCTGCAAGTGACCTCACTGTTTTATTAGATCCGGATAGTATAGAAAATGAATTGCGTCTTTTACAGATTGAAATTGATGGATTAAATTTAGACAAAAAAGCAAATAAAGATCTTATATCAGAAAAAGAATCCAAGCACAATAAGCTTGAAGAAATTATGAAAGTTCTTGAAGATCCTAAAAATCAAGCATCAGATGGATCTTACGATAGAAGGTCTATGAAAGCACTTCAACGTGTATTTACAAGTTATGTAAAATCATTAGCAAATACCAATAATTCTTTTGTAAGTAAAGAAAACATTGACGAAGCTTTAAAAAAGATGGTTGACTATAAAGCATTAAAAGGAAGAGCTAAAGTCTACGATAAAGCCATTGAATATTTATCTAATCCAGAAAAATTTAACGATGTCCTTCAAAGACAATATGAAGTTCATGATGCAGCATTTAATAATATAAAAACTAATTTTAAAGAAGTAATAGAGAATTACCTTGAAACTAATGAAAAAAACGAACTGCTTAATCAAATATCAAGCATTGAGGGTTTTGAAGTTATTCCCGATCCTGCTGAAGCAAAAATGTTTTTAGCAACAGGTAATATAGAATTTTTAAGAACATTTTATATTGAGCAATTAGGACAAATTACTAAAGCAAATAATCCTATTTTATTTGATATTATTGAAAATTTAAAATATGTATACAGCGAAGGTCAAACTAAAAAAACTGAAGAACCAGTAACAAAAACTGACGCTGAAGTAAATAAAAAAAATAGAGATGAAGTAAATGATTTATTAAAATCTGTAGGAATAAATAAAGATACCCCCGCTTCTGTTTCAAAAAAATATGAAGAACTTTTAGTAAAGCTATATAAAAAATATTCGGCAGAGCAAACAAATAAAAACGAACTTCCTATAAAATTTGACAAGTGGGTTAATGGTGAACAGGCTGAAAATTTTAGAAATGCTTTTAATGCTTTAAAAGCAATATGGGTGGCTAATGATTTATTAATAAATCCCAACAAGCCGCTTACTGAAAAAGAAATATTAAATGATAATACATTTATTAAATGGTTGTTATCTGAAGATGGATTAACAAATGATAAAGTAAATGCTATTTTAATTAAACTTGAGATACCTCTATCTGATGTTACGGGTCAAATTGAAAAAATGGGTGAAGAAGGATCTGCTTTTCAAGGTAGCTTAACAATAAAAGTTGTTGTACCTGGAGTAAAGTTTTCAATTACCGAAGAGGTTTCTATTGATCGTGATGGCCAAAAAAGTTTTCTCTATAAAATAATTGATTCTAAAACTAAAGAAGAAGTAGAGGATTCATTAGTAACTCCTTATGGTAGTGAATATAATGCATTTTTAAATATTGCCGAGGCCAAAACTATATTGGGAAATCTTGAACAAGATCTTGGTGATTCAGAAGCATTTATTTTTGATGATACAGAATTAAGCTACGGCACTTTAGTGTACCGAAATGGTACAGAATATGTAGTTTTAAGTAAATCAAATGCTATTATTAAAGGAAAAAATTTAACATTAATTCCTTCAGATAAAATTAAGTTATCTTTTAAAGACAAAAAAGAATTTTTAATATCAGTTCCAAAAGGTGGGTTTGCTGACTTTTATAGTCTGCAAGAATTAAACTTTACAAAATTACCTGCTAGTGTATCTAGATTAGATGTTTTTGAAATGATCACTCCGTACCCATATACTAACAGTGATGAATCAAAGCAATTGGCCGATGAAAGATATAAGGCAATTTTATCAGTTTTATCTATTGAAGACATAGCAAAACTTGATCTTATTATTGCTCTTGATCCTAATGCTGGAATAAATAAGGGTAAGTATGGATTTAAAGTTGGGCAAGAAAAAAATCCTTACATAAATAAGATTCACTCTAAATATGAAATTGGTTTATCAACTAACGATGCCGATGTCCTAGCTAAAATAAATGCTATATTAGAATTAAGAGGTTTAGAAAAAAGCGCAAGTGCCAGTGGTATATTTGCTTTTATAAATGTAGATAGTTTTAGTTTTACAGATAATAATAATAATTCTGTGGAGCCATCTAGCTTTACGGAAGATGATATATCTAATTTAATAAGACTACCTGAGTACTTATCTAGTAAACTTAGTCCTCAAGAAATACTAGCTTTAACAAAGAAAAACTTTGCAACTAATAAAGCTTTGGTTAATGCGTTAGATGCTAAATTATCATCAAGCATACCAGGTAACGTAACAATTATACCTGTTAGTGAATTACCAAATGATATTGATCTTAATATGAGACTTGGTTTAACTAAATATGATAATTCATCAACCAGATCTCTTAATGATTTAGATTATAGTACTGTTGATAATGCAGGTAATTACCTAATTTATAAACTTGAGCAAAAAGGAGGATTACGAACAATGTCTGCTGAAACTAATTTAACCGGTCAGAAAAGGAGAGAACTAATTGATAATACCGAAGCTGCATTAAAATCACAAGGTATATATGATACTCTTCAAGGAGGAACTGATGCATACAAAGCGGTTGTATTGTTACCTAATGGTTCATATGCATTAGTTAATTTAAAATCTAAGTCTCAAGATTTAGAAACACTTTTTGTTGATGTTATTAATCAAGCTCAATTAGTTATTGGACAACAACCAAAAACTACGGATGGTCTTGCTAAAGGATCAAAAGAATTAAATGATTTACGTGTGTGGAATGAAGAGTTGAGGTCTCGTTTATGGATTAGCGCTACTCCAGGATATAATGTTTCTTTACAGGTAAGTCCTTGGGGTAAAATAGAACTTCAATTAAATAAAGGGAAATTAGCAGGAGGTACTAGGATTGCAACAGTACGGTTAGATAAGAAAAGTATTTTAGATACTGATTTAACTATTGAAGCAAAAACTAAAAATTTATTAGATTTATTTAATGACTCACCTAAAGTACAGGCAACAGGTGTAACATTAAAAGCTAAAAACTTTAGAGTATCGTTTGCAAGAGATGCTACAATAGAACAGTTGTTGGCAAATACAAGTACCAATGTAGTAAAAGAAGTAAATTATGCGGGTGGCATTTCTTTATCTGCAAGCTCATCGAGTATACAAGCAGCTAATAATGCTAATCAAGTTGCAGCACCTATTACTGATGATTACGCAGTAGTTTCAAAAGAAGAAGATTCGTATGTTCCAACAGCAGAAAATACTGACAACAGTATTTTAGATATATCAAATGAAGAATTTATTCTTTTGCAACAAAATAATTTTAAAAATATACCACCAGCTTTTTTACAACATATTGCAAATAAAATAATAACACAAGGAAAAGAACAACTTACTGCTAGAGAACTTATTGTTTATAATAGTCAAACTATTTCTGTTGCAGCTTTAATTTCTATGAGTCCGCTTATGCCAACGGTTGATATTGCAGAACCTGTTGTTAGGTCTCCATTAGCTGATGTTAAATTAAAAATAAAGTTATTAAAAACAGAACTTCAGAAAGGAAAAAAAGGCAGAAATAAATTAAAAGCATTATCAGATAGTAAAGAATTTCAAGATCTATTAGAAAAAAAGGATAGTTTATCAAACGAAGCTAATAAAATTTTAGCTGCTATGACTACGCAAGATATTCAGGATATAAACATATTTATATCTTGGGCTGCAGATAACTTACCTGAGTTTATTACTATTCAAGATATTGCTTTACTTGGAGATAACTTAAAAGCAGGAGGAGTTAGAGTTGGCGCTTTTGTTTTAGATTTAAATGATATAGCGGGTGGCAGAAGCGTCAGTGGTACATTATATACTGGGGCGGCATCTCCTTATAGATACCATGAAGCTTTTCATGGAGTTTTTAGAATGCTGTTGACTGATGAGGAAATGATAAAATATTTATCAATTGCTGAAAAAGAAGTTAAAGCTAAACTGCGAGCTGAGGGTAAAAACTTTAAAAAAGAATTAGAAAAGTTTAGAAATTCATCTGATACATATTCAAATATGTCTTTAGATAGATTAAAGCAGGAGTATTATGAGGAGTATTTAGCTGACGAATTTGAAAAATTTAAACTTAATCCTCAAAATAGCAATGCATCTTCTGAAATAAAATCTTTATTTACGAAAATTCTTGAATGGATAAAATCTGTTTTTAGTTCTTATAATAGTAGAGAGCTGCAAACTTTATTTGAAAATATTGATTCTGGAAAATATACTAATGCCAGTTTAGTCAAAAATTATTTTACTAATATGGCAGATGCTGGCGGTGTAATAACAGCCAATGCTATAATACCCTATAATGAAAAAGAAGAGCAGTCTGAAATAATTAATAGTGAAGGTGAGATATCCTATAAAACTAGAGTTGGATTTCTATATTTAGATAGTGTTATTGCTGAACCATTAATTGCGTCTATAGCTGCTATGTATTTACAGAGGGTAGCTAATAATGTAGATCCGACTATTACTAGATCTTACATCCTTGAAAATTTAATGTATGATTTTTATGATTTATATGATTCATCAGAACGAATTAATGAAAATAAATCTACAGAGCAAAAGGCAATAATGGATCAAGTTTCTTTAGCTATTGAGGAATATCCAGAAATAATAAAAAATCAAGTTTATGATTATCTTAATGTTATTGATGGTCAAGTGGAGGAAGAAGAATATAATAATGAATACTTTGAAGATAAAGTAGGTCTCCGTGGATCAGATCAATGGAATACAGATGCATCTATGGTGGGTGGAATTAACTCCACGCCTAAAATGATAAGAGCTTATATTGCCAGTACTACATCAGCAGAAACAGATTTCTTTGGAAATACTGAACTTATAGATGGAGAACCTTTAATTATACCTGTAAATTTTTCAGAGGTATATAACGGCTTGCTAAAATCAGTTAAGAACATTGAGAACCCGCGAGCTATGCTGCAAAATATGTATTTCTTTGGATTACAAAATCTTGAGACTGGTGCAGTAGTAAGCAGGCTTTTATCTGATATAGGTGTTTCTGAAGAAAGTTTGTTGATGGATAGTGCACTTCCTTTAGAATTAAAAAACCCACAATTATTTCAAGCATTTACAAAAGCATTTGAAAATTTTAGGGTTGATTATTTATTTACCCAAAGAGACACTATGGGTAATGTGCTTATGTATTCCGCAGCTCAAAGAGATGACATCAATTCTCAAATAGATAGATGGTCTCAAGCATGGACTCAAGCAGAAAAAAAGCTTGCCTCTGATGAAGCAGTTAAAAATAAATTAGAACAACTTCTTGACGATTTCCAAAATGAATTAAGTATAAATCAAAAAGAAATTAAAGATGATGAATTAACTATATCATCTCAAAAATACGCAGAAGATATTTTTAATTTAACAGGAATTAAATTAAGCAGTCAGTTTGTATCATTTAGTATGATTGTAAATAGAGATCTTGATTATTTAACACCAAAACAAAAAGCATTGTTAAATGCTAATGTAGGAGAATCAGGAATTTTAAGATCAGATATTTCTGAGATGTTGGGGTTAATTCAAACTAGTAGTGATATATTTAGTGAGGGTGACTCCGGTATGAACTCTAGACTTAGAAGATTGGCAATAGATAATGCACCTTTTGATGAAACAATTGGATTGTCTGTATTTAAAAATGCTGAAGGAAATCTAGTATATGCTCACCAAAAACCTACATACCATTTAAAAGAAGTTCAAAAATTAAATGATGTAGCATACTTAGAGGAATTAAAGAAAAATAATCCATATTTAGAAAATAATTATCTTTTAAATAGTGAAGCTTTTATTCAATTATCTGCAGATCATAGACAAAGAATATTGAGAATTGCTGGTTCAGCAGTAGGTCAGATAAATGAAACCGAAGAAGATATTAATAATAATATTTCCGGAGTATCAGCAAGATCTACTTACGGAAACTTTACACCTCAAGAATTTGCATTAAGTCTAATAAATTCATACACATCGTTAGTTAATACTAAATCAGGAAAGGTAGATTATGTAGAATATTATAATCAAGCAACAGAAAGAGATGTGAAAGTTGCTTTATCACCTAGTTTACTAAGAGTTTTAGAAGCATCTAATACCGGTGACTTAATGTATATGCCTATTGTTAAAGCTGTAGAGCAAGATAGATCAACTGGAGACATTGTATTAACTGATGAGATAATAAATATTTTTGCTACATCTATTGAAACAGAGTACGATCGTATTAGAAGAGAAAGCAATGACGAAACTAAAACTAAAAGAGATATAGTAGGTTATAATATGGAGGAGTATGATGAAAATACTGGTGAAAAAATATTAGGCCGAGCATATCAGCTTCATAATTCTACATTATTATTAGATCCTACTATAAAAAAACAACTTGAAGAAATTGCAAGTAGAGAAGATGCTAAATCTTTAAAGGAGGCATTATTAGAATTACGGATATCTCCTCTAGATTTTAATCTTAATCTTAGATCTATACTAGAAGCTCAGTATGATGAATTTGTAAATGAGTTATCAGATTTAAATATTCAATCTGAAATAAGCAGAAGTATAAAAGATGGATTAGAAGACATTGGTAAATTTTCTGATTCTGCAACAATGTTAAATTTAGTTAGTTTAGATACAGGAAAGTGGGTTAGTCAAGATTATAATTTAAAACAAATATTTTTTAATGATTGGGTTAACACTAAAGCAATAAATGAAATTCTTTTAGGAGATCAAGCTATTACATTAAAAAATGGTGTAGATGCTATAAAAAGAGCTAAATCACAAAATGCTGCAACAATTAGTGCATATAGTGCAATAACTGCACCTAAACTAGGAGTCATGCATCCTAACGACGCAATAGCCGCATATCCTTTTGAAGAGCCTTTAGGTACATCATCTTTAACAGGTGAAGACATAGAAGAGGCAGATGCTATATTATATTATACAATAAAAGGATTAAGATATAGTGAGTTTGGTTTTGGCACACTAACGCCAATGCAAGCTGATTTATTTGATAGACTTCAAGCAGGTGAAGAAATAACCGAGGAAGAAATTTTTGGAGAAAATGGCTATGTAGCAAATGATAATATGCTTAATTCTAGAAAACTAGTATATGCAGATGGTACTACATTTATTAAAATGTCTGCGTTTCCTTTAATACCTCAATTTACTTCCAATAACATTACACCTAAAGCTCTACCTGGGGAAATGCAACTGCCTGCTGTTTGGGTTGCTAAACCTAATAGAGCGGTCCTTCACAACCTACGAGTAAAACTAGAAAGACAAGAATCAGAAAATGATGTAATAGCAATTGCGGCTCCTTTATCAGCATTTAAAATGCTTAAGCAAGATGTTACAGGTTTAAGTGATCTTGAAAATGAAAGACCTTTTACAAACGAGTCTACCATATTGAGTGCTAAAAATTTAGGTTTGCAAGTAGTTCAGCCATCTAATAAAACAGAGATAATTGATCCTACACAAATTAAAAATATTATTACATCAGAGCAAAAAGATGATGTATTTGTTAAAGCTTTAAATATGACTGTAGGTCAAATTAAAACTGAATACAATAAAGCTACATCTGCTAGAGTAGTATTAAAATTTAAGAACAAAAGAAATCTTATTTTTACTTTTGATTCAGCTATGGACGAGATAAAAATCTCTAAGGCATCGGGTAAGATTACACCAAATTTATTGGCGTTTTTAAAGTATGCTCAAAGTGGATTAAAAGCATCACAAGCAAGTAGCAATTTATTAGAGTTTTTTAGTGACAAAAATGGGGAACAACAATATGATTTAAATAATCCCATTACTGTAAATAAATTTGAATCTTTATTTTTAAGCTACTTGAGTAAAGGCACATTGGCTGAAAAATTACCGGGTCATTCCCTTGCTTTAGTTTCTGATTTTGGAAATTATGTATACAGACGAGTATATAGTTTTGATGAAAATGGTTTACCAGAAAGATCAGAAATAATTAGACAAAAAAATTGGGAAAGGTACGAAAGTAAAAGATATACTATAACAGAACCGAGCGGATATGATCGTGATGCACAACCTAGTTGGAAGGGTTACAATGTTCCTGCAGAAGGAATAGTAATATTAGATCGTTTAAGGACTAATGTAAAAGAGTTTGACTCTCAGGGTGTGTTTACTGGAGAAAGACACACAGAAGGCTTAATGCCAGCTCACTTTAAAGAGGTGATGAGTCTTATTGAAAATACTAATCAACCTATACCGGAAGTTATTTCTAAGATGTTTGCAATACGTATTCCGTCTCAGGATAATCATTCTACTATGAATGTTAAAATGGTGGACTTTTTACCTGCTGTATATGGTTCTGTTGGAATGTTTGCTAAAGAATTAATTGAAATATCTGGAGCTGACTTTGATATTGACAAAGTATATGCGCAGATTAAAGAATGGTATGTAAAAAATAATAAGTTTTATGAATATGGAAAAGCTACCACTGAGAAAGATGCTTATCTTTCTTATATAACATATATAGAATCTAAAATTAATAAAAAAGGTTCTATATATAATGAGGCTTTAGCTTCTTCTGCTGCAGAAATTGATAATTCTGTTGATGATATTGAGTATAAAAAAGCAATTGAAGATGGTCTTTCTAAAAAGTCTGTTATGTCATTGCAAGTTTTAGGTTTACCTATAACTAAAAAAGATTACTTACTGTACAGAGCTAAACATGGTGAACCATATGAAGCTCCTTATAACAATAATATTTTAGACTATAAGTATGCGCTAATGGGAAATACAGGAGTAACGGAATCTATAGATGGTAACCCAGCTATTTCTTACACTCCTGCTAGCTTAGATATATTAAACGATTTATGGTCTGAATTAAGTAATGATCTTAGTGGTTCCGCATACTTGAGAGAAAGATCAAGAGAAGATAATATTGATATAGATAATATTTTAGGTAAAATAAAAGCTTTTAAAGCAAACAAAGGTGCAGCAATTGGAGCAATAGTTTCTCCTAACCAATCTTTAAGTCTTTTAACTGAATATGAAGTTGATATTAAACCTGATGGTCCGGATATTGTAATTAATGGTATAAGGTTTAATACGTTCAAACATTTTAGAGAGCAATTAGAAAATGGAGAACTAGGTAATAGAAAGCAAGATATTATTTCTTCTCTAATTACTATGGCAACGGATAACGCAAAAGAAAGATTAGTTGCTAAATTAGGATTAAATAAAGAAGCATTAGCCTTAGTTGCAAATTTAACTGGATTAGGAGTACCTATCAGAACTTCTATACTACTTATAAATAACCCAGAAATTCAATCTATTTATAATCAAGCTATAAATAAAAAAGAAAAGTTTGATCCTGGAGTTGAAACATTAACTAGAAATAAAATTAATGAAATAGTTGAAAAACTAAAAGGAACAAATGAGCCGGATAGCAAATTAGATATACCATCTGTAACCGATGAATTATTATTTAGTTCTTTAGATTCTGAAATTAGTGATCTTGAACTTCTATCTATATTAAATACATTTTATGAATCAGTTAAAGTAGCTAGATTTACAGCAAACATGAGATCTATTTCAGATCTAACAAGTGGATTAGGAAAAGACATTGCAGCTTTAAATTATAAAAAAGATCAAATTAATAAGTTGTTTTCTAAAAAAGCAATGATGGATTTATCTCCTATATATAAAGGTAAAACTTGGCAATCAACATACTTAGACATTTTTAATCAGGTATATGATCAACTTTTACCTGCTACATTTTTAAGTGCTAGTCCACAGTTTACTGATATAATGGCTTCAGTGCTAAGTAGTATTGATGTAGATAATATGGAGTTTACATCTGAAACTCAGTCTAAAATATCTAGAGATTTGTTATCCTACATAACAATAAAGGCATATCAACATAATAATGGAAATGGTACATCTGCTTCAGTTGCTGATTTAAATAACAATTTTATATATCCGTCTGATCAAGAATCAATCAATGATCTTATTGATAATTTAAGAGAAACGGAAGTAGGTAAAAATAATTTTTTCTTAGATGTGTTTACTATTAGCACTCCTTCTTCAGATAAAAATAATAAAACCGGTTTAAATCTTATAGAATCTAATACGTATAGAAGTTTAAACGGTCAACAAAAAATAGATTTACAAACATCTTTTGCTAAAATTTATGGATCTTTAGAAACTAGAAATGCTGCTTTATCAATTATTAATTATATGATGGTAAAAGATGGATTACAATTAGCTTATGGAACTTTGCTTGATGCAATAAGTCCATTTACTATGAGCGCTTATCTTGATCATATTGCAACTGCAAATGAAGCGTTACGTGATGCATCAGATGAAAAAATGAACTCTGCATTTGGGGTTACATTTAATGAAATGAAAGAGGAGTTTATTAAAGGTTATTTAGTATCTAATGTAAATAATTCTTTGCTAATGACTTTTTCCAAAGGGTTTGAACAATCTTTACCAAAAGGTGTTACTATAAAAGATGGTATCCTAAGTATAGACTATGATAAAAGTAGTAGATCAAAAGGTAAAGAATTTTTGCGAGTTAGGACATCTGAAATTGGAATAGCGGGTGAGTATGTATCATATAAAACATACATGCGAGATGATATACTTAATGATACTGATATTAAAACTACAGACGAAATAGGGGTGTATATTGAAGTAGATACTCGCGGATCTAACCAACAAAATGGAATTGGTTTTATGTTTGGAGAAAGACCTACTTATGCAGAAGTCAGAAAGTATAGCAAAATTAATCAAGAAGATCCTAATATAGATAATCTTGATATTGATCAAATGAATCTAGATAATTTTCATGCAAGTATAGAAGCTCAAATGCGAGATAGTGAAGATATTAATGTAGTTGTTGGAACTCCTGCTGATGGAGGTACTAAAGTTATATTTGAAGGAGGTAAGATTGTTCCAGCTAAAACTCAACCAGCTAGTGAGGAAACTTTAAATACGGAAAATTTTGATGCTAGTATTGAAATTTCTAATATTGAATTAGAAGGTGCAGCTGAATTACAAGCTGAACTTTTAAATAATCAAAATGATTCTTTAATAAATGACTTAGCAGATCCTGTTAATCCAGTACTAGCAGAGTTTTGGGATAAAGAAATAGAAAATAATCCGGAGCGTAAGGATAAATTAGATGCTGCAGGTATAGGCACATATAGTCTTATGTTAGCTGAATTTAATAATAGATTCATAAATTATGTATCTTTCATGCGAGCTAATTTTACTGAAGAGCAAATGGAGGAGGTTGAAGGATCTGATGAAGAAATGTATATTGAAATGATTTATTGTATAATATAATATAACTATGGCAAGATGTCCTAATAAAAATACTCCGGAGTATGCAGCTCTGCAAGCAGTTTATAAAACTGAACTAAGAACTAATAACATTATTAATTCTTGGCAAAATTCTTATAACACTGAAGTATTTCCAACAGTTGTAGAAGCTGAAAAATTTATTAAAAATAATAAAATTGCATTTGCGTTAAAGCAAAAAGAATTTGGAGTAAGTGTTATTCAGAATTTAAGAAGAAAAAAATTAATTCATCTGCACGAAGGTAATTATGTTATTAATAATTCATTTAATAACAATATGGTGTACGATGAGTCAGCTTTATCACAAAATCATAGAAGAGTTCTTCAATATTTAAAGATTAATAATATTCCTTTAGATAGTGTTAAAATAACAAGAACACCTAAAACATTTAAAATTGAAATTCTTGACAATATTTTTACACCACGAGATGTAATACCATCGTCAAGAGCTTGGGATACCCCCCGATCACGTGATGTTGTTTCACATCTTGCAAAAATGTTTCCTCAAGTTAGAATTAAAATGCTATCTATGAGTGAAGCAAAAAAAATTCATGATGATATACCCAAATGGAAAAAAACATCTGCTCCATTCTCAGATGTAAAATCTTTTTTTGTTAATGGTACAGCATATTTAATTCGAGGTAAAGTAACAAATGAAACTGCCATTGAAGAAATACTGCATCCATTTATTGATTCAATTAAAGTACAAAATGAAACTTTATTCAATAATTTACTTGATGAAGCAAAAGTAAACTTTCCAGAAATGGTTCAACAAATTACTAATGCTTATAATAAAGATAGAAATTTTAATGAACTTGATAGAGAATTAGAAATAGTTACCCAAGCTTTAACTAGACATTTTAATAATGAGTATGATAATTCGCAACCTACTAGATCTTTTTTAAATTTAATTAAAGAAGCATTAGAATGGTTAAAAACAGTTATTAATGATTTAAATGAGTATATAACAGGAAAACCTTTATCTGCAACTAGTATAAATGAAAATGCAACTTTTACAGATATTGCAAAACTTTTAAATACTTCAGATATAGAATTTTTTCTTTCTATACCGGCTAGTCCTAAAGTTAGATATTCTTTATCTCCCTCAAAACAAAAAATTGTTGATGGATTACTTGAAAGATCAAATGGTATTCAAGCTGAAATAATTAAAAAAATGTTTCACTTAGCATCTATAAATAAAAAATCTGTAGATAGCTTATCTGTTAATCTTAAAAATGCAGAAGAGACGGGTACTATAGTAGTACTTAATGAGGAAGACCATACGTATATAGACATAACTAATAATAAAGTTTATACATCTGCAACAACTGCTATTAAAGGGCAGCTTACAAATAAAGAAGGCGAAGCAATAATTGCTAGAGACAACGCAATAAGTGGTCTTAAAGGAAAAGAACTGGCTGCTAAAAAGAAAGAGTGGGATCAAAAAATTAAAGATGGTAAATTAGCTGATGTTGAAAAATTAGCTGAAGTACAACTTAACCTAGACTTAGGTAATGATATAGATATGATTGTAGATGCAATAGTTTCTATGGAATCATTTGAAAGTGTATCATCTAAAATGGCTATATTAGATGTTAAACAAAGCAGAGAAGCTTTTGATACTATGGCTATTGTAGTACAAGGTCTTATGCCTCAAGGCAGCATTGCTGTTTCTCAAATTGTAGTATTTGATCCAGATACTAAAATTGCAGGTACTGCCGATTTAGTTATTATAGATAGAAATGGTAAGCTTAGAATTCTTGATTTAAAAACAAGTAAAAATTCTATAGAAAAGAAATTTTCATTAACTAAAAAAGAAGGACGAAGAGGATTGGGAACTTATGAGTTTCAAAAATGGAGTTTACCTAATGACAGTTTGTTAAAACAAAAAGGAGTGGACAAGCTCAGCACTAAAGGTCAACATAATCTTCAAGTAAATCTATACAGGAGAATGTTTGAGAATATGGGATATTCTGTGTATGATGGTGATTTTTCTGCATCAACATTCCACGTTCAAGTAGATATAGAAGGAAGAGGTAGGGACCAAAAATATAAAGGTACTTTTAAATTTGAAGGAAGTGTTGATCATACAGAAACTAGACCATCTGAAAATGGGGTTTATGTTGATATGCTTATCCCATCAACAAAAGTAAATATTAATAAAGAAAAATTAGATGCTAAAATATCTGACAAAGAAGAATCTCCTTATATAGGTAGAGACGATAAGTTAGCTAATGAGCCTTTAGAAGATGTTATACCAGATGTAGTTGAGCCATCTCCTTTTCCTGAAAAGAATACAATATTTAGTGCAATACAAGCGTATTCTGATGCTCTTGACGAAACACAACGGAAAAATCTTAATGAAAATAAGATATTTACCAATAGAACATTTGAACAAAGAACTGATGATAAAGCTAAAGAGCAAGCCTATATAGCAAGCGGTATGAATAGGGGCCCTTTAGAACAGTCAAAGGTATATACCGGATTACTGCGTAAGTCTTTAGAAAGAGTTAGAGACTTTACTGCATATATTTCTGATCCAAAAAATATAAACAATCCGGAATATATAGGGTATGTATTAAATTTTAATAGATTTATTGCTGCATTTGTTCCTTTGTATGCTATTGAAGGTTCTTCTGATTTAAACGCTACACAAAAACAATTAGTTTTAAATTTACAAATAGAAGTAAATAAATTAGTGGGAGGTGTAAGTTTAAATGCTGGAAAAGAAGGGCTTATTAATGATGCAATTTTTAATTATGTAAAAGAAGTTGTTAAAAATACATCTAATAGACAATATGGTGTAGAAGGAAGTGGGTATTCTGAAGATGATTTAATAAAAGAATTAACTCAGGTTGATGATATTAGTACTACAGATTTTGCAACTAGAGATTTAGCTACATCTCCCGACTTATTGCTTGCATTAGTAGATAAAATATATAAGAAACAAAAGCAAATTCTTTTAGATAGGATAAATTTTAGAGAAAATGTGATACGTAATGCAGGAAATAAATTGCAAAAACTATCGCCAATATCTAATAAAAATCAAATTTATAATTTTATGCTTATCTATGATTCAGAAGGCAATAGAACAGGACAGTATGTTAAACCCATTGGAAGTAAGTATTATACATTACATCAAGAATTAAGAGATGCTACCACTGATTCTAATGGTGTGCCACTGCAATATAGAGACATAACAGATTTAGCTAATGCATCTCAAGAAGATATAGATTATAACATAGATCTGGCAAATAAGAAAAGAGCATTTACAGAATTTTCACAAGCAGAAAGATCTGATGATAATGGTAAAAGAATAGACGGTAAATATCATAGATATAATGATGAATTTATAGAAGCAAGAAATAAGTTTGAAGTATGGATTAACAATGACACATATGGTCAATGGTATAAACGAAATAGAGTTGATGAAGTTGAGTATGCTAAATATGAAGCTAAATATTATAATTTTGTTGAATACAATAGAGCTTTACGAGGAGCGGGTAATGAACCTACAGGTGTTGTTATTAAAAGGGAGGCTGGTAGATTTGTAAAAGCAGAATATAAAGAAATAAATCAATTTACACTTGATGAAAACGGTAATGCAGAAAGCACCGGAGACATGCGAAGTGAAAAGTATAAAGCAATCTTTGATCCTAATAAAACAGATGCTTTATCTATTGCTCAAAAAGAATTCTATGAATTATTTGTTAATCAGTATGAAGGTGAACTACTTCCTAAAATTAACGGAAATGTTTTAAATCAAATGACTGGACAAATTCCATTAATAAAAGATAATTTATTAAATGATTTAAAAAATAAACCTAACATTGTAACTAAGATGTATGCAAATACAGTTAGGTCAGTAAAGAATTTTACAACAGAAACAGCAACTCAAAAAACAGTTTTGCTTGATGAAGAAGGCAACTTTGTTAGTGCAATGCCTGTATTTTTTGTAGGTTCACCGAGAATTGAAGGTGCTTTAGAAGAAGCACAAGCTGAATTAGTTATATTAAATGAAAAATATAATGCTAATAAAATTAACCCAATAACTTATAAAAAAGAAAGTGCTGAATTATCAGGTAAAATTGCAAAACTTAGATCTCAACCTGCAGTAGGTGAATTAAGTTATGATTTAGCAACTAGCTTAATAAAGTTTAGTGCTATGGCTGAGCATTTTGAAGTTATGGGAGAAATTGAAGATACTCTTACTGCAATAACAAGGGTGGTAGAAAATAGAACATATGAGCCATCTGCTGTTGGAACTTCTTTAGTAGGTCGTGCATCTGGTAAAATTAAAAATAGCATACTTAGTGCTACAGTAGGATTAAAAAAAGATTCAGGCGGCCCGGATAATACTATAAGAAGACTTAGAAAGTATTTATCAATGGTCTATTATGACAATGAATTAATTACTAAAGGTGCTGTAGATAAAATAGCCGATAAGCTAATATCTGCATCATCTTTAGCTTATGTTGGATTTAACCCTTTTGGTAATTTCAATAACTACCTTATGGGTAGAATTAATAATAATATTGAAATGCTAGGTTCTAGATTTTATTCTAAACAGAATTTCTTTAGAGCCAGCAGGGAGTATAATACAGTTGCATTACCTGGTATAATAATGAGAACAGGCGTTGGTGTACAAGATATTGCTGATATAGCTACACTTGGTTTAGCTAATATTGGTAAATCTGATTATGATCCTGATTTACCTAATAATAAATACGAAGCTTTTGTTGAACTATATAGAATGATGGATGATTCCACAGATATACGTGAGTCAGGAAGAAGCAGTGATGATAAAAGCATATGGGAAAGATTTAAAGCTTGGGGATATGTAATGCAAGATGCAGCAGAGTATAATGTTCAAACAAAAGTTGGTATCGCTTTGTTAATGGATACAAATATTCGTAATAATTTAACCCGTGAAACAATGTCTTTGTACGATGCATTTAACTATAATGGTAAAACTCACGAGCTTGATCTAATAGATGGTTTTACAACTATTATAAATAAAAATGGTACTAGAGAAGAATATAATGAAAATTATAGGTTTGGATTAAGAAATAAAATTAGAGAAGTTAATAAGCAGATTCACGGTAACTATGCTAGAGAAGATAGAATGGTTATTCAATCTCACACTCTTGGTGCTCTGGCAGTGCAGTTTAAAAAATGGGTGGCACCGGCAATTAGAGCAAGATTTCAAGTAGAATATTTTGACGAAAATTTAGGTTGGATGGAAGGTAGATATAAATCTGCTTGGAAATTTGCTGCTTTTGCTAAAAAACAAATTTTTGAGGGTCAGAGGGATATGAAAAAAATGACAGATGATTTCTTAAAAGCATATGGAGCTGATGGTAAAGGAGGAAATTTAGATCAAAAAGCTCAGAATAAACTATTTGGGTTTTATAGAACTATGGGTGAAATAGGAATTATTATGACTGTATCGTTAGTTAATTCATTACTACAAGCTATACTATCTGGAGATGATGATGATAGTGATATTGAAAGAAGAATTAAAAATCTAACTACATATCAGTCAGATAGATTATATAAAGAATTAATTTTATTTATGCCTATTACTCCTGATTCATGGACTCAAATATATCAAATGACTAAATCTCCTTTAGCGGCAACAAAAATGCTAGGTAATTTAGGTGAGGCTATTAACTTAACTATATGGACTGGGCCGTATAGAATTATTAAAGGTAAAAAAGGATTTTATGCTGATTCAGATTTTGTATATCAGAATAAACCTAATAAAGGAAACCTTAAAGTTGCTAAAGCATGGAAAGATGCATTACCTATTTTATATTCAATTCAAAAATGGGATGGCTTTATTAAAGATCAAGATTTCCATATTGATTAAAAAAAACCCCAAGCAAATCATAAGAAATGCTTGGGGTTAATTTTATAACTCTGTTACAGCGCAGCTCCCTCCGGAGCAAGCTAACTCACCAGATAGATCGGTGTTGTCTTCCATTTCAATTACTTTAGATAAATCTATTTTATTTAAACTTTCTAACATTTCAAAATATTTTTCTTTAGTTATGTCTTCAAACGGTGCTTGAACATATGTTCCTCCATCATAAGGCAATACAGAAAGACCATTATAATGTGATTTATTATCCCACATCCATGCGCCAACTTGATCCCATTCTTCTTTTTTAATTGAAACCGTTGCTGATACATTATGAGTATTTGAACCTGTTCTATGACCGGGTTTTACCCATTCCGTAGCTACTTTTTTAACTCTAGTTAGCATATCAATTACATTTTCTGTACGCAATATAGAGCCGGGTTCAGCAGCTTGAGGAATACTAATAATAGCAGTGTCCTGTGCTCTAAAATAATCATCTTCTAATATTTCAGGATGGTTAGCAAGCAAATAAGCATAAATAGATTCATTCTTACCAACGCGAAGCCTGCGTACATAAAAATCATTATGCCATGCATGTATACCAGATGAAGTTCCTAGTACAAGAGAAGTGGTCCCAGCAGGCTTAACCGTTGTTGTTCTAGCCGCTTTGTTTATTCCTATTAATTTAGCTATTCTAGCGTTTTCTTTATTTACGAATTTTGCTGCTATAACCATGTTTAAAGATAAAACTTTTGCAGATGCAATACCGGTCATTGATACTCCAATTAAAGCATCTTTTTTAGTTGTTTCTTTCCATATTTCTCTGAGATAATGAAAGTCTGTATAACTAGCTTGAATAGTACCTATAAAAGAAGCAGCTTTAACTCTTAAATTTAAATCATCTTGGTCTTTAAGATCACTAACATTAACTTCACATAAATTGCAAAATTGAAATGGTCTTAATGCAATTTCACAACAAGGATTAGTTCCCCAATCTTTATCATTACTAAGATAAATTCCAGGTTCTCCTGCATTTGATAATTCAATTCTTTTCCATAAATCCATAAAGAAATCCTTAGTTATCTTATGTCTTATTAATACAGCAGAATTATTAGCTCTACCTCTTTGTGGATTTTTTTCCCACCATGATCCCGATTTACAAGAAATCATTTTATCATCTGTTGCAGAAAATAAACATATTAAAGCCGATCTTCTTATGCCACCTGCCAATACTGAATCAGCAATATGACATACAATATCGTGAACCTCCAAAGATGATAATTTTTCACCATCTACTTTATTAGAAAGAATACCTTCTATTTTTATTATGCATTCTTTAAGTGGTTGAGGACCAGGAGCTTTACCTCCAGATGTAACTAAAGCAGCACCTTTAGGTCTAATATCTGAAAAATCAAATTTAACTTTTGATGTTTTTTTATTACCTAAGTATGACTTAACTAAAACTTTTATGGCATCTGCCCATCCTTCTATTGAATCTCCAACAACAAATCTACGTGATCTATTTTCGTAAGGCTTTAAAACTCTTGGTATTAGATCTATGTGATGCGGTTGTACTGAGTAACCAACACCACATCCTGACAATAGAAGAAACATAGTTTCACTAAAACCATCAATATGATCTATGGGTAAGTATGCACAATTATATAATCTATTTGGTGATAATTCAATTGGCCTTCCTGAAAATTGAAGTGACCTCATAGAAGGTAATATTTTTTTATCATATACTAATTTGTAATTTTCATTTATTTCATCTTCTAAAAATGGAAATTTTTTGATATGCATTTTTTTATTTCTATCAATTAATTCTACCCAAGTTTCTCTTCTACTTAGCTCTGGCACATACTTAGCATATTTCATGTGCACTGTTAGATCAGATAATATTTCTTTGTCTAGTTTCATTTGTTATTGTTTAAATTATTAGAGGATATAAAAGCTGTATCTCCGTTAAGAAATACAGCTTATATCAATTTAAGAAGTTTTTGTTAAATTAAAAAATTATGGGACCATATTCGTATAACTAATTGTAAAAAATATAAACCCTATTTCCAGTCCATAAACTGATCGGTATTTATCATCTTCACATAAGATATTACAGTTAATAATTTTTAAGCCAAATAGAGTCTCTGTAGGTAAGAATTCTATGCTTATTTTATTTTTAAATATTAAAGGATTTACTTTTTCCATAAATGAATTTTTTGTATATTATTATAGTATACCGCATGTAGATTACAAATATACTATTTTTATATAGATGTTAAAAAAATTAAGTGATATATTAAATTATTATGATTCTGAAATAGTTGAGTTATTATTGGGTGCAATTTGGCTTGTATTTTTTCCAATAATATGGACTGGTCAATATGGTGTTAATGTAACACTTTTAATTATAAGTATTTTGCTTGGTTCTTCATTAATAAAAGGAACATGTGCAAGGTGTTTAAAAACTAAAAAAACTTTAGCATACGGATCTTTTTTATTTTCAATAGCTATTATAGTATTATTATGTTTAAATAAAGGCATATCTACACCTTCTAATTGGCTTTGGACGCTGCCTTTATTAATGTCTATTATAAATCTTTCTGCTGTGACATCTCAATATTATAGAAAACAAAAACAAACATGAATCATTATGATAACATTACCACTGTTGTAGTAACAATGATTGCTGTTTTGTTTTCTGCAGGTGCGTGGAGATTTTACGAACGTAAAATTAAATTAAAAACTAAATTAGAAACATTAGATAGAACTGATCAAAATATGTATAGAGATGATTTGCGTGAAAGAGTGAAAAGATTAGAAAAATTATTATTGTCTAGTTCTGAAGAAAAAGATATAATGCGTGATCAAATATTATCTTTAACAAAAGAAGTCAGTGCACTTCATGTTAAAGTTGACTTTTTAGAAAAAGAAAATCAACGACTTAAAAGTAAGTAGTATACTTTAATGCTTGTTAAAGTTGTAAGAAATTTGTATATTAATAATATAAAGTATAAAATTATGATTAAGAAATTTTTTTGTTTGTTATGGACATGTAGTCTACAAGACACTTGGACATATTTATGGTCTAAAACTGAAGTTGACGAAAAAGTCATTGCAGTTGTAAAAAAAACTAAATCAAAAGCCCGTAGTTAAGACGGGAGTTAGAAAAGTTAAAAGATAAACATCATGCCTACCAGAGTAGAAAAGTTAGAGAAAAGGAAAGATAGAGTTGTAGAAAAAGCAACCGATAAAATAAATCGTCAGCAGTATGGAGGGAGGACGTTTGAAAGAATGAACAAGAGAAAAAGAAACATTGACAAGAAGATTGTCAAAACTAAAGCTCGTGTTGCTACTCGTACAAAGAAGAAAATAAACAAAGTAGTTAAGAAGACGGCTAAAGATCTTAAGAAAACAGTTAAAGGCAAAAAATAATTAAAATTAAACCAAAAGCTATTATGGATTGGACTTTAGAGATAGCATTTCACTGGCCTCATGACAGATTTTCATTAGGTTGGGAATATATGGGTGTAGATGATGAATATAATTATAGGACTGCAAAAGTCTTTTTGTTATTTTTCACTTTAACACTAAACTTTTAATAATAATTAATAATGAAACGAGAAGGATTACAACGTCAAAAATTAACCAAACAAAGATCAAAACTTTTATGCAGACAAGGCGGGGGTGAATTAGATGATCTTATGTATGGATCTATGGTTGAAAAAATGAGAAAAGGCGGTAATGCAAAACGTAATGCATATAATAATGAAACAGGGGAGGAGACAATGCAAGAATATAACCTCGGTGGTGGAACTCATAATACATATAGCGGTAAAAGAAATAAAAGAAAATGAATATTTTAACGGACGTATTAAGTTTAATTAGACGAGGAATTTTTGCTGAGTCAGCTCTTCCCGATGATGTTCTTGTATTAGGAGTTAATGAAGAACCAGATATGCTTGGTATTGCATCTCCAATTCCTTATAAATCTGTTAAGGTTATTAAAGTAAAAGATCTTAAAGTTGCAGGTGAACCATGTACTTATGTAAATTCTCCTACTACACCGATTGCTGGTTCAGGTCAAGTATATAGAAAAACAGAAATTGATGCAATAACCAATGCATGCACAGTATATTTTAGATCATTAAAATCTATGAGTACTAATTTAACATTTGCTACATCAGCAGATGATACTTATATAGAAATGACAACTACTGGTGAACCAAACTTGGCAGCAAATGTAGGTACTGGTATAGGTATTTGGAAAGATAAAGTAGGAGAAACATTAAACTTTAAATCTCTTGTATCAGCTGATAATTCAGTAATTATTACTGAAACAGCTAATGAAATTAATTTAGCATCAACTGGCACTGGTGGTGGTTTAACTAGTGTGGGATTATCAGGTTCTTCAGCTTTCTTAATTACTAATTCACCTCTTATAGCTAATGGCGTTATTAATATAACTGGAGCAGGTACTGCATCGCAAATTATATTAGGTGATGGAACTTTGGGTGTTTTGCCAACAGGTGTTGTAGATTCAGTAAATGCAGGCGACGGTCTTATTAAAACCGGCACTGCTATTGATCCTATAATTAGTATAGATTATGAGGGTACGGATAATGCTATTGAAGTAGCAAATACTGCTATGCCTGCAGCTACAGATGTAATTTGGTTTAGTGATCAAAACAATAGTAATACAATATCTAAATCAATAATTAGCAATTTACCATTTGGTTCTGGAGATGGAACGGTTTATAATGTTACACCCCAAGCTAATGGTATAAATGGAACTCCTATAGTTAGTACTGGATTTATAAATTTTGTTGGTTCTGGAACTGTAACTACAACTATTTCTGGAAGTACAATAACAATTACTGGTACTGGAGGGAGTGGAACTTTAACGTCTGTAGGTATAAGTCATACTGGAGATGCTTTTTCAGTTGGATCTCCTGTGACAGGCGCTAGTGGTACTTTAACTATAGGTATGTTGGGCACTGCTGCTCAATATATAAATGGACTTGGAAATTTAGTGTCATTTCCATCTATTCCATCAGAATATATACAGTGGACAGCCACTGGTGATAATCAATCTCCTGTATCAGGAATTGGAGTTACTAATAATTTTACTTTAAGATTTGCTGGTAGTGTAACTAGTGGTGGTGCGGGTATAGTAACAGATACTAATGTAACTAGTGCAAATCATGTAACTGTTGGTTTAATTACTACTGGTGGTACACCGAGTGCTACTACATTCTATAGAGGAGATGGTCAATGGGCCGTTCCTGGAGGAGGAACCGGAGGCGATCTTACTGCAGTTTTAGAAGGAGACGGCATAACTGTAACTAATTCAACAGGTCCTGAACCAACAGTAAGTGTTGATTATGCAGGTTCAGATAATGTTATATTTATTAGGCAAATAGTTGCACCTGAAGCTAGAGATTATATACTATTTCATGACGAAGATGACTCTAATGTCTATAAAACAAGATTTGATGCAACACCGGGATATTATGTAGGATGGAATGCATCAGCTGATACTGGAACAAATTTTCCCGTTACAGATGCTAATACAGTATCATTTAGAGGACAAACAGGAATTAGCACATCTATACCCGCAACTCCCGCAGATACTTTAGACATAACATTAGATGCAACAGGTGTTGCTTCAGGATCTTACACTAATGCAAATATAACAGTTAATGCTCAAGGGCAAATTACTATAGCAGCCAATGGAACACCTGGAGGTGGAGGCGGTACTGTTACAAGCGTTGCAACAACTTTTGCAGGAACTGCATATACAGCAACTGTAACTGATGAAACAGGAGATGCTAGTATAGCAATAACTACAAACGGTACTTCTGCTCAATACATTAATGGTGAAGGTAACTTAATTGCATTTCCTGCAATACCATTCGCTAGTTTAACAACAACGGGAACTTCAGGTACGGCAGCTACTTTAAATGCTGGTGTATTAGATATACCTACACCAGTCATTCCCACTGTTCCTTTTACTAGTTTATCAACAACAGGTACTTCAGGCCAAGCTACTTTAGTTAATGGTGTTTTAAATATACCTCAGTATACTGGTAGTGGGGGTGGTATGACATCTTTTGATGTTGCTGGAGATACAGGATCAGCTGCTATAACTGATAGTGATGTTATAAATATACAAGGAGGTCTAGCAATTGCAAGTACAGCAGTACTTGGTACATCTCCAAATTATGGAATTATTATTAACCATGAGGCTTTTGGAATAGCCGGTACGTATGTTTATCCATCATCAGTAACAACAAATTCAACCGGTCACATTACTGGAATTACTGCAGGTACTGC
>TARA_R110002126_G_scaffold129572_3_pt1 | contig 27353 bp, 21 predicted proteins | sample TARA_R110002126 | Tara Oceans TARA_R110002126 (sample SAMEA4397536) | marine metagenome | biome: Polar Biome; feature: [DCM] deep chlorophyll maximum layer (ENVO:01000326); material: water (ENVO:00002006), including particulate matter (ENVO:01000060) such as... | depth 30 m | reverse complement strand
GAAACCTAAAAAAAATGGTCGGAATTTCTTCCGACCATGACTAGCTTTTACAGCGACTTTTTTTTGGTTTATAAATAAAGCTTTAAAAGGAAAAATCATAGACCAAACTCCTCATTAGTCTTAATCATATTCTTTGATTCAGTTTGTCTTGGTATTCCATCTTCTACAATCCAATATTCATCTAATAACGATTCATAAGAAATATTTATTTCTAAATTCTCTAATCTAGAATGCAGCATTCTGGTTTCGTCTGTCCAATTGATAAAAATTAGCTTTTTAGTTTCATTGGGGCTTATCATTAAGTTTCTAATATCACCAGAGGTAATAATATTTCCGTAACCAATTTCGTTAGCTTCTGGCATATATGTTTTAATTACTTGCAACCACTCTTTAAAGTAAATGCTATCGTTAAAAACTTTATAGGAATTGATTTTAGCCAAACCATTTCCACTGTTTTTTAACTCTACTCCAAAACCCTCGCTATTATACGTCCAACCTAAAGTTAAATACGGATACATACTTGCTTTTTGCTGACTTCTCATAATTTTTATTTCTTGTACCGAAATAAAAAGTGCACAAAAGCTTATAAAAACAGCACTTGAAGCCACTAATAGATTTGTATTAATTTTTTTAATAAGAGATATTACTTTTTTCATTTTAACTAATTTTATAATAATAGTTGGATGTTTTTTTAGAACAAATCAACTATTTTACCTTCATTTTCCGCCTTAATTTCTACCAATAGCTTTCTTAAACCTAATTTATTAACCTTATATATTTTTGAGCCAATACTCCATTTTTCATTTCTTTTTGTACCTGGCATCATAGGGAAACCATAACTAAACTTACTACCATTTTGTTTTGGTCCAACCACAAAAAAGTTATTTCTATTCCAAGAGTTATTTTTGATTTTAAAGTTGATCCAAGTAATCTTATTGTTTACCAATTCTTCATTTCTCTTAATCGCTTTTTTAGTATCTCCTTTTAATATTTTAGGTGTATTTTCCAATTCTAATTTGCCATCATTTTTAATTATGGAATAAATTTCATTCGCTGCAAATACTTTGGCTTTTCCATAACCCCAAATATTAACTCTTACATTTTTTGCGATGATTTTGGACGCGTCAATAGTTCCATTTTCGATGCCTAAATTCAGTTGCTTAACTTTTCCAGAAGCTACAATTTTACCTAAAGGAGCTACTAAATTCAAATATTCAGTAGTTAAGTTTTTAAGCATTAGAGTTTCGTGAGTGCCTTTTTCAACGCGTTTTAAATTTGGTGCACTAATGGTTATAACCATTTTTCGAGAAGGTTGTATCCATTCTTTTTGATTCAAATCTAATTTTCCATCCACAACTTTAGTATCAATTTTATCGAATAAATTGGTATCTGTTGTAATGGTCATTCCTTCTTTTAAAGATTGATCGATGGTAATTTTGGCATATAAACTAATGTGTAAATTAGTAAGATTATCAACAGAAAAACTTCTGGTTTCAATAGTTGCATTTCCTTTTGTTTGCGCAGTTATTGATGAACTTATCAATAAAGCGATAATAATTATTTTTTTCATAATATTTTATTTTCTTGTAATTTCTGATATTGAATTGCTAAATTTTGTTTTGTAAATGATGGTTTCTGGTTGGTATTCAAAAACGATTTCTCTGTTTTTTTTATCCATTAGTTCATAATCATTTCCATTCTTTACAAACTTAAAGTTGATGCCATACACTGCTGTTTTTTCATTAAAGGTAATTTCATAAACACCATCATTGTTTTTATCTATTAAAGGCACAGTTTCTTTCCATTTATTTGGTAAAAAGTTGCCTCTAATTCCTATGGATGTTATATCCTCAATTCCATTTGTATTCACCAAAAAAGTCACTTTTTTATCAAATTCTTTTTGAACACAGCTTGCAAATAGAAGTACTACTAAAGTTATAATTGTTGCTATTTTTTTCATTTTTAAATACGTTTATACAGTTGTTTATTTCTTATAATTTTTTCACCCGAGTTTAAATACTCCACCTCTTTTGTAATTGAAAATGCTTTTCTATTAAACAGATACGTTTTGTACATTTTCGCTTTTCTGTTATTGTCTTTGCCCATATAAAGGGTTATTATTTTAGTAGCTCCATCAAGGAATGTTTCTTTAGATATTATTTTCTCATCGCCAAAATAAGTGCCGTTTTTTCTAATTTTTATTTTACTAGTTGAGTTTGCTTTTGGTTCTTGTGGAAATTTAATCTCACTAATTAATTTGTTTCCTTGTAAAGTGATTTTCATTGTAGTCTGTAAAGTAACCTCTTTACCATCACTGTAATTTTTATAGGTTAATGTCCCTTTCCAATTTGTATTGTTTAGAATTTCAAAATCAGCAATGGTTATTTTCTGTTGTGCTTTTAAGTTTGGTAAAAGACAAATACTCATTAATAGGGTTATGATAGTTTTCATTGGTATTGATTTAAATTTTATTTATTTTTTTAGAGATTAAATAATCGATTCCAAAACGTCCAGAACCTAAATACAAGTGATAAATGGATACCCATAGAAAGCCCATTGCTGGCAGCATAGACCATAATCCTTGATCCCATTTTTGTAAGAAAATAGCCACTAACATGGTGCACATTATTAAAAAGGAAGCAATTCTTGTTTTAAATCCGATGGCTAATAATAAACCTCCAACAGCTTCAGCAAAAGCACCAGACCAAGCAAAAAAGACCGGGAATAACGCAAAGATGCCTCCATATTCTGCAACATCTTTTGGAAACCAAGCTACAACTTCAAACAATCCTAAATTAGCAGTAGAAGACCAAGGCAAGCCAAATTTATCTGACCCAAAACTTAACGTAAGTAGCATACCACAAACAAATCTTGGTACGGTAAATAGTAGGTCTACAAGCCAACTTTTTTGAATAACAGGAGTTATAATGAGTTTTAAAATTTTTAAAATACGTGTTTTCATAATTGAGATTTTTATTTAGTTTCCTGTTTTTACAGGAATGACAATTCCATAAGTATTTTGAGAATACCTCAAAATGCGCTGTATTAATTTTGATGATACAAAGTTGGAATAAAGCTCTCTTTTACGCGACTTACAATGTATTATAGGGTCTTAAATACGATTTGAGACGTCTTATTTTGTTTGAGAATTTAAAAATTCTGATGGAGAAGTATGTGTTATTTTCTTAAAAACACGATTAAAAGTAGCTTTGCTATTAAAGCCACAATCGTAAGCAATACCTAGTAAAGAAAGCTGTTTGTGTTCGCCAGCTTGTAGTTTATCTTTAAAAGTATTTACGCGATATTCATTAATAAAGTCATTAAAATTCTTATTGAAGCCGGTATTTATAATCTGACTTAATTCTGCACGATTCAATTTTAATTTTTTTGCCAAATCCGACAAATTTAAATCGGGGTTTAAATACGGTTTTTCAGATTGCATAAAATTAAATACTTTTTCAATTTCATCATTTGAAATTTCCTCTTTTTTGTCCTTTTTTATTTCAGGAATACTTTCTGGGTTGGGTGTAAAACTAAAAGAGAGTTTATTTAGTTTTGTAGTATCAGTAAAATATCCTTTTATTCCAACAAACAAAACAACAAGTGCCATAAATAGATTTAACCACCAACGTTGTGTATAACTCAAATCAATAATTAAACTGCCAATAATATCTTGTAAAGAGCTGTATAAAAATGAGGCTGTAAATGCAATTAGAAAACTTAAAATCCAATTTAATTCTAGTTTATAGGTGTTCGAAAAATATTCTTTGATGCGTTTTCTATAATTATAAAAAAGCTGAAATGTAAAGGCTAAATACAATAACATTTGTGCAAAGCTCACAAAAACTAATAATGGCAGCACAATAGGTTCATCTACAGAGAGTTTTAAAATTCCGTTTTGCGTATCATTAAATCCCGGTTGTAAACTATCATAAAAATAAATACTGAACCTAAATAAAACTAATGCTATTGCAGGGATAAAATGGATCCAATCTTTTTTGATTAATGTAAAGTTTGATGTAGTAATTGCTTTTACGTAAAAATATACTAAAGGCGCTATTGCCATACCCATTGGAATTAAAAAGTAATTGATTTTTGTATTTCGAAATACATTGTACCAACCCATAAACCCAACAGTATAGCAGGTTTGTTGGTAGCAAACAATCAATAAAATTGTCGCTAAAAGGAGATCAGAAATAATTTTTTTCTTTAGATATCTCACAAATAATAAACCCACAAAAATTAATCCTTGAAAAACTAAAATTAGTAATGGAGTGCTATAAATGTTAAAATTTGGGAAAGAAAGAAAAATGTTCATAATCATCAAATATATAAATATTTAATAATTATTTAGTGTTTAGATTTTAAGGTTTTCTTTATAAGGTAGGTAATCAGGATCTGAATCTCTATTCTTAATCAAACTAAGATCTTCAGTAATTGGATGTCCAATTTGTGATAAGTAAAATCGTAAACCTTCTATAGCATTATGGCTACTATAATTTAAACTTAAACTACCAATAGTAATATCAATATTATAATTGGTGATTCCTTTAAATTTTTTGAGAGCTGTAACCACTGAACTCTTACAATCATTGCACTTTAAATTTTTTATGATTACAGTTGTTCTCATTTTATGTTGTTTTACACTGTAAAATTAATAGTAAAAACAAAGGTAAAAAATGACATTTGTCAGTAAAGAGTAAAACGATATGTTATTTTAGTAAACCTATTCAATTTTGTAGCATATAAAAGTGTTTTTTTGCGGATAATGTTAGATAATTACCCTAAAATATTTTCTTTTTTAAGTTGATTTATAAATGTTTCTTTAAAGGAGCATTGCAGTTGGTAAGCCAGGTTCTCTCGAACCAGTTGGTTTTTTTTATCATTTTGCACAAAATGAACCGCTACTCGTGGTGTTTCTTGAATTCTGATTAATTCAGAACTTAGCAATGATTATTTTAGTGTTTTAAATCAATTATTTGGTATAATTTTTGATGTTTAAATGATTAAAAAACACTATGAAAACAACCCAACCTATCAAAACAACCCAATCTATTAAAACTTTCTTTTTATTATCAAGTCTCTTATTTTTTAGTCTTAATTTTTACAGTCAAAATAAACCGTCAAAACAAAGTATCGATTCAATTTTTCTAAATTATAGTGCTTCTTTTAAAGAAGTTGTTTATGCACATTTAAACAAATCTATTTATATAAAAGGCGAATTTATTGGGTTTACCGCTTACAGTTTTAGTAAACAAGAAAACAAACTTTCAGACAAAACCTCGAATTTATATTGTGTTATATACGATAGTAACAAAAACCCGATAAAAAAACAACTAATTAAAGTTGAAAACGGAATTGCTAGTGGTTCTTTCGAAATTGATGCTAATTTTGAAAAAGGAAATTATACATTTAAAGCATATACCAATTGGATGTTAAATTTTTCTGAAGAGAGTTTTTTTACAGATTCTTTTGAGGTATTGGATCCTGAAAATACAAAGTTTATTGAAAGAAAAATAAAAAGCAGTAGTATAGATGTGCAGGTTTTACCAGAGAGTGGCCATTTGTTAACAGGCGTATACAATACCATAGGCGTTGTAGCAAAAGATAACTTAGGTTACGGATATCCTTATTTAAAAGGAGATGTTTTAGACCAAAATAATAATGTTATTACAACTTTTACGCTAAATAAGTTTGGTATTGGTCGTTTTTCTATAACTCCTAAAAAAAACACGACTTATAAAATTGTTTATAATAATGGTAAAAATACGACTACAAGTTTTGTTGAAGATGCAAAAGATAAAGGAATTATTTTACGATTAAATAGAAATGAAAACTATTTATTTGTATCATCTGTAACTAATAAAAACACCTTATCTTCTTTAAAAAATAAAACATACACTATTGCGTATCATAATGGTAAAAAACTAACCAAAATAAAAATTAATTTCAATAACAAGAGTGTTGTCACAAAAAAAATTCTCTTAGACGACTTATACAAAGGAGTTAATATTTTTACACTTTTTGATATGAATAACCAACCCATAGCAGAAAGATTGTTTTTTAATTATAAAAACATTAACGTTAATACAATTGATAGTTTTACCAATCATATCATAAAGGATACTGTATTTAATTTTAATTTATCATTTAAAAATAATGTAAAAGATTTTAATAATGTAAGTGTTTCGGTTTTACCAAAAGAAACAAAATCATATAAGAAGAATTCTAATATTATTTCTAATGTTTTAATTAAGCCCTACATAAAAGGTCATTTAGAAAATGGAGGATATTATTTTACGAATATTAATAAACAAAAACAGTTTGACTTAGATAACCTATTAATTACTCAAGGGTGGAGTAGTTATGATTGGAAAGATTTATTTTCTCATAAGGCAAGTTATACTCATACTTTTGAAAAAGGAATCTTATTAAATATTAATTTACAAAATAAAAAGAGTAGCGCTAGTTCTTTTTTTATTCATAGTTTATCAAATAGACCACCAGAATTGATCACTTTTGATAAAAAACAGAATAAAAAATCGTTTATATCTAATGACTTTTATCCAATTAATAATGAAAGTGCATACGTCTCGGTGGTTAGAAAAAGAAATGGAAAACTAGATAAGACTTCTTTGAGTACTAAATTTTTTCCGGAGAAAGTTCCTGAAACAAATAAAAGCGCAGCATATTTAGTGCCCAATAACAATTTTTATAGTCTAGAAAATACTTTAGAATTTGGCTTATTTAAAACTTTAAATACTAAGAATGTATTAGACTCTGTAGTAATTATATCCAATTTAAAGAACGAGAGAATTAATAAAATTAGAAATAAATCTTTTGGAAGAGTAAGGTTTATAAAAAAATATGACACTAATTTAACTTTAGCTGAGTATATAAATATTAGAGGTGTTAGTTTTTTTGCTGAAGATAATAATGTTGGAGAATTTATTGTTAAACCTAGAAATGGAGGTTTATGTTTGCCACCTGTAATCTATTTAGACGGAATGAGGCAGATAACACCAGAGGTAACGTTTTTCAGATATCTAATGCGTAATGTGGACTACATTGAATTTAATCCAAGAGGTATTGGTGAAGGAACTCGAGCTGGTGCTGGGGCTATATACATATTTAGTAAACCTTTTAAAGATATTGAAATTACAGATCGAAAAACGCTAACTGAAATTAAATTTCCTTTAAGTTTTACAAAAGCAAAAAAATTCTACATACCTAAATATGATTCTTACAAAAGTGATTTTTACAAACATTATGGAATAGTTGATTGGTTACCCATTAATAAAATTGATGAAAGTGGCAAATTAAACTTACAATTGAACAATATAAAAACAAATGAGATTACATTGTTTATTGAGGGTGTTACAAAAGAGGGCGATTTTATATACGATCAAAAAACAATAAGCATAAATTAAAATGAAAAAATTTAATTTTAAATCATCACAGTAAAAAATGTTTATGCTGCTTTTAAAAACAATAGTGTAACTTAAACTATTATTTACCCTAAAATATTTTCTTTTTTAAGTTGATTTATAAAGGGTTGACTATATAAACGTGTTCCTAAAGCAGCATGAATAGCATTTGCAACTGCACCGCCTGCTGGTGGTAAGCCAGGTTCTCCCAAACCAGTTGGTTTTTTATCATTTTGCACAAAATGAACCGCTACTTGTGGTGTTTCTTGCATTCTGATTAATCTGTATTTATCAAAATTTTGATATTCTGGTTTGCCTTCTTTAAAAGAAAAATCAGCATACATTGCGTGCCCAATTCCGTCTAAAACTCCACCTTCAACCTGATTTTTTGCACCTGTAGGGTTTACTACAATTCCACAATCTACAGCAACCGTTACTTTTTTAATGATTGGAAAACCATCTTTTAAAACAATATCCGCAATTTCTGCAACGTGTGTATTATGACTGTAATACGCAGCAAAACCTTGGTAAACACCTTGTTCAGTTTTGCCCCAATTTCCTTTTTCTCTCACTAATTTAATAGTGTCTTCCATTCTTTGTCCTGAATATTGTATTCTTTTGTCTGTAGTTCCTTTTACGTTTTGTAATAAATCTAAACGTAATTGAATGGTATCAATATTTAATTCTGATGCTAACTCATCAAAGAAAGATTGTTCTGCAAAAGCTAAAAAATTAGTGTACGGTGCTCTCCAAGCACCAGTTGTAATATTACTTTTGTAATTGCCAGTTTCAACTTTAAAGTTTGGAATGCATCCAGCTGGAAAAAAATTAGGGATTGAGCCATACATATTACTATTAATAGCAGCTTCCTTTAAATGATAACCTGTTACTTTCCCATCTTTTAAAGCGGCTTTAATTCTGTATTTAATAGAAGGTCTGTAAACTCCTGTTGTCATATCATCTTCTCTAGTTGATACTAATTTTACAGGTTTTTTTATGGCATTTGATATTTCTGCAGCTTCATACACAAAATCACCATACAAGCGTCTTCCAAAACCACCTCCCATTCTTGTCATTTCTAAATGAATATTTTCTTTATCAACACCAAACATATCTGCCACTACACTTTGAGCATATTCTGGTGTTTGTACAGGGCCTGCTAAATGAATTTTTTCTGAGGTAACATCAGCATAAAAATTCATTGGTTCCATACAATTATGAGGTAAAAATGGAGAATGATATGTTTTTTCAATTACCTTATCTGCACTTGCGAAGGCTTTTTTAACATTACCATCTTCTCTTCTTATATTTAATTTATCACCATCTAAAATTTCAGTCAAAATTTTATTGTGTTGTTCTGTACTTTCTACTTCTGAATCAATTTTCCATTTTGCAGAAAGTGCTTTTTTTCCTTTAATTGCTGCCCAGGTATTTTTTGCAATTACAACCACTTTATCCGAATCAGAAATTTGAAAAGTCCAACTACTTTTTTTAGCATTATTAAATGCTCTTACTTTATCTCCAATTGTAATTACATCAATAACACCATTTACTTTTTTAGCTTTTTCAGCATCAAAGGACACTAATTTTTGCCCAAAAGCAGGAGGTCTTAAAACAGAAGCAATCACCATATTTTCTGATATGTAATCTAAACCAAATAATGGTTTTCCTGTTATAATTTTATCAATATCAACATTAATAGCATCCTTACCAATAATGGTAAAATCTTTTGTTTCTTTTAGTTTTACATTTTCTGGAACCTCTAATAAGGCAGCTTCTTTAACAACATTTCCATAACCTAATTTATCTCCATTTGTATTGGTAATAACTCCTTTTGTTGCTGTACAAGTTGATGCATTTACATTCCATTTTACAGCTGCAGCGTTAATTAACATTTGTTTAGCTGTAGCCCCTGTTTGTCTTAATGCGTCCCAACTTCGTCTTATAGATTGACTTCCGCCAGCTATTTGATTTTTAAAATTTTCAGTATCTAAATCCCCTTGAGCCACATTTACTTTGTGCCACTCAACATCTAATTCTTCTGCAATTATCATTGGCATAGCCGTTTTTACACCTTGCCCAATTTCTGGATTAGGAGAAAAAATGGTTACATAACCATCATCAGATATTTTAATAAACGCATTAAAATCGTTAAAGTTTAAGTTGGCTATGTCTACAGGCATTTTTGCTTCAGGCTTACAAGCCTGTAAAAAGTTAAAGCCAATTAATAAGCCACCACTTGCTAAAACAGAGGTTTTTAAAAAATTTCTTCTGCTAAAATTTGTATTCAATTGAGATTTCATTGGGATGTAGTTTTAGATTGTTATTTACAATAGAAGAACAACTTTAAGTGTTCCTTTTTTGTAAAAAGTCGAGGATATTTTTCTGTTTTTAAGACATTTTTTCTGCGGCGACTTTAACCGCTTTTTCGATTCTATTATAAGACGCGCATCTACAAATATTTCCATGCATAGCTTTTCTAATTTCTTCTGTTGAAGGATTTTTATTTTCAGCTAAAAAGGCGGAGGCTGTCATAATTTGTCCAGCTTGGCAATAGCCACATTGTGGTACATCAATTGCTGCCCAAGCTTCTTGCACAGGATGTTTTCTATCTTTAGATAAACCTTCGATGGTTGTTATTTTTACATCACTTAAAACAGAAACTTGCATTTGGCAACTTCTTGTAGCAACATTATCTATGTGCACAGTACAAGCACCACATTGCGCAATTCCGCAACCAAATTTTGTACCTACTAAATTGAGTTCGTCTCTTAAAACCCATAGTAGAGGTGTATCTTCATCTGCAGTTACAGCACGTTGTTCTCCGTTGATGTTTAATGTATAGTTTGGCATTAGAAGTGGTTTTATTAATTCAAGTTGTAAGTTACAAAAAAAAGCTTTTGATTTTTTGATGTTGAGGATAAATCACTTTTTTTTGATGTTTTTAACAAAAAAAAGTCTGCTTACAAAAAACAGACTTTAACATTTGAACCACTTTCAACGACCTACTTACCTCCTAAAAGCAAAAGTTCATTAACCATTATTTCTGTAACATATCTTTTTTCTCCTTGTTTGGTTTCATAAGACTTATTGGTTAGTTTGCCTTCTACTGCAATTTCTTGTCCTTTATTCACATAGTTTTCTAAAACTTTAACCAATCCACCAGTAATAACAATATTGTGTAGAATCCTTGAATTGTGAAATTTACCTTTTGATTAAGATTCAATAATTATAATTGATCTATCTATGAAAGATAAAATTTATGAATTGCATATTTAAATTCTCTTTATAACAATTAAACACTTGTAATCGTTTGTAGTAAGAGAATAAAATACTAAAGCTAGTTAGTGCTTGCTATCAATTTGATTTTGAGATAATAAAAGTTAATATTTAATAATTTTTTTTGTCACAGAAAATTTATCTTTATTTATTTTTAGAAAATAAATTCCATGAGCAAATTTTGATACATCAATTTTTTGACGAGATGAAAAGTCGCTAAATTTATTTGTAATTAAAAGTTTTCCATTAATTGAATAAATCTCAACATTTGTAGCTTTAATTTTTGAATTATCAAAAGTTAATAAATTTTTAACAGGATTTGGAAAAAGTGAAAGTTTTTTGGTAAAATTAAAATAATTGTCTGATAATAAACTTGATAAAAGATATTGTAAAGCATCATTTGCCATCAATTGAGGATCATGACCAACACCTATAACTTCGTGTTTTTGCCAATTAAAAGATACATCCATATCTTCTGCAGTATCTTTACTGGTGTTAAAATAATAACGTCCTCTAACCAATCTATTTATTCCTTGTTGATCATCTACAATAGTATTTCGTCTTAAACCAGCATTAGTATTAGTATCATTTTGCCCTAAATGAACAATTAGTTTTTTTGAAAATGCCGTTGTTAAATCTTCATTTGGTAGTTGTCCATTTAAAATTCCATAAGGGAAATCTACTGTATTTTCTGGCACTGTATACCAACCTGCATTAGAACAAACTGCAGTCGCTAATTTGCTATTTGGTAAATAGGTAACAAAACGATGTAAAAATTGTGCACCACCAGAATGACCCCAAGCACTATAATTTTCTTGTGTACCAGAAATGGCTTCTTTTACATATTCGAAAAGAGGATCTAAGGTAGAGAACGTCCATTCGTTTTTATCATTAAAAGTTGCTGTGGTTGGATTATCACCATCATCAAAAATATTAGACATTAAGTAATTATCGCCTAAACCAGGATAATTAGAAGTGGAATATTCTGGTGCAATTACCATAAAACCATTCGCATTTGCCATAGCTATCCAAAAATCTCTATGATTTGCTCCATCTCTGCCTGAGCCATGAAAAGACATTAAAATTGGCATCGTTTTAATATCACCATTTGGTATATGATAATATACTTTTATTGGAAGTCTGTTTAAAGGGCTTTCTGGAGTAAAATTAAATGATCCTGTAGTGTTTGCTGTCAATTTGAAATCAGTACCCGTACCATTTGAACCAGCCCCATAGGCAAGAGGATAACTACCACCTAAATTTGCTAAATATGCTTCAATTCCTGCTCCTCCATTACATGAAGTTTCTCCATCTAATGAGTTTTTACCAGTATAATTCCAATGCGTTTCATCCCAAGTTCCATTGTCTACAATGTCAGGTTTTCTAGATGCTACAGCATCATTATGTTCCCAAATAATATCATTATCTGCATCTGTTGCTGTTTTACCAAACTGACTTACTATAGTGCCATTTAAAACGAGTTGATAGCCATCATTTCCATTGGTTGCTGTATTTACAACAACTGTATTACTAGAATTAAATGTTGTTGATGGAAATTCTGCTTGCATTAATGCAAGATCTCTAACAATGTACACAAATGAGTCTGATACAGTGCCTAATGCTGTAATATCGATTTGAATATCTGACCATAAACCACCATTTTGCATATAGTTCAATTGCACTTCTGAACTAAAATCTACTGTGCCATCAACATATAATTCTACTGTTTTAACAAACGGATTAGAACAATCTGATTCAATAACTTTAGTAATGGACAAATTTTGTTGAGCAAAAAGAAGACAAGGAATTAATAAAAAAAGAAGATAAATTGACTTTATGGTCATCTATTTATGCATTAAAAACTAATTTGCATTAGTATTTGAAATTGAGAAATATCATTGCCAACAGCTGCATTTATATTGCTATAAGAGGTTTGTAATTTTAATGCATTTCCTTTAAAATATTTTGATAAACCAACGGTAAATGCGCTTGTGTCTTGTACAATTGATGCTGTTTGATTTTCAAATTCTGGACTCATATTTTCATATCTCACATCAAAGCTATAACCACTTTGGGTTACGTAACCTGTTTGTAAATTAAAACTATCTCCCAAAACTAAAAATTGACTAATTTGAGTTGGCGCTAATAATTGTGTAGCATTTGCGTCTGTAAAAACCAAATCTAAATTGCCCGCGCTTGTATTTACATATTCTGCTAACAAAGAAAAACCTTGATATTTTAGCAATATATCTGTGTAAAGTTGATTGTAATCTGGCAAATTATTAGCTCCATTTGCATCATATAATAAGAAATCTCCATGACCTTCTCCATTTGCGTTACTTGCACCTTTGTTCATACTTGCTGCAACACCAATAACCATTTTTAGTGATTCTTCTCTGCCTAAATCTACATTGGTTACATCATTTCCTTCCTTAAAATAACCTAAAGGATATACATCTAAACGACCTCCAACTTTTAATCCTCCTAAATCTGAATCTCTAGAATCTGACCCAAAAGAGTTTCTACCATCACCAGAAGTTATGGCAAACATTGGTGCAAATCCGAATTTATCTCCAAACTTAGATTCCACAAAAACCCCAAATTCACGACCAGTATTGCTAAAAGTCTGACTTAAAAAACTACGATCGTTAAACTGCAGTCTATCTTCTCTGTACGTCATTTCTCTATTATTCACAAAAGTTTGTTTTTGACCAAAACTTACTGTGATGTTTTCTGTTGGATGATACGCAACCCAAGCATCCATTAAAGGATCTGTTGAACTATAATCTAACTGAATAAAGAAACTTACTTTTTCTTTTTTTGCATTTCCAGAAAACTGTAAAAATGTTCTTTTAGAATTGAAATTATGATCAGCCTCTGCATTAGCCATTTTTTCATTTAAATAAGAAGGTTGAATGAACCCTCCCATATTAAAATTATAATCGCCATCGTTAAAAGAAAAGTTTAAACCACTTCCTAAATTAAAGTTTGCTTTATTTCTTTCTTCATCTTCATTTTCATCATCTTCTTGAGCTATTGCAAAAAAAGGAATACAAACACATAATAAAGTACAAAGTGTTTTTATGTAATTAAAGTCTTGAAATCGTTTCATATTCGATTGTATTTATATCTTTTAATTTAAAATTCTATATATAGGTAAAATTGCGTTTTTGGTTGTTTTTAAAACTCCAAAACTCACAAAACTATTTGGTGCTTCTGGCTCTAAAACCTCAACAATTAAATTCGCGTTTTTTTGATTTAAAGAAACCATAAATGTTCCTTTCTTGAATGTTTTTTGTTGTTTATGAAGTGCTGTTTTTACTTTCTGTAAATTCATTTGTTCATATTTTTTTGCATTTCTTTTGTACTCAATTATTTTATAAGCTTCAATTTCAATTTCTTTATCTTCTTTAAAAACCGTAATTTTTGCTCCTAAAATTTTTAACTTTTTAATAATTTCTTTTTGATTCGCCTCAATTAGATATGCTTTTGGAGCTACTCTTGTTGAAGTTGCAGCAGCCAACCAAGCATCTCTTTTAGTTACTTCTAGCTCAATAATTTCTTCAGTATCTAAATCGAGTACTTTAATTTTATCTTTATATACTTTGCGTTTACTAGTAAGTACAATTTCTTTTTGCGTTTGTATGGCTTTTTTAATTTCTTCTTTAATTTGCTTTTTATGAGCAACAGCAGTTTTTAAGTAAGAGGTAGCTACTAAAAAAATAGATTGTATTCTTCGTTTAAAACTGGTTCTTCCTAAATTTACGCCTCTTATTTCTATTAATGATGATATCGCATTTGTTAAGGCATAATTTGTAGCACTAGATCTTGCACTTATTGACCCTTGATTGAAATGAATATCTCCTTTATATTTTGCTGTGGATATGTAAGGATGATTACTTAACTTATGTTCATTTAATACATCAGCAGCATTTTTTACAAATAATTTTTGAGTGAAATTTCTTAAGTTTTCTGGTACATTTAAATTACCACTGTATAAAAACATCACATCAAAAGCATTGGCAACTCCAAAATTTCCCAATTTTGCAAAGTCTTTTCTATACGCTGTGTATTCGTGAAAATCAACGGCAACTTCTGGATTAAAATCAGAAAATGCTTGCTTTAAAATTACACTCTCTTTTGCCATTAATTTGGTTTGATCTCTGTTTAAATCTAAACCATTTGCTGCATACCTATCTTCTTTTAAATAACCATCTATATTAGCCATTGGTATTACAGCTAATTCTATATCATCTAATAAATAATTGTAATTTTTATCGTTTAAAAGTTGATGCATTACATACAAAACACCTTCTGTACTTGCCAACTCATTTCCGTGCAAACCTCCTTGAAAAAAAACTTTTATTTTTTCTTTTTGATTAGGATTCGTCATTTTTACAAACGGAATTTTTTTCCCTTTTTGACTTTCTCCTATATAAGAAATCTGTACTTTGTTTGGATGATTTTTAGCCAACTCATTTAAAAAAGCATACAATTCCTCATCATCTGTAAATCCTTTCTTCTTTAGTAATGCAGGAGTTACATTTTTTACCTCCTCAACATCTGGAAAGAACTTTTTAGTTACCTTTTTTGATTGCGGATTAAGCTGCCCAAAAATAGATATAGAGATGAATAAAAAAAGTATTTGGCTAAATTTTATCATCTTAAAAAGCAAGTGTTAGCATTATTCTTAAAAGATTTTCATTGCCATTTATAGCATTTCCTTGTAAATCATTTATTCCTAATTTACCATCTACATAAGTATAAGAAGCTTGAATTTTTGCTCCGTAATTTCTAGACAAATATTTGCTTACACCTAGTGTGTAATAGTTAGGTCTGTTATAAAAAGTAGCGTTATTTAAAAACGAATTTTCATCTGCTTTTAAATGTGTAAATCTACCATCTATAGAATATCCGTTTCTAAAAAGATACCCCATTTGAAAGTTAAATGCTTCACCCAACATCATTCTTCCTCTTATATAACTGTCTACATCTTGCAGTCCGTTTACAGTAAATGTTGATGATGTAGACCCATCATTTCTAACTCTTTGTGTAATATCTCCGGGTACTGAAGCTGTTGATTTAATGTATTCTCCTAAGGCAGAAAAACCTTTGTATTTAAACAAAAAATCGGCGCCATATTTTGTGTAATCTGGTAAAGATTCATTATCATTTGCATCTAAATAAACAATATCACCACTTTCTCTACCTCTTCTACTGCTCATTCCGTTATTTTGGCTTAAATGAACTCCAAAAACTAATTTTGGGGTTCTTTCTCTAACCACATCAGCTTGCCTAAACTGACCAAAGTTGGTAAATAATCCAAAGGGTAAGAAGTCTAATCGTCCCCCAACTTTTAGACCTCCTTTATCCCCTGAAAAAACATTAGCTCCGTCTCCATTTGTAAGTACAAAATAAGATTTTAATTGAGAGCCTCTACCTGTTCTAAAACGTCCTTCTAAAAACAAACCAAACTCCCTAATACTTGCAAAAGCGGATGTTAGTCTACTGCGTTCCACGAGTTGCAATGCGTTAGAATTCATAAATAATTCTCTATTGTCTGTTTGTGTTGCTCTTTGCCCAAAAGTTACTTTAATTCTATTGGTTAAAGCATAGGATACAAATGCGTCTAAAAGATAATTATTACCTTCTAATTCAACTTCGTTTGCACCCGCTAAATCTACTTGAAAACGATAGCTAAAACGTTGGTTTGCAGAATTACCAGAAAGTCTTAAACGCAATCTTCGCATTCTAAATCTATTGGCTGTTTCTGTTTCTCCGTTTGTAAAACTTTTAGATTCAAAACCAGGCTGTATATAACCTTGCAATTTTAATGTACTTCCATTTTCGTTATCAAAATTAAAACCCTCTCCAAAATTATAACTATTAAGTTGTGTATCTTGAGCTATAGTTGAAAAGCTTAAAAATAATGTTACTAAAAAAATAATTTTAAAAATCTTCATTTTGATATATTTCTTACTATGATTCAAAATTTCCTTTAACAATAATTTCTCCATCTTTCATCATTTGTTTTCCTCTTGCAAAAACATCTACTAAGTTTAAATCCTCATCAAAACAACAAAAATCGGCATCATTATTTACTTTGATACTTCCTTTGTGTTTTAAACCTAAATTTTTAGCAGGGTTTGTTGTAACCAATTTAAAAGCTTCTTCTATTGGTAAATTACCTTCTTTTACTAATAAAACAGTTTCTTCTAGGTTTTTACTGATGATTGCACTTCTAGCCCCTATTTCTTTGCCTTTATCATCAAACTTTGTTAAACCTGCATGACCATCTGTACTAAAGGTCATATTTTCTATAGAAACACCTTGTTCTAGGGCGTATAAAACCGATTTATAAGGCGCAATATATTGAGATGCAGCAGTTGTAATATCTATCATTCCTCCCAATTTTGTAAACTCAATAGCTTGATCAAAAAGTGCTTTTGTTCTGCCTACGTGCGTTGGAGAAATATATTCTATTGGAAATTGATACTTTTGAACTAACTCAAAAAGAATGTCCATTTTTGTATCTAAATCTCCCAAATGAACGTGTAAAATTCCTTTTTTACGAGCAAGAAAACCACCATTTCTTATTTGATTTAGTTTTCTTAACAACTCTGTTGCTGTTGGATATGATGATCTGATATCACTTATCGCAATTTTACAGCCTATAATTTTATCAATAAAAATCATATCTGCTTGAATGGAATCTGTAATTGTTGGTGTATCAACTCCATAATAACCACAAAACATAGAGGTAGAAATTCCTTCTTCTTCTAATGCTTTTACTTTACCGTATAAAGTTCTTATGTCTCTTACAGTGCCATCTGTACCTAATAAACTATTTATGGTTGTTGTACCACAAGCAATTAAATCTGACAATTGTACTTCTGGTGTCATCGATGAAAAACCTTGTTTACCACCAGCACCAATTACGTGAATATGTTGATCGATTAAACCTGGAATTACTATTTTTTCTTTAGCATCCCAAACAACAGTTTTATCATTGATGTAAGTATCTAAATTATCTTCAATAGCAATAATTTTTTCACCTACAACAAGAATATCTTTTTTGCCCAAAAACTCTGGGGCATATAATTTTGTATTTTTTAATATCGTAAACATTATATATAGTGATATATTAACATTATTAGTAAAGCAACTACAAGAGGAATTAAATTTCTTTTTACAATAGATAAACTAGTTACGCCTGCAATTTCTGCTGTTGCAATTAGTACACCAGCAACTGGCGAAACGGTTCTTCCCATTGATGCAGATAGTTGCATTGGTAGTATAATTGAACTACTTTCTACACCTAAAGATTTTGCTATTTTTGGTACTAAAGGACCAAAAGCAAAAAAGGATGCATTACCACTACCCATAAGCATAGAAGCTAAAAATATCATAAATGTCATAATTACTCCAATGCCTACAGCACCAAATCCTGCATTTTCTGCAACTGTTATTAATCCATCTATAAAGCCTAAACTTATTAATCCTTTTGCAAAAATATCTGCTGTGATTATTAAGGTAACTACGGTTTTAAAAATATTACCCATTCCGTTCCAAAATGTTTGCAAAGAAGTCATTACTTCTTTAATATTTTTAGTTCTAATCAACTCAAAAACAATAGCAACAAACAAACTAATAAACATTGCTGTAGTAGTATCTAACGAAATTGGTGTAGGTAAAAAATTAAATATTTTAGAAAAAACAATTAATAATACAATTGGTAAAATAGGAATGATGGCATAAATAATTGGCGCTTCATTTTCTGTTTTTTCTTCCTTTTTATCTGTAACTTCTACTTCGATAATGGTTTCTTTATCTTTTTTGTCAAAGTATTTATTGACAAAATAATACGTAATCATCATTGAAATACTTAAAGGTAAAACCAACGGAATTTGATACTCTAAAAAGAAAACAATAGTGTCTATATTAGTTATGGATGTTGCACTTGCCGTAATTGCAGATGCTGGTCCAATACCAAAAGCTGTTGCTGCTGTAATTACAGAAACTGCAGATAATTTACTTACCCCTAAATTTACCAAAATTGGAAATAAAGAAGCCATTAATAATAATCCTAAACCAGCAGCAGATGGAATTGCAGTAAACAAAACCTGACCAATAGGGATGACCATTGATGCTGCTATGTATGGATATTTTTTAAATAATTTTAACGGTTTCATGGCTACTTTAACTAACATTTTTGAAGCTCCAATTTTATCAATATAAGCAACAAAACCACCAATAGACATAATCATTAAACCTACTCCTGCATTTGTTTTTGCAAAAGATTCTTTTATGTATCGAAACAAATCGAAACCAGAAAACCCTGTTGGAGTTTTTAGCTCTGGTAATTTATAATTTATAATTTGGGCGCAGATTAGCATTAACAAACCAGCAATTAATAAAACTGCATGCGGATTGTATTTTTTAAGTAATAGTATTGCAACAATTACAACAAAAAATAATGATAAAAAGACGCCTAAGTAACCCATTAATTTTATGTGATTTCTAATTTAAAATGATGAGCCATCTAACTTAGTTCCTGGTGAAAATAACACACCATTTGCTTCTGCTACTCCTGCATGTTGCACAAAATCTCCAGTTAAATCTGGGTTTCTTGTGTATGATTCATTAGGGTTTCCTGATAAAGGATTGATATCAAAAGTTAAAACTTCATTACCAGACGCATCTCTTAAAGTAACTAAATCTCCAGCATTGCTCATATTTAAAGAGCCATCTGATGCTGTTTGTACAATTGCACCTCCAAATGTACCAGTTGGTGTACCTCCACCAAATAACACTAACACCCCATTTACAGGAATTATTGAACCCATAGGAAAAGTATGTCTTATTCGGCTTGCATCAGAAACTGTATATCCAGATACATCTAATTCTGAACCAGAATTAAAAAACTCAATAAATTCATCTTCATTTGCATCTCTTGTTCCATCTCCATTTGCATCTCCAGCTAAGCCAGATTCTGGATCATAATTTACTTCGTTTATTAAAAAACCTAAGAAAGGGCAACCATCATTTGCAACATCACCTGCAATATTTGGGCAATTATCATTGGCATCTAACACACCATCATTATCTGTATCAGAATCATCATCTAATAGAGAAATTGTAATATCATTTAGCCCTAGTACTAAAAACCCAGAAGCATTACCAATATTTGCAATAATGGTTTCTGGGCCTTCTATGTTTTGATCTTGTGAGCTCGAAATTGTAATTGAGCCAGTTTTACTACCTGAAGAAATTGTAATATTTGTTGCTGATGTTGCATAATCTGAACTAGAAGCTGTACCTGTAAAAACTATTGGTATAGATACATTTTGTAAAGCAGCACTATTTAAAGTAGCTGTTAAAACAACAGATTGTGAATTTTCGCCCAAGTTTGTATTATCAACAGTTAATGCTACTGCTGGTAAAATATCTTCGGTTTCACAAGAAACTGTGAGAAACGCACATATAGCTAGCAAACTAAAAAACTTATAAATCTTCATAAAATAGTATTTAAAATAATTTAATTATTCTGTAACAAGTAACTTTTTAGTTACAAAAGAGTTCGATTTCGATATTTTTAAAATATAAATTCCTGTAGATAAATTTTGAATATTTAAGTTACTATTCTTAAAATCAGCCTGCATTTTTTTACCTAATAAATTATAAACTTCAATACCTAAATCTGTTGTTTTTGATTGAATTTTTACAAAACTATTTTGTTTTGAAACTGGATTTGGGAATAATGTAAAATCGTTAAAAGAAAAATCAGTTGTAGACAAAGTAGCTCCGTCAATTTTTGTTCCTGGAGAAAAAGCAAGACTCGCATTAGCATCTGTATGTAATACAAAACTACCTGTTAAATCTGGACTTCTTGTTACTGATTGATTATTTCCATGATTAATTCCTGTAGCAGTACTGCTGTAAATAAGCGCTATAACATCTGCTGTATTTTTAACAGTTATGATATCTCCTCCATTAGACAAGTTTAATTCTGGATTTACATTATCATCTGCAGGGTCTAAATCTTCTGATGCAGTTTGTACAATAGCAGTTCCAAAATCTCCAGTTGGTGTGCCACCTCCAAATAATACTAAAGCGCTTTTTGCAGGAATAATTGTAGCTGCAGGAAAAATATGTCTAGGAACATTATTCTCTAATGCTAATCCATCAAAAACTTTATAACCACTTATATCTAAAGGAGCATCAGAAAGATTATAAAACTCAATAAATTCATCTTGAGCAAAATCTCTTGTGCCATCTCCATTTGCATCTCCTTCAACAACATCTGTTGTCCCAGCATCATCTCCTGCTGGATCAAATAAAACTTCATTTATGATTAAAGGAATACAAGCTGGGCTATTAATCATTTCACTTAAATCACAAACACCACCATCTGCTGTGTCATTTAAAGTTACAGTAATATCTGTACCTTCTGTAATTCCTGTAATTTCTATGGTACCTGTTGCCATAGCATTTGGGTCGTCTCCACTAATTGTTCCTGCTGTTGTTGTTATCACAAATGTTTTACCATTGTTTCCACCAGCAAAATCTATGTAAGCAACGTATGTATCATCATTCATGCCAGCACCTGCAGTACTGCAAGAAACGTTTGTATCCGTTATTGCAGTTGTACATGTTGCTGCTGTTGGTGTCCAACCAGAACCAGAACCTAAAGAATATGTGCTGCCAAGTGTAGCAAAATAAATCTCTAAATTTGTAGCTGGTGTTACATCAGTATTTTGACAAGAAGTAAAATCATCTAAATCATTTTCATCTGTAATATCCCAGTGATCACGATTCCAAACTCCGGCATCAGGAATTCCGTCTTTTCTAGTAGCAACAGCATCATTATGATTCCAATCTGTTTCAGTATCATTATCTGCATCTGTTTCTGTTTTACCAAATTGGCTCACTACTGTGCCATTTAAGACTACTTGGTAACCATCATCACCATTTGTAGCTGTACTTGTAACTATTGTATTTGTGTTTTCGGTAAAAGTTGTGCCAGGAAATTCAGCTTCCATTAAAGCAATATCTCTTACTATATATATAAAAGAATCTGTAACCATTCCTAAACCTGTAACGTCTATTTTAGAACCATCCCAAGCACCACCATTAGACATGTAATTTATAACTACATCAGTAGAAAAATCTACAGAACCATCAACATATAATTCAACAGTTTTCACAAAAGGCGTAGCACAACCTGCTTCTATTATTTTAGTGATGGTAACATTTTGAGCAAAACCATTAAATGAAATTAATAGTAATAAAAAGTAAAGTTTTTTCATATTAAATAAATTTATATTGTTATGGATATAAAAGTAATTTTAATATAAAAGAAAAAAAGATACCAATGATATAAAAAATTAAACACCAATTTTATTTTAGAATATTTATTAACTTTTTAACTTTTTTCTCTAACTCTTTAGGTCTTACAGATGAATACCCTAAAATTAAACCCTGTTGTTTTAAATTACCAATATGACATTTATTTAAAGAGTGTGTTGTAATATTTACTTGTTTTAGCTTTTCAATCATTAAAAACTCCTCTTTTTCTGATACTTTTTGATTAAAATTAGCTACTAAATGCAGGCTATTAAAATTTTGATTTTTAATCGTTACAAACTCACTTTTATTAAATTCTGATAAAAAAAGTGCTTGCCTTTCTTGAGCAACTTCAATTATGTTTTTTAAATGTTGATACAAATAATTTCTTTCTATAAATTGATTCATAACAATCTGAATAGAAGGCGCTACAAACCTATGCGAATGTTCTTGCAAAGCTTCTAAAGCATCAATTAAATATTTAGGAACAATCATATAGCCTAACCTTATGGAAGGGTGAAGCAACCTATTAAAAGTACCCATGTAAATAGTTCTGTCTTCATTATCTAAACTAAAAACACTTGGTATATTCTCTTTAAAATTGGCAATTTCGTTTTCATAATCATTCTCTATAATTAACGATTTATTTAAAGAAGCCCATTTAAGCAAATCTTTTCTTCTTTTTAAACTCATTTTTGTTCCGAAAGGATAATGATTAGAAGGTGTAATGTGCACTAATTTAGGGCTTAAGTGATTTAATTCATTTATCTTATCAAGATTTATACCTTCGTTATCTAAAGCTATTGGATGTAAATTTGCTTGCGCACTTTTAAAAATAGAATGTACATTAGGAAACGTAGGATTTTCTAGAATTACATTATCACCTTTATCAATTAAAATACTAGAAATTAAATATAAAGATTGTAAAGAACCCGAAACAATTATAATTTGTTTGTGGTCGCACTTTATATTTCTGCTCACATTTAAGTAATTACAAATACTTTTTTTTAAAGGATCGATTCCTGTAGATCTTGCGTACGAAAGTGTAGAAGATTTTACGTGACGCCAGTACGTGTTTAATAAATTTTTCCATTGATTTACTGGAAAAATATCTATTGGAGGCAAACCAGGTCTAAAAGCCAAGCTTGCTCCAGGGCTTCTATTTATTAGTGATACATTATTTAAAAAAGATTCCCCTTTACTAGATAATTTTGGATAAGAGTGAGTATTGTAATGCAGTTTATCATCTATTGTATCATTATTTATGTTATTCTCAAAATTTACTTTATAGCCAGAACCTTGTTTTGAAATAATTATTTTTTCTAGTAAAAGCAGCTCATAAGACTTTAATATTGTAGTTCTAGAAAAACCGAGTTGATCTGCTAGATAACGTGTTGATGGTAATGCCCAATTATGAGGCAATTCGATATTTACAATGCAGTTTTTTATCGCCTTATAAAGTTGAATGTATTTATTTGTTTTTCCTTTAGATTCTTCAGCTTTTAATGATTTATGAATTCTTTCTAAAGTAAATTTATAATTGGTATTCATAAAATTAGATAATTGGTATTTCAAATATACCTAAATTATTGTTTTTTTTATCATTGAATACTCGATTTACTAAAATGAAATTTAAATATTTAATTATCATTCTAATTATTTTAAACGCTTGTTCAGAAGTTTCTGTTAAGATGAATGATGAAATCAATAATGAAAATATTGTTGGTACTGGCTTTTTTGAATTTAACGAAAAACTAAATAAAAAATTAAAAGTATACTACCACAATCCTACAAATAGTAATGAAAACTCTACTATAATCTTTATTTTTCATGGTGGAGGTAGAAATGCAAAAGACTATAGAAATGCTATAATTGATAAAGCTAATCACTATAATTTTATTGCCATTATTCCTGAATTTTCTGATGATAATTTTTCTGGTGGTGATGGTTATAATTTAGGAAATGTATATATAGATGGAGATAATCCATCAGCAACAACTCTAAATCCAGAAGAAGAATGGGCATTTTCTTATGTAGAACCTATCTTTGATTTTGTAAAAGAAAAGACGAAGAATATCAATTTAAAATATAATATTATCGGGCATTCTGCAGGCAGTCAATTCGCACATCGTTTTGTAATGTTTACACCCAATGCAAATTTTGATAAAGTGGTTGCTTCTGCTGCTGGTTGGTATACAGTACCTAATGAAAATATAAGTTTTCCTTACGGATTTAAAAACAGTATTTTAGAAAATATTGATTATTCAAAACTCTTTTCTAAGGCTATTTATATTCAAGTTGGTGAGTTAGATAACAACCCAAATGATGGCAGTTTACGAAGAAATACTTTTGCAGATGCACAAGGAATCAATAGATTTACCAGAGCTTATTATTTCTATAATCAATCAAAAGAAAAAGCGGCACAATTAAATACAATTTTTAACTGGAAAATTGAAACGAATGTAGGTTTAGATCATAATTTTAAACCTGCTTTAAACAAAGCATCAGACTTATTATTTAACTAAAATTCAAAAAATTGAATCTCTCAAAAAAAACAATAGGATTAATTTTAGGGCCAACTTTATTTACAATTATTCTGCTGTTTTTTAATGCTGATGGTTTATCAATAGAGGGAAAAGCAGTTTTAGCATCTGCAGTTTGGGTTGCTATTTGGTGGATAACTGAAGCATTACCTATTGCTGCAACTGCGCTCTTACCAATTGTTCTTTTTCCTATTAGTGGTGGTTTGTCTCTAAAAGAAACCACAGCTTCATATGGTCATAAATATATATATCTTTTTATTGGTGGATTTATTTTAGCAATTGCCATAGAAAAATGGAATTTACACAAACGAATCGCATTAAATATCATTAAAATTGTAGGCACAAATGTTGTTCAAATTATTTTAGGCTTTATGGTGGCAACTGCATTTTTATCTATGTGGATTTCTAACACAGCCACAGCTGTTATGATGCTACCTATCGGAATGGCAATTATAACTCAACTTAGAGATAATCCTGATACTGATGAAAACGAAAACTTAATCTTTGGAAAAGCGTTAATGCTTGCAATTGCTTATAGTGCTTCTATTGGTGGAATGGCCACTCTTATTGGTACACCACCTAATTTAGTTTTGGCAGGCGTAGTTCAAGAAGCATATCATGTAGAAATCACATTTGCACAGTGGTTTTCTTTTGGATTGCCTATAAGTATCATTTTTTTAGTTTTATGTTGGTTTTATCTTACCAAAATTGCCTTTAAATTCAAACAAAAAACGTTTCCTGGAGGAAAAAAAGAAATCAATAGACAACTTAAAGAATTAGGGAAAATAAGTTACGAAGAAAAAACTGTACTTGTGGTTTTTGTGCTCACAGCATTTGCTTGGATCACAAGATCTTTTCTATTAAAAAGGTTTATTCCTGCAATAGATGATACAATTATTGCTATAATTTTTGCGCTTCTACTATTTATATTGCCAAGTAGTAAGAAACAAGAAAAACTATTAAATTGGGAAGATGCTGTAAAATTACCTTGGGGAATACTTTTGCTTTTTGGTGGTGGTATGGCTTTAGCTTTAGGTTTTGATTCTAGTGGCTTAGCAGTTTGGATAGGCTCTCAAATGACCTCATTAGTTGCTATACCTTTAATTGCTTTGTTATTTATTTTGATCGCATCCGTAAACTTCTTAACCGAAATTACGTCTAATTTAGCAACAACTGCAATGCTATTACCTGTATTGGTGTCTTTAGCTGCAGCTATTGGGGTTCATCCTTATTTTTTATTGGTAGGCGCAACAGTTGCTGCTTCTTGTGCTTTTATGCTTCCTGTTGCAACACCTCCAAATGCCGTTGTTTTTGGTTCTGGTTATTTAAAAATAGAAGACATGGTTAAAAAAGGAATTTGGATGAATATTATTTCTATTATTCTTTTAACGCTAATTGTATATTTTATTCTTCCTCTTGTTTGGGATTTTTTATAAATTAAAGAGGTATTCTAATTACTTAGAATACCTCTTTTTAATAAAATTATTTATTCCCCAACATCAATAATTCGCTAACTAAAATTTCAGTAACATATCTTTTTTCTCCTTGTTTGGTTTCATAAGACTTATTGGTTAGTTTGCCTTCTACTGCAATTTCTTGTCCTTTATTCACATAGTTTTCTACAACTTTAACCAATCCGCCAGTAATAACAATATTGTGCGAAAATTCTAATTGATATTATTTACCTTTTGTAATAATGATGAATGGATACAAGTAAAATCTTAAGTTTTCTAATCCTTTATGAAGCAATAATGTATAAATATTAAGAACCCTTATTATTAGATTTAATCATTTGTAGTCGTTTGTAATTAACTCATATTTTTGTATTAAACAACAACGTAAACAAATGCAAAGAGACAACTGGTTATAGTTGTCTCTTTGTTTTTTATAAAACGAAAAAAATAAAAAATTGATACCTTTATTTTTAATAAATCTTGTAAATTAGTGCAAAAAAAAATCGATATGAAAAAGCTATTAATAGTATTTTTTGTTATTTCCTGTCAATTAACTCTTGGACAGTCAAGTACGAAAACCAACAATTCAAATTATAATATTCCTGATGCTCCTTCAAATTCTGATGTTGGTACACAATATAGTAGTGTTACTTTTAGTGATTTACCTAATAATGCATCAATTACTAATGTAAGTTATAATGCAGGGTTTTATCACACCTATCATGGTGATTTAGCTGCCAGAATTTCAACAAATTATAATGGAACATCTAGTCCTACAGATATTGTTTTTACAGCAGGTTCACAAGGGGCTTATACAGGAGATTTTAGTGAACAAGGTAGCACTTCTGTGTTTAATGGAATGAACCCTAATCAAACATTTTATTTGAGAGCGTGGGATACAGCTCCTGATGACACTGGTTACATCAATTACTTTCAAGTAACGGTTTATTATACAGTACCAACTCCTTCTCCAAGTTCGTTGTCTGTAAATGCTGTTAGCTCCTCTCAAATAAATACAAGCTGGAATTCTGTTAGCGATGTTTACGGATATAGACTTTTTAGAGCAACCTCCGCAAATGGTTCCTATACACAAATAGCATATACTTCGAATACAAGTTATAATAATACAGGCTTATCAAGTAATACTAGATATTACTTTAAGGTTAAGGCTTGTCAATCCAGTAGTAGTAATTCTTGTTCAGAATACTCTGGTTATAAAAGTGCTACGACATACGCCACAAATACACCACCAAATAAGCCACTTATTAATCCATTCGTAAGTGGTACAGTTGTGCGCGTAAATG
>TARA_R110002126_G_scaffold72364_2_pt1 | contig 27358 bp, 23 predicted proteins | sample TARA_R110002126 | Tara Oceans TARA_R110002126 (sample SAMEA4397536) | marine metagenome | biome: Polar Biome; feature: [DCM] deep chlorophyll maximum layer (ENVO:01000326); material: water (ENVO:00002006), including particulate matter (ENVO:01000060) such as... | depth 30 m | reverse complement strand
AGATTAATGCCATAATATAAAAATAATTTTAATCAAAATTACCAATTATTTTTGGCACCATTACCTGTATTTTTAAAACAGAAAAAAAGTCGAAAGAATTGGGTAAAATCTGTGAGATGGAATTAAGTCTTGCCGGACCGCGAATATTTGCATCATCGAATGAAAAAAATTACGAACTAGCTGTAAAACACACCATTAGTGATCTTGACAAACAACTTAAAAAGAGAAAGGCAGTCTTAAAACCTTATCTATAGTAGAATGTTTTTTTAATTAAAGAGTCAAGGTAACTGCTATTTTGGCTCTTTTATAGTATACTAGAAGATACTGTCTTTTATTGTTCTATAAACTCTTTTGAAATTCTACTACTTGCAATTTTTGCTGCTATAAAACCTAAGGTAGTTATCGTACATACCACAATTAAAAGGTTAGAAAATTGCAGTTCTACAGGATAGGCTAAACTTTCGGTTATCATAAACAACCCATATTGATTTTGTAGTAAAACCAAAATTACGCCCAAAGTTAAACCCACTAACATACCAAAAAAAGTAAGTAAAAAGCCTTGATAAATAAATATTCGCTTTATTTCTTTTACAGTTGTCCCTAAATTAAATAAGGTTTTAAGATTTTGCTTTTTATCAATAATCATCATAATAATTGTACCAATTACATTAAATAATGCGATAATTACAATCAATGTAAAAATAAGATAGGATACAAAATTTTCGGTGTTTATCACTTTATAAAAAACCTCATTTAGTTGCTCTTTGGTTTGCACTTTAAAAGTATCACCTAAACTGTTTTGTAATTCTTCTGCAACATTTTCTGAATCTAAAGCATTCTTTAATTTAAGTTCTAAGCCTGTTATTTGGTTTTCTTTAAAACGTAATAAATTTCTAGCTTCTTCTAAATTCACAAAAACAAACTTACTTTCAAACTCCTCAGTTCCTGTATACAAACCAACAATTTGCACGTTGGTTTTATAAAATGCATTATTAGGGTTTATAAACCCCGTACCTCCTTTAGGTACCATAATAGATAATGGCGCCCCAAAACTTCTAACACCCAACGAGAGTTTTATGGCTATTGTTCTGCCCACAACAGCTGTATTTATATATTCTTTATCTAGCCAAGCACCTATGTATAACGATGAATCTATACTAGTAATTTGTGCATAATTCTCTTGAACTCCTTTTATATAAGCAATTTCATTTTTATCATTATGTTCTAAAAAAACACGCTCTTCAATAATTTTTGAACTTGCTTGTATTGCTAAATTTTGATTAATTTTTTTTGAAACAGCATCAGTAAGTACAAACGATTTACCTTTTGCAGAGGTTATTTTAATGTCTGGGTCTGACGCATCTAACAAACTATAACTAAATGTTCGTAAACCAGAAAAACCCGAAAGGATGATAAATAGCGCTAACGAACCCACGATTACACCAAAAGAAGCAATGATTGTAATAATGTTTATAGCATTATTATTCGTTTTTGTAAATAAATATCGCTTGGCTATGTATAGAGAGAAATTCAAATAACTAAATTGAATTTATATTTTTTTTCGTCTTGGTAAAACCTCAGGATTTTTTATTGGGTCTGCATCTTGCCCATTTAAAGACTTGTCAATTTCTTCTAAATAATCTAAAGTATCATCACCAAAAAACAACAATTCTGGCATTCTGCGCAATTGATTTCGAGTTCTTTTTGCCATTTCATGGCGAATTAATACGGTATTAGATTGTACACCTTTTACAATCTCGTCTCTTTTTTCTGATGGAAAAATACTTAAATACACTTTTGCAACTCCTAAATCTGAAGTAACATGTACTTTAGAAACCGAAATTAGTACACCCTTCATACCATCTTGTGCTGCTTTTTGCAACACATCTACCAAATCTTTTTGCAGTACTCCTGCAATTTTTCTTTGCCTATTAGTTTCTTCCATACTGCAAATTTACAATATTTTTATGGAGTGTATATCTTATTTTTAATGGCATACATGACCAAACCAACTCTATTTTTTACATTCAATTTTACGAATAAATTGTTTCTGTACCCATCTATAGTTTTAGGACTCAAACACATTTTATCTGCCACTTCTTTATAGGTAAGTTCTGAGCAAGCTAGCTTTAAAAAAGTAATTTCTTTTTCTTTTAAAGTAACCACCTCATCAACAGCACCAGAAATAGATTTCATTAATAGATTAGTTACATTTTTAGTATGATAAAAGCCGTTTTCTACAATTTCTAGCAATGCTTTTTCTAAAACAGACTTTTCAGTATCTTTTAATAAATAACCAACTGCACCTGCTTTTAACATCTTTAAAACGGTACTATTATCGTCTTCTACAGATAGTGCCATCACATTTACCTCTAAATGTGTTTTACTAATCCAATCCGTAGTTTCTATACCATTCATAATTGGCATATTAATATCCATTAAAACAACGTTAGGTATATTATTTGGTGATGCAGAAAATTGATTTATTAATTCTTGACCATTTTTACATGTATATAATACTTTAAACTTATCAAAAGTATCTACCATAGCCTGTATTGCTTGAGACAACAAGGTATGATCATCTACAATAACTACCGAAAATTCATTCATAATTTGTATTTAATTTCTAACGTTGTTCCTTTATTTTTTTCTGATGTAAATTGAATTTCGGCACCTATTAATTTTGCTCTATTTTTTATATTAATTAAGCCAATTCCTTCTTTTTTTACTTCAGATGAAAAACCAACTCCATTATCTTTTGCTGTAATTAATAAAAAAGAACTACTATATTCTAAATTTACATTTAGTTGAGATGCCCTAGAGTGTTTTATAGTATTAGAAAAGAATTCTTGTAAAATTCTAAAAATAATGATGCTCGATTTCTTATCGATATCTTTTTCTTCACCAGAAATTGTTAAGGTAGATGCTATAAAATTTAAACGATTAAAACGATCTATTTCTAACTGAACCGCTTCTCTTAAATCTATATTGCTCATCGCTTCTGGATTAATCAATTTAGATAAAGCTCTTACCTCTGTTAATCCTTTTGTAATTGTTGTAGAAACTTCTTGAATATTTTCTTTGGTAGCGCTTTGCAATTGTATTTTTGCCAACGTTAGTAACTGACCAATATTGTCATGTAACTCCCAACTAATATTTCTTAAGGTTTCTTCACGAATTTCTATTTGAGTTTCTGCTATTGTTCTTTCAAATTCTTCTTTTGTCTTTTTACGTTCTTCTACTAAAATATTTTTTTTCTTTTGAAAAGTAGTAAATAAAACAATCAGCGCAATTACAATAATAAGTATTAACCCTGTAGAAACTATTAATATAAATTCTCCGTTTTCCTGCACGCTATTAAACCGTAAATAAAAATTAACTCAAATATGACAGCAAGATAATAAATAATGGGAAACATATCCCTAGTGGCCAAAATATTAGAATAATACAAAGACCAAAAAGGCACAGTGGTTAAATAAAAAATAAGAAATGCCACTGAAATCCAAAAAGATAATAATTTTTTATAATTTAAAATACTCTCTGAATTTAACAATTCTATAAAAAATAAAATTACAATTATACTGTTCACAACTCCTTCTATTGGTACAGTATACATGGTATAAAAATCGAAATAAAAAAAAAGGAAATAAACCAAGTTAAAGACCAGAACTAATGCTTTTAAAATATTGATTCGCGTTTTATATTTTAATAAATGGTAATAAATTAAGGCGAAACTATTAAATTCAAAAAAGGTATAAATATCAAAAAGGATTAGATTGTTTACCGTAAAAAAAACTGAATTAATGACATCAACAATTACAATAATTAAAATATAAAGTATAAAATATTTATAGAAAGAGTAATTTTTATAACGTCTATATAAAAATAATGATAATAACAATGTTAAATAGGGTAACCATCTCATTATTATTTTAATCCATAAACCATCGTCTGAAACCATACTTTCTTAATATGGTGGGAATATTGTTCCTCTATTTAAAATAGAACTATCATCAGAACCTATTTGGAAACTAAATATACTAGCCCTATTTACCTTTTTGGTGGTTTCATCTGCATATTCATTTAAAACACTTTGCATAGATACTGGTTTTCTCATAGTAGATTTCAAAGGTTCATAAGCTACATTTTTACCTTTAATTTTAGCTGTAGGTGCTATCATAAAAGTAACTCTATTCCTATATTCAGGTATTTTATAGTCTGAAGGATAAGCACTAGTAAATATTTTTATTCCTGTTAATTCAATTTCTTTTTCTTTTGATAATCTCTTTATATAACTTAAATATTGATCTAACTCTTCGATTGTAAAAAATTCAGAAACTGTTGCAATCGTATCTTTTCCTTTTGATTTTTTTTTGATATAACCATCCAACACTTTCTTTTGCCCATTGTCATATTCTTTAAACATAGCAGCCATTTCTGGATACGTAATTGCTTGTGTTGGTCTTTTACTTGAAGCCTTTTTGACTTGGTTATTACTTTCAGAAGCACAAGAAAGGATTAAACTTGATACTACTAAAAATGTAAATAGTTTGAATATTAGAGATTTCATTGTTCAATTAAGTTTATATATTAATAAATACTAAAAATACAATTTAAATATAGATAAGATTCCTAATCGAATTAAAAAAAGGGTTTTTCCTGTATTAATTTAGGTGTTTACACTACGGTTTGAATCAATAAATTATAAGACCTTTGAAGTAAGAAAAAAAGAAAGAATCTCGAAAGGGAAAATTGCTAAAAAACATCTTTAAATTTAAAGATGTTTTTTTATGCGTATAACTTTATTTTTTAAACCTAAAAAAACTCAAAATAGTCGCTATTTTGAGTTTTTTAAGTATTGTATTAAGCAATTTTAGTCTGCTAAAATAATCGCTTTATTATCATTCAATTCTAAAGTTCCAGAATTAATATGCAACGTTAAAATTTTATCATCATCCTTGTGAGGAGTCAATTTTCCTTTTAAATCGTTTAACTCTATACGTTCTTGAGAATGAACGTGTATATTTACTATACCTTCTTTCAACACTGAGACAACTGGTGCATGATTATTTAACATTTGAAACTCACCATTTACACCAGGAACAGTCAAGGAATCAACTTCTGATGAAAATAAAATAGCCTCTGGCGTTACAATTTCTAAAAACATAATTTTATAGTTTGCAGTTAGCAGTTTACAGATCACAGCCATTATTGACTATTTGCTGCATACTGTCAACTATTATTAAGCTTCAGCTAACATTTTCTCACCAGCATCAATCGCATCTTGAATCGATCCTCTTAAGTTGAATGCAGCTTCTGGATACTTATCTAACTCACCATCCATAATCATATTAAATCCTTTGATTGTGTCTTTAATATCTACTAAAACTCCTGGTATACCCGTAAATTGTTCAGCTACGTGGAATGGTTGAGATAAGAAACGTTGTACACGTCTTGCTCTGTGAACTACTAATTTATCTTCTTCAGATAATTCTTCCATACCTAAGATTGCAATAATATCTTGTAATTCTTTATAACGTTGTAAAATTTCTTTTACAGCTGTGGCAGTATTATAATGTTCTGCTCCTAAAATTTCTGCAGATAAAATTCTTGAAGTAGAATCTAGTGGATCTACTGCAGGATAAATACCTAGTTCTGCAATTTTACGAGATAATACAGTTGTTGCATCTAAATGCGCAAAAGTAGTTGCCGGTGCTGGATCTGTTAAATCATCTGCAGGCACATAAACAGCTTGTACAGATGTAATAGAACCTTTTTTAGTTGATGTAATACGTTCTTGCATTGCACCCATTTCTGTTGCTAAAGTTGGTTGATAACCAACTGCTGATGGCATACGACCTAAAAGAGCAGACACTTCAGAACCGGCTTGTGTAAATCTAAAGATATTATCTACGAAGAAAAGTACATCTTTACCTTGTGCTTCTCCTGCGCCATCTCTAAAGTATTCTGCAATTGTTAAACCAGATAAAGCAACCCTTGCACGTGCTCCAGGTGGCTCATTCATTTGTCCGAATACAAAAGTAGCCTTTGAGTCTTTCATTCCAGGTTTATCTACTTTAGATAAATCCCATCCGCCTTCTTCCATAGAATGCATAAAATCATCACCGTATTTAATAATACCCGATTCTAACATTTCTCTCAATAAATCATTTCCTTCACGAGTTCTTTCACCTACACCGGCAAAAACTGATAAACCTCCATGACCTTTTGCTATATTGTTGATTAACTCTTGAATTAATACCGTTTTACCAACTCCTGCTCCACCGAATAATCCAATTTTTCCACCCTTTGCATAAGGCTCAATTAAATCAATTACTTTAATTCCTGTAAATAAAACTTCTGTAGATACAGATAAATCTTCAAACCTTGGTGCTGATCTATGGATAGGTAATCCGTCTTTACCATCTTTCTTTAAGTTACCTAAACCGTCTATAGCATCTCCAGTAACATTAAACAAACGTCCGTAAATATCATTTCCTATTGGCATTTGAATTGGGTTACCTGTAGCAACTACTGCTGCACCTCTTTGTAAACCATCAGTAGCATCCATAGAAATAGTTCTCACTGTATCTTCTCCAATATGTTGCTGCACTTCTAAAACTAAAGTAGAACCATCTGCTTTAGTGATTTCTAATGAATCATAAATTTTAGGAAGTTCATTGTTTTCTGTATTGAATTCAACGTCAATAACCGGACCAATAATTTGAGAAACTTTACCTGTTGTTGTAGACATTTTGTATCTAATTAAATTGTTATTTATTTATAGAATATATTATTCTTTTTTTGAATGTGCAAATTTACTTTTTTTGGTTGGAATTAAAAAGTTATTTTAAATAAAAAAGCCTTATCTAAAAGATAAGGCTTTTTATAATTTATAATATTAAAGTTTAGTTATTTACTTTAACTTCTACTCTTCTATTTTTTGCTCTACCAGCAGCAGTACTATTAGATTCTATAGGTTGAGATTCTCCAAAACCTTTAGCAGTTAATCTTGTAGCTTTTACACCATTTTTAACCAAATAATCTTTTACAGCATTCGCTCTTTTATCAGACAATAATAAATTATATGCTTTTGTACCAGTGCTATCTGTATGACCATTGATATCGAATTCAGAGTCAACAAACTCATTCATAACACCAACCATACCATCTAATGCTTGAGTAACTCCAGCTTGGAAAGTAGATTTACCAAAGTTGAATAATATTGGTTCAGCAAAAGTACCCGCAGCTACTTTTTTAATCTCAGCACACCCGTTGTTAGAAGCAGGACCTACTTCGTTTTTACATTTATCATCTTTATCTAATACACCATCACCATCAGTATCTGGCCAAGGACATCCATTATTTGCCGCTGGACCTGAAGCAGATGGACATTTATCATCTTTATCAACAACTCCGTCGCCGTCAGTATCAGGACAACCTTTATTTGCTTTCGTTCCAACTTCATTAGGACACATATCGTCTTTATCTGCTACTCCATCTCCATCTGAATCTGGACAACCGTTCATCGCTGATAAACCAGCAGTATTAGGACATGCATCATCTGAATCTTTTATTCCATCTCCATCTGCATCTGGACAACCATTGAACTCAGCTAAACCAGCATCTTTTGGACAATCATCATTTTTATCATATATTCCATCACCATCCGTATCTGTTCCTCCAAACTGAATTACAACACCAAGAGAAGTTTGGTAGTGAGTTCTTATTTTATCAGCAAAACCAAATATTGATGCATGTTGAAAACTTAAGCCTAAGTTATCGTTAAACCAAGTATTGAAACCTAAACCAACGTTTGCCATACCTTCTCCCTCTCCATCTGCAGAAACATAAGACCCTCCTAAATAAACAAAAGGATCAAACCATCCTGTATCACCAACTAACAAGTTTAAATCATACTTTACATTTGCTCCTAATGAATAATAGAAAAAATCTGAATCTCCTTCTGTATCGTACCAGTCAATTTTATTCATTGAACCCGCTAACTGAAGTGAAAATCCCTTATCTAAATATTTCTCAGCAGTTATTCTTGAAATCGATGGTAAAAAATTCCAATCTTTATTACCGAATAAATCATTAGTAAATTGATCTACAAGACCAGAGCCGTCGTAAAAATCTACAATATTTACACCAAATCCTACAGCCCAAGGGTTGTTCTCGTCTTGCGCCGTAACATTGCTTACAGTTATCAACGCAAATAAAGCTATCACAGCTAATTTTAATCGTTTCATTATTAAGTTTTTTAATTAAAAGTTCTTTATTATTACGTGCAAAAGTAAGTCGTTATACTCTATCCACAAAGACAAATTTACAAAATATTAATAAAACTACAAGTTTTTATTAATTCTAAATAACTTTTAGTTCTCTTCCTACCTTGACAAAAGCACTAATTGCTTTATCTAAATGCGCTTTAGTGTGGGCCGCAGATAACTGCACTCTTATTCGTGCTTTTTCTTTTGGCACCACAGGAAAAAAGAACCCAATTACATAAATACCTTCTTCTAAAAGTTTGTTTGCCATCATTTGAGAAAGTTTTGCATCGTAAAGCATAACTGGAACAATTGCTGCATCTGCACCAACCAAATCAAAACCAGCTTTTTCCATTTCTACTCTAAAATAATTGGTGTTCCATTCTAATTTATCTCGTAAAGTGGTATCATTTGAAATTAAATCAAACACTTTTAAAGACGCTCCTACAATGGCGGGTGCTAAAGAATTTGAAAACAAATAAGGTCTTGAGCGTTGACGTAAAATTTCTATAATTTCTTTCTTACCTGTTGTGTAACCGCCCATTGCGCCTCCCAAAGCTTTTCCTAAAGTGCCTGTTACAATATCAACTCGATCCATCACATTTTTTAGCTCAACAGTGCCTCTTCCTGTTTTACCAATAAAACCAGTTGCGTGACATTCATCAACCATAACTAAAGCATCGTATTTGTCTGCTAAATCACAAATCTCATCTAATTTAGCTACAATGCCATCCATAGAAAAAACACCATCGGTTACAATAATTTTAAATCTATGATTTTGTTTATTGGCTTCGATTAATTGTTCCTCTAAAGAAACCATATCATTATTATTGTAGCGATAACGTGCCGCTTTGCATAAACGCACACCATCTATAATTGAAGCGTGATTTAAACTATCAGAAATAATAGCATCTTCTTTTGTTAAAAGCGGTTCAAAAACACCTCCATTGGCATCAAAACAAGCTGCATATAATATGGTATCTTCTGTGTGATAAAACGCAGCTATTTTTTCTTCTAATTGTTTGTGAATATCTTGCGTACCGCAAATAAAACGAACGGAAGACATTCCAAATCCATGTGTATCCATTGTATCTTTTGCAGCTTGAACTACCTCTGGATGATTGGATAATCCTAAATAATTATTTGCACAAAAGTTAATTACTTCTTGTCCTGTAGAAATTTTTATAGCCGCTTCTTGAGCAGAAGTGATAATGCGTTCTGATTTATATAAACCTGCATCTTGAATCTCCTGAAGTTCTTTTTTTAAAATATCTTTAATTTTTCCGTACATTTTTTACCGATTTAAGAAAAACAAAGTTACAAAGTTTCTTTCTATTGATTATACTTCAATAACATCAATTTTATCATTTATATAAATGAGCAACTTATTAGCTACATTAAAATTCATTGATTGTAAAACTCTTTCATATTTTAACAATTGTTGATGATGCTCTTTTGATTGATTACCCGTTTTGTAATCGATAATAACCACTTTGTCATCTATAAACACCAAGCGATCTGGAATGATAATTTGATTATCAATTGCTACAATTTCTCTTTCATTATATATAATGACTTCATCAGAAAAATAGTCTATTAACTTTGAATGATTTACAACCTCATTTATATCTCGCGTAATTTCTTGAAGTTGATATTCATTTAGTAATCCTTGTTGATGGTACTGCGCAATTACTTTGTCTATATCATTTTTTGTAATAATTTTCGCAAAAATATCGTGTAATAAATTACCGAAATCAATTGCTTTACCTTGTTCTGTGTTCCATAATTTCGATGAACTTGCCAATAACACCAAATTATGATCTTGCCAAGGTGTGGCAATAAAATCTTGTTGAATTTCTGCAATAGATGTTTTAGTTTCTTTTGTGCTAACTCTATTGTTATCGCCAAAATTATATGTTAAAAGTTCATCATTCCAAAGATGTATAGATTTTAAATAATTAATAAAAACCCCCGAATAAAAATTGGTATTTTCTTCTCCTTTCGCAGCTATTTTATATTCAGTTATAACATGTAATTGCTCCACTGCTCTTGTTAAGGTTACGTACAATAAATTGAAATTATCTAGCTCTAACTCCTCTCTTTGTTGATTATAAATTGCCAAACCTCTATCGTTTACCAAGCTCAAATCTTTATTATATGAAACTAAAAGTTCGTCAAAATTTTCAAAATCATTAGGTAAATTATCTAGCCAAACTTTCGGATTTATTTGACGGTAAATATCAACATCGCAAGGAAAAATAACGACCGGAAACTCTAAACCTTTCGATTTATGAATAGTCATTACTTGTACTGCATTAGCACTTTCTGGAGCCACAATGCTTAATTTATCTTTTTTGAGTTCCCAAAATTCTAAAAACGCACCAACATCAGTGCCTTTTCTTTGTTGCTCTAAAACAACATCTAAGAAAAACTGAATATATGCATCCGAAGAATTTATCAACTGAAAGGCTCTTATAATTTCTTCTATTTTTTCATAAAATGGTAATTGATGAAAATTAGAAATATTGAAAGAAATTCCGTAGTTTTTTAACTCATTAAAAAATAAGTCGTTGTTTAATTTTACGAACTGGTTACAAAATTGATGTTTTGCTTCATTTGTTTTTAAATGCTGATGTAAAAAATACAGCGCTTCAAAACGTGTTTCTTCATCAAACGGATTTTGAATAATTTGCAACAGATCGATAATAAATTTGATATTACTGCTATTCTGCAACAACAAAGTTTCTGATGAAACGATTTCAATTCCATTTTCTGATAGGTAGTTTGCAATTGCAATTCCGTCTTTTTTAGTTCTAGTTAAGATACAAATTTCATTCAAAGAAAACTCGCCTTTTAATTGATTGATTTTCTCTAAAACTTTCTTTGGATATTTAACTTTTTCATCATTTTTATCTTCTTCTTTTTGTAAAAAATCTAAAGAAACGTAACCTCCTTTTTTAGAATTTTCTAATTGTCGATTTCCTTCTAAGAACAAATTCTTATAGGATTCATTTTGCAGAAAATTGGCAGTGTGTTGAAAAAATGAATTGTTGAAATTGATAATTTCTGAATAGCTCCTAAAATTGGTGTCTAAATTCCGAATTTCTTTATCAATAAAAAAAGGATTATTTGTCTCTGAGCCTAAATCTATAAACTGTTCTGCTTTTCCTCCACGCCATCTGTAAATAGCCTGTTTACCATCGCCCACCAACAATAAATTACTATTTTCTTGTGCTAAGGCATTGTCTATTAACGGAATTAAATTTTGCCATTGCAACACAGAAGTGTCTTGCATTTCATCTATATAATAATGTTGAAAACGCTGCCCAATTCGCTCATAAATAAATGGTGCAGGCTGGTTTTTTATATTATCTGAAATTAACTGATTAAACTCTGCATTTAATCGAATATTATTTTCTTCTTTTATCGTTTCTAATTCTTGGTTGATGTTATTTAAAACAGCCAATGGAATGAGGCTTTTTAATGCCAACCTATACAACACAAATTGACCATATATTTCTTTTGCTTGTTCGTAAAATCGAATAATTTCAGGAACTATACTTTCTATAGTTTGTGCAATTACAGCTGATGTTGACTTGGTATAATATTGGTGATTGTTAATTGCTTTTTCTATCGTTTCGCTTCGGGTTACAAAACTAAAATCGAAAGATTTTTGATTGATATCTGTAAAAAATTTTGGAATTGTTCCGCGTATAAAATTTTTAGATTCTAAACCATTATTTGCTATCAAACCCAAACAATCTGAACCAACTTTTTGAAACGATTTTTTAATTTCTCTTTGATGACTAATTAATTTACTTTTTAAATTGGTAAAATCTTCCAATTGCTTGTCAGCAAGATTTCTAAAATGCTTTACATCATCTTCATTCAATAAAACTTTAGCGAATTCATTTAAATCTCTAGAAATATCCCAAGATTTATCGTCATCCGTTTTACCTAAAGAATATTCAATAAGGAGATTTGTGAGTTTTTGATCTGTTCCTATTTTAGAAATTAACAAATCTACAGATTCATTCAGTAAAGAAACTGCATCCATTTCTACTTCAAAATTGAGTGACAGGCCCAAATCATAGGCGAAATTTTTGATGATTTTGTGGGTAAAACTATCAATAGTAGTAATTGAAAATGCCGAATAATTCTGCAATATGGCATCTAAAATTTTTTGGCTTCGTTCTTTAATAATAGTTTTATCAACGGTAATTTCTTGAAGAATTATTTGTAGCAAATCATTTTCTTTTCCTGCTGCAAAATCTTCTAAATTAGAAAGTACACGCTCTTTCATTTCGCCAGCAGCTTTATTGGTAAACGTAATTGCCAGTACTTTTTGAAAGGTATACATATCTTCTGAAGTCAATAAAACTTTTAGATATTCTTTTACTAATGTAAATGTTTTACCACTACCTGCTGAGGCATTGTATACTTGAAAAGTTGAAAGTTGTTGCACAGAATTATTTTTACTGCAAAATAAACTTTTTAGAGGCAAGAGACAAGAATCAAGACAAAAGAAAAGAGACTATCTGAAAAGTTAATTTAGGTTTCATTTTGAGCATTACTGAAATGAAAATATATTTTATTAGAAAGTAATATACAAACCAAATAGGATAATCTATAAAATTGATTTTAAAAAAAAGATTTCTCAATTAAAGTCGAATGACAAATTTTAATGTTTTTTAGAGAACTTCTTCATATTAATATATTAGCTTCTATCCGAGCCCAACATCCAAAGACATCATTACAATAAAACCGCCAATAAAACCAAGTGTAGCGATGTCTGTATATTTATCTCGTTGTGTTTCAGGAATAACCTCTTCAACAACAACAAAAATCATTGCACCTGCGGCAAAAGCTAATGCATAAGGTAAAATTGGTGTAAAAAACGAAACTGCTAAAGCACCTAAAACGGCAGCAACAGGTTCTACAACCGCAGACAATTGTCCGTACCAAAAACTTTTAAGCCTACTTACTCCTTGACGTCTTAAAGGCATTGCTACTGCAAAACCTTCTGGGAAATTTTGAATTCCAATTCCGATTGCCAAAGAAATTGCAGCAATAATCATTTCTGTTTGCTCCACTCCTACTAAAGTTGATGCCGCTCCAAATAAGACGCCAACCGCCAATCCTTCCGGAATATTATGCAACGTAATTGCCAAAACCAACAACGTAGATCTATGTAATTCTGTTTTAACACCCTCAGCTTCACTTTCTTTAAAGTTGATATGTAAATGTGGCAAAATTTTATCCATTCCAAAAAGAGACAAAGCACCCAAACCAAAACCAATTGCAGCTGGTAGCACTTTTAAAAAACCCTCTCCAGGACTGTTTTCTATTGCAGGCGCTAACAAACTCCAAAAACTTGCAGCCACCATAACTCCTCCTGTAAAACCTAACATTCCGTCTAAAACGGCCCTATTCATCTTCTTAAAAAAGAATACCAAAGCTGCACCTGCGGCAGTTAAGCCCCAAGTAAATAATGATGCGTATAAAGCTGCTTGAATTGGATGTTCTTTACCAAAAGCGACTAATTGATCGAATGTGCTCATAGATTATAATTAATTTGACTATTAACTGCTTATTGCTGGCTTAATGTATAAATTATTTGCTATTTTATTTGAAATTGATAGTTTTTTATCTTCAATTAAAATTGATAAAGAATCATCAAAATCTTCTTTTTCTAAAACCGTTATTTTTTTTCCTAAAGTGATGCCTTTCTTATCTAAAAATCGCAAAAACTCTGACGACGAATCATCAACTCCAACACAAATACCACTTTCGTTTTTTGATAAAGTTGATAATAAATTCTTATCGATCATTTTTAAATTTCCAGCGGCATCAGGAATTGGATCGCCATGTGGATCGTGCGTAGGAAAACCCAACAAAGCATCTAATTGATTAATTAATTTAGGCGATTTTATATGTTCTAATTGTTCTGCAACTTCGTGCACTTCATCCCAAGAAAAATTTAATTTTTCAACTAAAAAAACTTCCCATAACCTATGCTTACGAACAATATTTGCCGCAGTTTTCTTTCCAAAATCAGTAAGGTTTACCCCTTTGTATTTCTTATACACCACGACTTTTTTGTCAGATAGTTTTTTTATCATATCTGTTACAGAAGACGCTTTTGTTTCTAATTGTTCTGCAATTGCATTGGTACTAATACCTTTATCTATATCTAATTCTAGATGATAAATTGCTTTTAAATAATTTTCTTCAGAAAGGGTAAACATCACTAATTAATTAGGTCGCAAATATAAACTTTTTATTTTTATCAAAATATATTTTTAGGCAAGACTAAAAATATATTTATATTTGTAAAAATATTTATTTATGAAATACATGTTTTCAATGCTGTTTTTTCTTATTTCTGCTGTTTGCCTAGGACAAACTATTTCAGGAATAATAACCACAGAAAAAGGTGACGCGATTCCTTATGCAAATGTGTATTTAAAAAAAACTAAAATTGGAACCTCTACTGATGAGCAAGGGTTTTATCAACTTAAAAATATAGAAAAAGGAAAGTATACCTTAATTGTGAGCAGTATAGGCTACAAAACAAAATCGATACAAATTACCATTACTAAAAACCAAAAAATCACTAAAAACAGTTCACTTATAGAAGATAATTCTTTGGATGAAGTTGTAATTTCTGGCACACTTAGACCGGTTTCTAAAACAGCAAGTCCCGTGCCTGTAGAAGTCTATAGTGCAACCTTTTTTAAGAAAAACCCTACTCCTTCTATATTTGAATCGTTACAGAATGTAAATGGCGTAAGACCTCAATTAAACTGTAATGTTTGTAATACTGGAGACATTCATATTAATGGATTAGAAGGCCCCTATACCTTTGTTTTAATTGATGGAATGCCTATTGTTAGCGGACTTTCTACGGTGTATGGCTTAACAGGAATTCCGCAAGCTTTGATAGAGAGAGTTGAAGTTGTAAAAGGACCAGCATCTACCTTATATGGCTCTGAAGCTGTTGGTGGTATTATAAATATCATCACAAAAAAACCTCCGAATTCGCCAAAACTAACTACAGATACTTTTGCAAGTTCTTGGGGAGAAATAAATACGGATATTGGCCTGCGCTATACTTTATCAGAAAAAACACAAGGTCTTTTAGGAATAAATTATTTTAACTTCCAAAATAGAATTGATAATAACAATGATAATTTTACAGATTTAACGCTACAAAACAGAATATCGCTATTTAATAAAATTAATATCGAAAGAAAAAGCAATAAAGTTTTTACAATTGCTGGCCGTTATATTTATGAAGATAGATGGGGAGGAGAATTAGATTGGGAACGACAATTTAGAGGAACAGACCAAATTTACGGAGAAAGTATTTATACAAATAGATGGGAAACTTTTGGCACGTATCAATTACCAACTGCAGAAAACATCAATTTTCAATTTAGTGCAAATGGCCACTATCAAGATTCTTTTTACGGCACAGACAGTTATGATGCTGAACAGCTTATTGCTTTTGGGCAATTGGTTTATAATAAAAATATCGCCAAAAAACACGATATACTCTTCGGTTTGGCCTACAGATATACTTTTTATGATGATAGCACATTTGCAACGAGAGATGAAAACAACCTTAATAATCAACCTTCAAAAATACATTTACCTGGAATTTTTGGGCAAGATGAAATAAGTATAACCGATAGAAAAAAACTACTTTTAGGTGTACGATGGGATTATAATAGTATTCACGGAACTATTTTTTCGCCAAGGGTAAATTACAAATGGAATTCTAAAAATAATGCCAATATATTTCGATTTAGTTTAGGCAATGGTTTTAGGGTTGCCAATGTTTTTACAGAAGATCACGCAGCATTAACCGGCGCAAGAGAAGTTGTTTTTGATGGAGCGTTAAACCCAGAAACCTCGTGGAATACGAATATAAACTATGTAAAAAAAATAAACACAGAAAATGCTTTCATCACTTTAGATGCAAGTGCTTTTTACACCTATTTTGATAATCGCATTTTACCTGACTATGAAACGGACGTTAATAAAATTATTTATGCCAACTTAGATGGTTTTTCAGTATCAAAAGGGCTTTCTTTAAATACAGATATTTTGTTCACAAATGGATTAACCATTAATGCTGGAGCAACTTTAATGGATGTTTCAGTAACAGAAAACACTATAAAAAGAAGGCAATTACTTACAGAAAGTTTTAGTGGAGTTTGGTCTATTTCTTATAAATTTCAAAACGATTTTACATTGGATTATACGGGAAATCTGTATGGACCGATGAGACTTCCCTTACTTGGCCCAAATGATACAAGAGATGAATATTCACCTTGGTTTAGCATCCAAAATATACAATTAACAAAAACGTTTTCTAATAGCTGGGAAGTTTATGGAGGCGTAAAAAACTTGCTTAATTTTACACCACCTGCAAATAGTATTTCTAGATCTTTTGATCCTTTTGATAGGCAAGTAGATCCAAATGATCCAAACGCATTAACTTTTGACCCCAGTTATGTTTACGCTTCCAACCAAGGAATTAGAGCTTTTGTAGGAATTCGATATACACTTTTTTAACCTGTTCAATGAAAAATAGTTTCTTCATTTTCGTTTTTTTCTTTGGCTATTTAAATCTTTATAGTCAAAAAGAAAATATCGCCTTAAAAATCTATACTTTTTCTGAAACTGAAAAATTACTACAACAAAACCCAAAACCGGTTGTTGTTTATATATATACAGATTGGTGTAAAATTTGCTTTGCAATGAAGCAGAAAACGTTTAAAAATGAAGAAGTAATACCTATACTTAACAACCATTTCTATTTTATAATGCTTAATGGAGAAGAACAGAAGAACATTACTTTTTTGAACAAAACCTATGTTTACAAGCCAACAGGAATTAACACAGGCACGCACGAACTAGCAAAAGAATTAGCGTATGTTTATGGCAGAATTAGTTATCCTACAACTGTTATTTTAAATTCAAAAAAACAGATCGATATTCAAATTGATAATTACATCACTAGTAAAAAAATGAAGAAAATCTTGAATAAATATCTAGAATTATAAGTATAATTTACTAGCTATTTTTCCCAAAGCCTTTTACTTCTAGAAGGACTAAAACTATAGACAATACCTGCAGAACCAAAGAAATGCGATCTTTGAAATTCACCTCCAATAGTGCTAAGTTTATACATTAATTGGGCATTTAGCCCAATATTTCTAGCTACCCATAGCGTACCTCCACCACCTAAATTTAAAGTTAAGCCAGTATCTAAAAGATTTACGACGCCAACACCAGCTAATAGATAAGGTCTTAAAAACCCTTCTGGATTAAAAATATCATAACTCAAATTAAAATCTGATGAGAAATATTGTTGAGTATCATTGATAGAATTAGAAAAAGTAACAGAAAGTGTCACTTTTTGACCTAAATATTTACTAATACTTATGCCTGGTAAAGTGGCGATATATCTACCACCCACAGTACCTCCATCTTCAGCAGAATACAAAACAGAAGCCGAGTTTAAACCTATTCCCCACCTTTCATTAAAATTTTGTGCTTTTACGCTTAAAAAACTAAAGAGCAGGAGGAGTACGCAAAATTTAATTGAACTGAGTTTATTCATAATCTTTAGGACTTTACAAATACCATACAAATGTAACTACTCACTTAACATATTTATTGTAGAAATAGTATTTTTATTACAACATTTTTCTAAAAATATTAATGTTTCATATCCCATAAGCGAGTTCTAGTCTTTTTTCTAGCACTATATTTATTCTCCATCGAAAAAGCATATACAACACCTCCACTTGCAAAAATATGAGAAGCTTGACTTTGAAAACCAGAGTTATTATACTTGTATATAAATTGTCCTTGGAGACCAAAATTTTCAGAAACCCATAATGTGCCTCCAATACCAAAGTTTACAAGTGGAAGTAGGTATTTAGTATCTATAAGACTACCTCCAACTAAGGCATAAATGGTTATTAAATTTTCAGATGTTCCAAAATCATATCTTAATTCACCATCAAAAGTTACATATATTCTTTGTTCTTCAATAGACTTAGAAAATGAACCTGCAACTGTTACATTTTTAAACATATACCTAGCAACTGAAATTCTTGGAAATTGCTGTGAAAACCTGTAGCCTATGGCTTTTAGGTCATTTTCTGAATAGAGCAAACCACCAGCACCAAAACCTATGGCCCATTTGTCTTTATCGTTTTGACTTTGAATTGATACCGCTAAAAAAAACAAGAAAACAACTAAACATGCTTTTTTAACTTTAAAATATGGTTTTTTAACTTTCTTTTCCATTATAATTTCATTTTACAGCTTTTTAAAACAAATATATTGTATTCCATAAGAAAAGAAAATTGAAAATGGGTTTTTATTACTTAAGATAGTACATTTGCAAAAATATTTTTACGTTGAGTAAGCAGCACATTGTTAACCAATACCAAAAATCTGCAGGTATTTCGCAGATTATTAAAGAGCTTCAACAAGAGAAAAACCATTTTCAAATCTCGAATTTGGTGGGTTCTTCATTGTCTTTTGTTATTTCTGAAACTTTCAAAAAAGCAGAGAAACCTTACCTTTTAATTTTTAATGACAAAGAAGAAGCCGCTTACTATTTAAATGATTTAGAACAATTATTGGGTGATAAAAATGTGCTTTTTTATCCAGCTTCTTACAAAAGACCTTATCAAATAGAAGAAACAGACAATGCCAATGTTTTATTGCGTTCTGAGGTTTTAAACCGAATAAATTCTAGAAAAAAACCAGCCGTTATTGTAACCTACCCTACTGCACTTTTCGAAAAAGTTGTTACAAAAAAAGAATTAGAAAAAAACACCTTAAAAGTTGCTGTTGGTGAAAATTTATCACTCGATTTTGTAAATGAAGTATTATTTGAGTATAAATTTAAGCGCGTAGATTTTGTTACTGAACCTGGCGATTTTTCTGTAAGAGGTGGAATTATAGATGTATTTTCTTTTTCTAATGATGAACCTTACAGAATAGAGTTTTTTGGTGATGAAATTGATAGTATTCGAACTTTTGATGTAGAAACTCAGTTATCAAAAGAGAAACTAAAAAAAGTTTCTATAATGCCTAATGTTGAGAATAAGACATTGCAAGAAAATAGAGAGAGTTTTTTTAAATATATTTCTTCTAAAACAGTCATTTTCACCAAAAATAGTGCTCTTTTAAAAGGAAATTTAGATAAATTCTACCAAAAAGCTGAAGAAGCGTTTCATGATTTATCTAAAGAAATTAATCACGCAAAACCTGCTGAATTATTTTGTGATGGCGCTTTTATTAAAAATCAATTGCAAGATTTTACACAAGTAAATTTTGGAAACGAGAATAAAGAAAATGCCGAAATCAATTTCAATACTATTCCACAACCGTCTTTTAATAAGCAATTCAATTTATTAATTGACAATTTTGAAGAATACAATAAGGCTGGTTTTACCAATTATATTTTTTGCGCAAACGAACAACAAGCAAAACGTTTTCAAGATATTTTTGATGATTCTGATAAAGAAGTCCATTATGAAACTGTAGTTTTTCCGTTATATCAAGGTTTTGTTGATGTTGATCATAAATTAGTCTGCTATACAGATCATCAAATTTTTGAACGTTATCATAAATTTAGATTAAAGAATGGCTATGCAAAAAAACAAGCCATAACCCTACAGGAACTCAACAAACTAGAAATTGGCGATTATGTTACGCATATGGATCACGGAATTGGAAAATTTGGTGGTTTACAAAAAATTGATGTTCAAGGTAAAAAGCAAGAAGCAATTAAATTGGTTTATGGTGAGCGTGATATTTTATATGTAAGCATACATTCGCTTCATAAAATTTCTAAGTTTAATGGTAAAGATGGAAAAGCACCAAAAATTTATAAATTAGGCTCTGGTGCTTGGAAAAAAATTAAACAAAAAACCAAAGCTAGAGTTAAACATATTGCGTTTAATTTAATTCAACTGTATGCCAAGAGAAAACTACAAAAAGGTTTTGCTTTTGGGCCTGATACGCATATACAACACGAATTAGAAGGTAGTTTTATGTATGAAGATACGCCAGATCAATTTACAGCAACACAAGATGTAAAAAAGGACATGGAAAAAGAGCAGCCCATGGACAGATTGGTTTGTGGTGATGTGGGTTTTGGTAAAACAGAAGTTGCTGTAAGAGCCGCTTTTAAGGCAGTTGATAATGGTAAACAAGTGGCAATTTTAGTTCCAACCACAATTTTGGCTTTTCAACATTATCAAACGTTTACAGAAAGATTAAAAGATTTTCCTATCAAAATTGATTATTTAAACCGTTTTAGAACTGCAAAACAAAAAACTGCTGCCATTGATGGTGTAAATGATGGATCTGTTGATATTATTATTGGAACGCATCAACTCACAAATAAGCGTTTACAGTTTAAAGATTTGGGACTTTTAATTATTGATGAGGAACAAAAATTCGGGGTTGCTGTTAAAGATAAATTAAAGACTTTAAAAGAAAATGTAGATACGTTAACGCTAACTGCTACTCCAATACCGAGAACTTTGCAATTTAGTTTAATGGCAGCCAGAGATTTATCAGTTATAAAAACTCCGCCACCAAACAGGCATCCTATAGAAAGCAATGTGATTCGGTTTTCTGAAGAAACCATTCGTGATGCCATTTCTTATGAAGTTTCTAGAGGGGGCCAGGTTTTCTTTATCCATAATAGAATAGAAAACATTAAAGAAGTTGCTGGTTTATTGCAAAGATTAGTGCCATCTGCAAAAATAGGCATTGGTCATGGCCAAATGGAAGGCAAAAAACTAGAAGGCTTAATGCTTGGATTTATGAATGGAGATTTTGATGTTTTGGTATCTACAACTATTATAGAAAGTGGTTTAGATGTACCAAATGCCAACACCATTTTTATAAATAATGCAAATAATTTTGGACTGTCTGATTTGCACCAAATGCGTGGAAGAGTTGGGCGTTCCAACAAAAGAGCATTCTGCTATTTCATAACACCACCTTATCATATGATGACAGATGAGGCCAGAAAACGTATAGAAGCGCTCGTTTTATTTTCTGATTTAGGCAGCGGAATTAACATTGCTATGAAAGATCTAGAAATTCGTGGTGCAGGAGATTTATTAGGTGGCGAACAAAGTGGATTTATCAATGATATTGGGTTTGATACCTATCAAAAAATACTACAAGAAGCTATTGATGAATTGAAAGAAAATGAATTTTCAGACTTGTATCCAACAGATAATTCTAAGCCAAAAGAATATGTAAAAGAAGTTACAATAGATACCGATTTCGAAATTTTATTTCCAGATGATTATATCAATTCAATTACAGAAAGGTTAGCTTTATATAATAAATTAGGAACTCTAAAAACAGAATCTGAGTTACAGATTTTTGAAACTGAAATTATTGATAGGTTTGGAGAGTTCCCAACACAAGTAGAAGATTTACTGGATTCTGTGAGAATAAAATGGCTTGCCAAAGAATTAGGTTTAGAAAAAATAATCTTAAAGCAAAAAAGAATGTTAGGCTATTTTGTATCTAATCAGCAAAGTGATTTTTACCAAACAGAAGCTTTCTCTAAAATGCTAAAATATGTGCAGCAAAATGGTAAAAGCTGTGTAATGAAAGAAAAAGAAACTAAAAATGGCTTGCGTTTACTCATCACTTTTATAAAAATTAATACTGTAAAAACGGCATTAGAAATCTTACAGAAAATTTAATGGAAAATTCTCATTCAAAAAACCTTTCCGTTTTACTTATAGCTACGCTTTTTATAAGTACATCAGGTGTTTTGGGCAGATACATTGCAATGCCTCCAGAAGGTATTATTTTATTTAGAGCGTTATTTGCCGCAATTTTTATTTATCTGTTTTGTAGCATTAAAAAAGTGGATTTATCAATTCATTCTAAAAAAGACAAAATCTCTTTTTTAATCAGCGGCTTTTTTATGGGAGCGCATTGGGTTACCTATTTTTACGCCTTAAAACTCTCTAACGTAGCCATTGGTATGCTATCTATGTTTACGTTTCCTGTAATGACTGCGTTTTTAGAACCTTTTTTCACCAAACAAAAACTAAATAAAGTCCACGTGTTTTTAGCGTTATTAGTTACTGTGGGTGTTTATTTTTTGGTGCCTAATTTTTCCATAGAAAATGACGAAGTGAAAGGAATATTATTTGGTATTTTATCTGCACTTTGTTATGCATTAAGAAACTTAATCACCAAAAAAAGTGTTACCAATTATAACAGTAGTGTAATTATGTTTTATCAACTTGTAATAGTTACGGTTTTACTATTGCCAGTATTATTTGTGAGCGATATTTCAAATATAGAAACCCAACTACCTCTTTTAATATTAGTTGCCTTGTTAACCACAGCAATAGGGCATACATTATTGGTGAATTCTTTGCAGTATTTTTCTGTATCAACAGCAAGTATTATTGGTAGCGTTCAACCTATTTTTGGGATTATAATTGCCTATTTTTTTATAGACGAAATACCTAGCCCTAACGTGTATATTGGGGGTAGTTTAATCTTATTAACCGTTGTTATTGAGAGTTTTCGCAGTAAAAAATAGTTTTCTATAATAGAAAATTAACTTTGGTATCTTATCTGACTTCTGGCAGACAAATTCTACTATGACATCTAATTTTAAAATCAGCGTTCCAAAACCTTGCCGCGAACATTGGAGTGCAATGACTCCATCAGAAAAATAAAGATTTTGTAGTTCTAGTGCTAAAACTGTGATAGATTTTACCAAGAAATCGACTAAACAAACACAAGATTATGTACTTAAAAACATAAAGGAACGTATTTGTAGTCATTTCTATAAGAAGTAATTAGACACTATTGAAATTTCGCAAGTAACTTTTCAACAACCATTATCATTTCAAAAAAAACTATTTATTTTAGTTTTATTTTTTTATGATTTCAATTGCCTTTTCTGCAAAGCGTTCTCCCAAAATAGCGTAACCAATTTTCGTTAAATGTAAATCATCAGTAACTTGTTTGCCATTGTAATCTGCACCTGTATTCAAATCATCAGAATTTATCCAAGCAAATTTCGGATTTGAATTCCCAACTTTTTCTTGAATTGCTCTAATCGTTGTCCATTCAGCATATTTTTCATTTTTTAAATCAAAATCGCTTAGTCTACCGATAATAAAATTAATGTCATCTTTTTTTAAGTCGCTTTTTAATTGTTGCCACAATCCCAACAAACTTGATTCGTAAACCGATGCAAATTTCATTTTTGCATCTCTTTCTCCTTGCATCCATATAAAAGTGATACTGGCTATATTTTGATTTTTAATAGAATCCTGTACTTTTTGTAATAGTTTATTGTACAAATCGCCAGTTTTCTCGGGTATTTTACCAGCAGGAGATTTCCAATTTTTGTACCATCTACTAATTGGTTGTCCGCCTTTGGCATCTTTAACTACAATAATTTTCTCTCTACCAAATTCTTTAATCAACCTTGGTGTAAAAGAAGTTTCTGGTTTTAATCTCGCCATATTGGACTGCCCAGAGAGAATAAAAAGATGCTGTCCTTTTTCTTTACACGAAAAAAATAGTGTTAGAGCAATTAGTAAAATAGATTTCAAAATTTTTGTTTTCATTATTTTTTCAAGGTATATATTCTTGCATAGTCAATTTCATATTGACGAGGAAACGTTGTTTTTGCTAGTTTTTCTAAATCGGGATGCGGATTTCCACCAACAGCTAGATTTATCCAATAGTTACAAATATTTCCTTTATATGGATATTCCAACCTAGAGTTATCTTCATTTTTGGTATTTACTGCTATTCTAGACATAAATACATCATCTAGATAGATTGTTAAGAATTTACCGTTCCCTATCAATTTCCAAATATGATATTTCTGCAACCATTTCTCATCTCTTTCAAAACCAATAGCTTTACCATTAATAATATTTTTTAGCCTTGAGTTTGTAGCATTATCTTGTTTGTTTCCTTTCCATTTTACTCCTTTTGTTCCTTTGTAGGCAAAATTAGCCATCATACTTTCTGTATAATACTCCATAACATCAATTTCGCCTGCATGAGGCCAAGGTCCATTTCCAGTTGTCCAAAATGCTGGCCAAACTCCATAATCTTCTTCTCCGCCAGTTTTTAATGGAAGTTTAGCTCTCATTACCATCATGACAGAATCGTATTTTTGGTGATATCTTTTTTTTGTGATAAAACTAGCAGAAGTGTAGGTAGCATATTCTCTATTCTTTTTCCAATTACTACTGCTTTTATTAAAATCTGGATTTTTTATTTTTTCTCTTTTGGCGCTAATAATAAGTCTTCCGCCAGTACAAATTCCATTTTTTGATTGGTACCATTGATGTTCGTTATTTCTTTTAAAACCAGTTTCTGCGTTCCAATATTCTTCTTTCATTGAACCTTCATGATTAAATTCATCATTGAAAACCAGTTGGTAACCGCTTATTTCTTTTTCTGGAGGACTATCATCTGGTTCAAAAGAACTTTTTTCTTTATCTATTGTTAAATTCTTTTGATCAGCTATTTTTTTTGTGTTTTCACATCCAACAAAAATTAAAATTATTAAGATACTAAGAAAATTTAAACTTATTTTTTGAGATAATTGCATTCTTGTTGTATAGATAATTAACTAATAATAAAAGTATATTTTGTGGATTATTCAAAAACCGATAAATCCCACTTGTCTTGCCATTTGAGATAAGGAACTCCGTTGTCATTAAATAAAACTGGTAACCAAACATAGCGCCCATCAATAGGATTTTTAGGACGCCAACGATCAGCCACAAATATATAAGCGTCTTTTTTACCAATTACTGGAATAATATAAGTGCTTTGAGATTCAAAAGTTGTCGCTTTTTCTTTTTCTGAACCAACAACTGGATTTCCTAAAGAAGTCCATTCTCCTAGCATTTTATTGGTTACAGAAAGTCTTGCTGGGTTTGGTTTCCAACCTGTAAGACCAGAACTAAACATGTAATATTTGCCATCTTTTTTAAAGATTGCTGATGCCTCATTTCTTTGACTTGGTAAAACTCTTACATATTTATCTGTTAATGATAAATAATCATCTGACAATTTAGAAATTAAAAGGGTTTGGTTTTCTTCTGATGCCGTGATATGATAGGCAGTTTGGTCATCATCAACAAAGAGTGTCATATCTCTAGACATCTGCCCACCTTTAAAATCGCGAACAAAATGTGCACCTTTGGCTACTTTTTCTTTCCAGTTTTTGTCTTTTCGGTTGTTAATTTTAGGTGCATTTTTAAAGTCTTCTTCAGAAAAATTTTGAGGTAATATACCAGCATGAATTCTAAAACTATCTATATATTCATAAGGTCCAATAACATTATCTGAAACTGCAACTCCTGTTAATGCAGCTTTATAAGATTCTCCTTTTAACTCGTGATGAAACCACATCACAAACTTTTTTGTTTTTTTATTGAAAATAACTTTTGGACGCTCTAGCGTTGAACCATATTGAAGTTTAGAAGTGGTGTCTTTTTTCATATGCAGCGCAACCCCTTCATTTTTCCAATTATACAAATCTTTAGATGAATAAACACGTACACCAACCATTGCTCTATTTCCAAATTTACCAGCAATTTTATGTTCGCCAAACCAATAGTAACTATCGTTATAAATTAAAAATCCGCCTCCATGCGCATTTATATGTTCGCCACTAGTGTCTGGCCAAAGTGAGCCAGAAATAAATGCTTTGTTGTTTTTTATCTTACATCCAAAACTAAGCGCAAGCAAACAAATAATTATAATTTTTTTCACTTTTCCTTACTTTTTAATTATAAATAATTTGGTTCATTTCTTTAATTAAGCGTTTTTTAATTCTTTTATATTTTTTATTATCTGCCAAATTATTCCATTCATAATCATCATTTTTATGGTTGTATAATTCTTCCGCGCCATTATTATACCTAATATATCTCCAGTCTTTTGTTCTGTAAGAAAAATTTTGTTTTTCTGTTGGTGTTTTTACACCATAATTTCCTACTACGGTTAAAGCACCATTTGGACCTTTCCATTTACGTTTCTTGTTTACTAAGAATGGTTTTAGAGAAAAACCACCTAAATCTCCAGCTAGTTCATTCTTTTTATGATCGCCTTTTAAATTACATAAATCCATTAGTGTTGGGTAAAGGTCTACAAGAGAAACAGGTTGTTCTATTTTAAGGCCAGCTTTAGTTTTTGGAGTTTTTATAATCATTGGTATTCTGGCACTTTCTTCCCATCCAGAATTTTTAAATAAATACTCTTTTTCTCCCATTTGCCAGCCATGATCGCTTGTAAAAACTACAATTGTATTGTCTTTAAATTTACTGTCATTTAATGCATCTATAACTTTACCAACTTGTTCATCTACAAAAGTAACACAAGCTAAATAGGCTTGTAAAAAATGTTTTAAAGCTAGTTCTCTGTCTCCATCATATGAAGCTAAAAGTGTTCTATAATATCTTTTTCCTTTTAACTCTCTGTCAAAATTTTCATCCCAATAAGTATCATCTTTATCATTTTCTTTCCAAGGATTTAATTGTAAATCTTCTATTGGAAATAAATCGAAATATTTATCTGGCGCATGTAATGGCGTGTGTGGTCTTACAAAACCAACTCCCATAAAAAAGGGTTGTTCACTCTCTTTTTTTTCTAATTCGTTTAACTTATTAATAGCCCATTTTGCATGTAATTCATCCTGCATTAAATCTCTATCATCATCATTTATATATCTCATTGGCTTATTATCCCAACCATATACAAAACCCTTTTCTCCTTTTTTTCCTGATGATATTCCAGCTTCAGATAATCTTCCGTAAGAACCATCCATAGAACCAATTTCTTTATAAGGACTTGGAACTGTAGGCAACGCTTTTTTATCTTTTCCATCAAAATAGAATGGGCCGTAATTGTGATTTAAAGACATACCCCATTGGTCCCAATCTTCTTTTATATTTCCGTGTGTAATTTTACCAGTTCCTAAGGTGATATAACCGTTTTCTTTAAAAAGACGAACTATA
>TARA_R110002126_G_scaffold7220_1_pt1 | contig 27395 bp, 20 predicted proteins | sample TARA_R110002126 | Tara Oceans TARA_R110002126 (sample SAMEA4397536) | marine metagenome | biome: Polar Biome; feature: [DCM] deep chlorophyll maximum layer (ENVO:01000326); material: water (ENVO:00002006), including particulate matter (ENVO:01000060) such as... | depth 30 m | reverse complement strand
ATAGGCCGCCGCGTGGGATTTGTTGAAACCGTAGTTGGCGAATTTTTCCAAAAGGTCGAAAACTTCCGACGCTTTTTTCTTGTCCACGCCATTGGCCATCGCACCCTTTTCGAACTTGGGGCGTTCCTTGGCCATTTCTTCGGCGATCTTTTTACCCATCGCACGGCGCAACAGGTCAGCACCACCAAGGCTATAGCCCGCCATGACCTGCGCGATCTGCATAACCTGTTCTTGGTAAACAATAATACCTTGGGTTTCTTCCAAGATATGGTCAATCGACGGATGCACGGATTCGCGTTCTTTGAGGCCGTTTTTGACCTCGCAATAGGTCGGGATGTTTTCCATCGGGCCGGGGCGGTACAGCGCCACAAGGGCCACGATATCCTCGATACAGGTCGGTTTCATCCGCTTGAGGGCATCCATCATGCCGCTGGATTCCACCTGGAACACAGCAACCGTCTTGGCGCTGGCGTATAATTTATACGATGCCTCGTCATCCAACGGGACGGTGGCAATATCGTCGATCAACCCTTCGGGCGGTTCAAACAGTTCGGTCCCGTCCGCGGCAATATGCAAATGGCGACCCGATGCCTTGATCTGGTCCACGGCGTTCTGGATGACGGTCAGGGTTTTCAGACCCAAAAAGTCGAACTTGACCAGACCGGCCTGTTCCACCCATTTCATGTTGAACTGCGTCGCGGGCATATCCGACCGCGGATCCTGATAAAGCGGTACCAGCGCGTCCAGCGGCCTGTCGCCAATCACAACACCCGCCGCGTGGGTTGATGCGTTGCGCAACAGCCCCTCGACCTGCTGACCATAATCCAGCAACCGCGCGACGACCTCTTCATTGCGGGCTTCTTCGCGCAGGCGCGGCTCGTCGGCCAATGCTTTTTCGATACTGACAGGTTTGACGCCTTCAACAGGGATCATCTTGGAAAGACGGTCCACCTGACCATAGGGCATCTGCAAAACGCGCCCGATGTCACGCACCGCCGCCTTGGACAGCAGCGCACCAAAGGTGATGATCTGCCCGACCTTGTCGCGCCCGTATTTGCGCTGCACGTATTGGATCACCTCTTCGCGGCGATCCATGCAAAAGTCGATGTCAAAGTCGGGCATCGACACACGTTCAGGGTTCAGGAACCGTTCAAACAGCAGTTGATACCGTAGCGGATCAAGATCGGTAATCGTCAGCGCATAGGCTACCAGTGACCCCGCACCAGACCCACGCCCCGGCCCGACCGGAATGTTCTGATCCTTGGCCCATTTGATAAAATCCGCAACGATCAGAAAATAGCCGGGGAAACCCATGCCCTCAATAATGCCCAGCTCGAAATCCAGCCGCTTTTCATATTCCTCAACGCTGGTCGCATGGGGAATAACCTTAAGCCGGTCCTTCAGGCCTTCGTGGGCCTGACGCTTCAGCTCTTCAATCTCGTTATCGGCAAATTTCGGCAGGATCGGATCACGACGATAGGCCATAAACGCGCAGCGCTTGGCGATCTCGACGGTGTTCTCAATCGCCTCTGGCAGATCGGCAAACAGCGTCACCATCTCGGATTGGGACTTGAAATAATGCTGTGCGGTCAGGCGGCGGCGGTCCTGTTGCTGATCGACATAGGCCCCGTCCGCAATACAAATCAGCGCATCATGCGCCTCGTACATCGTTGTTTTCGGGAAATAGACGTCATTGGTGGCCACCAAAGGGATGCCCATCGCATAGGCCATCTCGACAAAGCCGCGTTCGGTCAGCCGCTCGGCCTCGGGCTGGCCGTTCTCGTCCGGATGGCGTTGCAGCTCGACGTATAGTCTATCTCCGAAAGCCCCGTGCAAGCGTTTCATCAACGTCTCAGCCGCAGGCCGCTGCCCGGTTTGCAACAACTGCCCCACAGGGCCGCCCGCGCCCCCGGTCAGACAGATGATGCCGGCGCTATATTGCTCCAGCTCGTCTAACGTCACCTCGGGCAACGCGCCGCCCTTGTCGATATACAGACACGAGTTCAGCTTCATCAGATTTTCATAGCCGACCTCTGACTGCGCCAGCAGCACAACTGGGGCGGGTTCGCGGGGCTTTTCCCCCGGCTGCGCAGTCACATAAGCCAGATCGACCTGACACCCGATGATCGGCTGAATACCCGCGCCGGACATGGCCACCGAAAATTCCAGCGCCGCAAACATGTTGTTGGTGTCGGTCAACGCCATCGCTGGCATATCTGCCGATTTACACAGATCAGGCAGCTTTTTCAGCCGCAACGCGCCTTCCAGCAACGAATATTCCGAATGGGTGCGCAGGTGAATGAATCGGGGTGTGTTTGCCATCCGCCAAGCTTAAGCGACCGAACCCCAAGCCGCCATACCCGCTGTCACGTCACGCCCATAATTTCGGCGTGACCCGATCAAAACGGGTCGAAACCCGAAAACCCTTGCCAATACCCTACCCCAGCGCATAGCTTCGATCAGCATTTGCCCGCGCCGCGTTCTACGTCGCATCGAACCCCGCGCATCACTTGGGCTCCGGTACCGCGGCGGAACAAACCTATGGACATCACTTTTCTCCTCAACGGAGAAGTCGTGTCGCTGACCGGCATATCTCCGACGACAACCCTGCTTGACTGGCTGCGCGAAACCAAACACCTGACCGGCACCAAAGAGGGCTGCAACGAAGGCGACTGCGGTGCCTGCAGCGTGATGATCAGCGATCAATCTGGCCACCGCGCCCTGAACGGCTGCATCCTGTTCCTGCCCCAAATCAACGGAAAATCCGTCACAACCGTCGAAGGCCTCAGCGCGCCCGACGGCACATTGCACCCTGTGCAACAAACGATGATCGACCACCACGGCAGCCAATGCGGCTTTTGCACGCCCGGCTTTGCCGTGACGATGGCCACCGCCCACCTGAACGGTGCCACGGACCACGACACGCAACTGGCCGGAAATCTGTGCCGCTGCACCGGCTACGCCCCGATCGTCCGCGCTGCACAAGCCGCCGAAAACCAGCCCGTCCCTCAGCACCTCAAGACCCTTCAACTTCCAAATGGACAAAAATCCTCGGGGGGGCCGGCGCAGCCGGATGGGGGCAGACAGCCCCCTCAACATATCCAACCGACCACAACCGATGAACTGGCCCGCTGGTACGCCGACCACCCCGATGCGACACTGATCGCCGGGGCCACAGATGTCGGCCTTTGGGTCACCAAACAGTTCCGCGATCTGGGTGCATCGGCCTTTCTGAACCAGCTCACCGATCTGCGTGGCATCACCGACGCAGGCGATCACTGGCACATTGGCGCGATGACCACGATCACAGAACTGGAATCCCACTTCGCGCCCCACCATCCCAGCCTTGCCACAATGCTGCGTCGTTACGGTTCCACCCAGGTGCGCAATGCCGCCACCATCGGCGGCAATATCGCGAACGGCTCCCCCATCGGGGACGGGTCCCCCGCGCTGATCGCCTTGGGGGCCACATTACATCTGCGCCACGGCGAAACCCGCCGCGCCCTCCCGCTCGAAGATTTCTTTATCGCCTATGGCAAACAAGACCGCGCGCCCGGCGAATTTGTCGAGGCGATCACGATCCCCAAGCAACCCGACACGCTGCGCTGCTACAAACTCAGCAAACGTTTTGATCAGGATATTTCCGCCGTGTGTGGCTGCATCAATCTAACCCGCGAGCGCGACACCATCACTGATGCGCGTATTGCGTTTGGCGGTATGGCAGGCACCCCGAAACGCGCGACCCAGACCGAAGCGGCACTCACAAACCAACCCTTTACCCAAGCAACTTTCCGCGCGGCAATGCAGCAGATCGCAGAAGATTTCCAACCGCTCTCTGACATGCGCGCCTCTGCCAGCTATCGCTTACAAACCGCCCAAAACATGCTGCTACGGTATTTCTTCGAAGCTCAGGGCGTCGACACAGACGTGCAGGCGGTGTCCGCATGAGCGTCGCCAAACCCCTGCCCCATGATGCCGCGAAACTCCATGTGACGGGTGCTGCCCGCTATGTGGATGATATCCCAACCCCCGCAAACGCGCTCCATATCGCTTTTGGCCTTAGTAAACCGGCCGCGGGCCGTTTGATTTCCATGGATCTAAGCGCAGTGCGCGCCGCGGCGGGTGTGGTTGCGGTGTATACTGCGGATGATTTGGCCTTTGCCAATGACGTGTCCCCGTCGAACCATGACGAACCCCTGCTGGCAACGGATGCTGTGCATTACGCGGGTCAGCCATTGTTCATGGTGGTTGCCACCAGCCATCTGGCAGCGCGACATGCGGCGCAGCTTGGGCAAATCGACATCGACCGAACCGATCCCATTTTGACCATCGAACAGGCCCTCGCCGCCAACAGCCGCTTCGAGGACGGCCCGCGCATCTATCAAAAGGGTGACGCGACAGCCGCCTTGCAACAAGCCTCCCAAACCCTTTCGGGGTCCATCAACATCGGCGGTCAGGAACATTTCTACCTCGAAGGCCAGGCCGCCCTTGCCCTACCCCAAGACAACGACGACATGGTCGTCCATTCCTCGACCCAGCACCCCACCGAAATCCAGCACAAGGTCGCCGAAGCCCTTGGCGTACCGATGCACGCCGTGCGGGTTGAGACACGCCGCATGGGCGGTGGGTTTGGCGGCAAGGAAAGTCAGGGCAACGCGCTGGCGATTGCCTGCGCCGTTGCGGCCTCCAAAACCGGACGGCCCTGCAAGATGCGCTATGACCGCGACGACGATATGATCATCACCGGCAAGCGCCATGATTTCCGGATCGATTATACCGTCGGTTTTGATACCAAGGGCAAGATTACCGCGCTGGATTTCACCCATTTCACCCGCTGCGGTTGGGGGATGGATTTATCTCTGCCCGTGGCAGATCGTGCAATGCTGCACGCGGATAACGCCTATCATCTGGATAATATCCGCATCACGTCGCACCGTTTACGCACCAACACGCAAAGTGCGACCGCCTTTCGCGGTTTCGGCGGCCCGCAAGGGATCGTTGGCATTGAACGTGTGATGGATCACATCGCCCATCATCTGGATGCCGACCCGCTGGCCGTGCGCCGCGCGAATTATTACGCCGACGCCCCCAGCACACAGGTTCAAACCACCCCTTATCACCAGCCGGTGAAAGACGGGATCATCAACGCGCTCACCGACCGCCTTGTCGCCTCATCAGATTACGTCGCGCGCCGTGCAGCCATCGATGCGTGGAACGCCAGCCAGCCCATCCTAAAACGCGGCATCGCGCTGACGCCGGTCAAATTCGGCATCTCGTTTACCCTGACCCATCTTAATCAGGCGGGTGCCTTGGTGCATGTCTATAACGACGGCTCCATCCACCTGAACCACGGTGGCACCGAAATGGGCCAAGGGCTGTTCCAAAAGATAGCCCAAGTCGCCGCCAGCCGCTTTGGCGTCGACATCAGCGCGGTCAAGATTACCGCGACGGACACCGGTAAAGTGCCCAACACATCGGCCACAGCAGCGTCTTCGGGCACCGATCTGAACGGCATGGCGGTGCAAGCCGCCTGCGACACAATCCGCGACCGCATCGCCGAACACCTTGCGCAAGCACACGGCATCACGCCCGAAGCTGTGACATTTGCAGACGGCATGGTGACAATCGGCAGCAAGAAAATCACCTTTTCGGACGCCGTCATGTCGGCATATCTGGCGCGCGTGTCCCTGTCTTCAACCGGGTTTTACAAGACACCAGACATCGAATGGGATCGCATCACGGGGCGCGGCAGCCCGTTCTTTTACTTTGCCTATGGTGCCGCCGTGACCGAGGTGGTGATCGACACACTGACCGGCGAAAACCGTATCTTGCGGGCGGATATTCTGCATGACGCGGGCGCATCCTTGAACCCCGCGCTTGATATCGGACAGATCGAAGGTGGCTATGTCCAAGGTGCCGGATGGCTGACCACCGAAGAACTGGTCTGGGATGATCAGGGCACGCTAAAAACACATGCGCCATCGACCTATAAGATACCGGCCATTTCGGACCGGCCTGATGTCTTCAATGTTGCCCTTTGGGACCAACCCAACCCTGCACAAACGGTGTACCGGTCCAAAGCCGTGGGCGAACCGCCCCTGATGCTGGGCATATCCGCGTTTATGGCGCTCTCGGATGCGACCCGCGCCTGTGGACCGAACTACGCTGATTTACAAACACCCGCGACCGCTGAAGCAGTGCTGGCTGCCACCCTCAAGGCCCGCGCATGAGCGACGCAATATATATAGAAATCACCGCGACGCGCGGTTCGACCCCGCGCGATGCAGGCACCGCGATGAAGGTCACGGCACAAGACATCGCAGGCACCATCGGGGGCGGCGCACTAGAACATCAGGCCATTCTGGCGGCCCGCGAAATGCTTGATCAAGGGCGCAAAACGCACACGCTCAAAATCCCGCTGGGCCCCAGCCTTGGGCAATGCTGCGGCGGGTCTGTCACGTTGGATTTCACCGATAGCAGGCGCGACACCGACCCCGCGGTGATGCCGCCAAAACTGAACACCTCAAACCACGCGCCGCTTGATCTGTGGCTGTGGGGGGCGGGTCATGTCGGGCGTGCGGTTGTACGCAATAGCCCGAAAGACGCGTTCAACATCACATGGATCGATACGGAATTTGACCGTTTTCCCGCTGATATTTCCCCTGATGTGACCGTGCTGCCTGCCGCCGATATGCCGCGCATCGCAAAACATGCACCGCTGTCCGCCCACCATCTGATCTTTACCTATTCCCATGACATCGATCTGGCGTTGTGCGCGGCTTTGCTGGACCGGACCGCCGCAAGCATCGGCTTGATCGGTTCAGACACGAAATGGGCCCGTTTTCGCAAAAGGCTGCGCTCGGCGGGCCTTGATCCTGCGCCAATCATCTGCCCCATCGGTGATAAATCCCTTGGCAAAACCCCTGACGCTATTGCAAACGGGTGCCTGAGCAGGCTTCTTGACCAAGTGAAAACCAAGGAATTTCTATGAACACCCCCCCCCTTCTTGCGCTTTCGGGCCTGACCAAGGCCTATCCCGGTGTGGTTGCCAACGATGATGTGTCGCTGACAATCGCCCCCGGTGAAGTTCATGCGCTGCTGGGGGAAAACGGGGCCGGAAAATCGACGCTGGTCAAAATGATCTATGGTCTGGTCAAGCCTGACAGCGGCACGATGCAGATGCACGGTGCCCCATTCCACCCCAATGAACCACGCGCCGCACGAGCAGCCGGCGTTGGCATGGTCTTTCAACATTTTTCGCTGTTTGATGCGCTAAGTGTTGCAGAAAATATCGCGCTCGGGATGGAGGACGCGCCCAAGCTGGGCACCCTGAGCAAGCAAATCCGCGACGTGTCCGAAGCCTATGGCCTGCCCTTGTCTCCCGACCGCATTGTTGGCGATCTTTCTGCTGGCGAACGTCAGCGGGTGGAGATTATCCGTTGCCTTTTGCAAGACCCCAAGCTGTTGATCATGGACGAACCCACGTCCGTTCTGACCCCGCAAGAAGTCGAAATCCTGTTCAAAACCCTGCGCAAGCTTAGCGCTGAGGGGACCGCGATTTTGTATATCTCGCACAAGCTCGAAGAGATCCGCAGCCTGTGCGACAGCGCCACGATTTTGCGGCTGGGCAAGGTGGTCGGTCATTGCACGCCATCCGAAACATCCGCACGTGACATGGCCGAAATGATGGTGGGCAGCATCCTGAAAACGCCGCTGCGTACGGGCAAGACGCCGGGGGATGTGTTGCTGGATTTGCGGGGGTTGAATGCAAAGTCTCCATCCGCCTTTGGAATGCCACTGCGTGACATTTCGGTTCAGGTCCGCGCCGGAGAAGTATTGGGCATCGGCGGTGTTGCGGGCAACGGCCAAGACGAATTGCTGGCCGCACTGTCCGGCGAAAATCTGTCTCAACCGGGTATGGTCTTTTTCAAGGGCTATGACATTGGCCAGCTTGGCCCTATCGCACGGCGCGGTCTTGGCATTCTTGCCGCCCCCGAAGAACGGCTGGGTCACGCTGCCGCCCCCGATATGACGCTGACAGAGAACGCGATGCTGACAGGGGCCGTGCGCGAGAAGCTAGAGCGTCGCGGCATGTTGAACTGGCCCGCCGCGACGCGGTTTGCAGAACGGATTATCAAGGAATTTGATGTGCGAACCCCCGGCCCCGGCAACGCAGCGCGTTCATTATCAGGCGGGAACCTGCAAAAATTCGTCATCGGGCGCGAGGTATTGCAGCGGCCCGAAGTGTTGGTTGTGAACCAGCCCACATGGGGTGTTGATGCGTCGGCAGCGGCATCGATCCGGCAGGCGTTGCTGGATCTGGCCGAAAATGGTGCCGCCGTCATTGTGATCAGTCAGGATCTGGACGAGTTGATGGAAATCTCGGACCGGTTTGCCGCCTTGAACGAAGGACGCCTTTCAGAGCCGCGCCCGGCGCAGGGTCTGACGGTGGACGAGATCGGGTTGATGATGGGCGGTGCCCATGGGATGGAGGTCGCGCATGTTTGATATGACGCATGTGGGGGCTTCACACCCGCCGTCCATTGGGCTTGAACCAATGGCGCACAATGCCTGCCCCCCCGTGGGATATTTCAAAGCCAGAGAAGGGGCAGCCCCGTGATCAGATTGGAAAAGCGGCCACAGGCAAGTCAGGCGTTTTCATGGGCAGCGCCCGTTTTGGCGGTTCTGGCGACGATGTTTTTTGGCGGGCTATTGTTCGCCGCGTTGGGCAAAGACCCGTTGGCATCGATCACAACGATTTTCTGGCAGCCGTTGTTTGGTGATTTTGCGTTTTACTACCGGCCCCAGTTGTTGATCAAAGGGGCACCATTGGTGTTGATTGCGATCGGTTTGTCCTTGGGCTTCAAGGCGGGCATCTGGAATATTGGCGCAGAAGGTCAGTATATCATGGGTGCCATTTTCGGCGCGGCGGCCGGGTTGGCATTCTACCCCACCGAAAGCATTCTTATTTTTCCGTTCATGATTTTGGCGGGTGCCTTGGGCGGTTGGATCTGGGCCATGATCCCGGCGCTTTTGAAGGTCAAGTTCGGCACCAACGAGATTTTGGTATCTTTGATGCTGGTCTATGTGGCTGAACAGTTTCTGGCGTCTATGGCCCTTGGGCTTTTGAAGAACCCCGAAGGGTTCGGGTTTCCCGGCAGCAGGAATTTGCAGCAATACGGATCGGCCCATAATGCGGAGCTGATCGCGGGGTCGGGCATGCATTGGGGTGTTGTCGCGGCGTTGATCGCGGTGATTTTTGCCTATGTGTTGCTGGCGCGGCACCGGCTTGGCTTTGCCATTCGGGTCACCGGCGAGGCCCCGCGCGCGGCCAGGTTTTCGGGCGTGAACCCGACGCGGTTGGTGTTGTTTTGCATGGGCATGTCCGGTTTGCTTGCCGGCCTTGCCGGTATGTTCGAGGTCGCAGGCCCCTCTGGTCAGGTCACGATTGATTTCAACGTGGGCTACGGGTTCACCGCGATCATCGTTGCGTTTTTGGGCCGGTTGCACCCGTTTGGCATTTTGCTGGCGGGCGGGTTGATGGCGTTGACCTATATCGGTGGCGACATTGCGCAAAGCCAGTTGGGCCTGCCAGCCGCTGCCATTCAGGTGTTTCAGGGGATGCTGTTATTTTTCCTGCTCGCCTTTGATCTTTTCACCAATTACCGGCTACGTATGGGCCGGGCGGAGGTCGCGTAATGGATTTGTCAGCTATCAATCCCGTTCTGTTCGTTGCAGGTTTTCTGGTTGCCGCGACCCCGCTGATTTTCGCCGCTTTGGGGGAACTGGTCGTTGAAAAATCCGGTGTCCTTAATCTGGGCGTCGAAGGCATGATGATCATGGGGGCCATTTGCGGTTTTGCCACGGCTGTGGAAACCGGATCGCCCCTGCTGGGGTTTGCCGCGGCGGCCGTGGGCGGTGCGCTTCTTAGCCTGTTGTTTGCGTTTCTGACCCAGATCACATTGGCCAATCAGGTGGCATCGGGCTTGGCACTGACGCTGTTCGGGCTGGGGTTTTCCGCGTTGCTGGGCCAAAGCTATGTCGGGATCAAACCGCCGCGCCTGGCAGAAGTTAACTTTGGTCCCTTGCATGACATCCCGGTTCTGGGGCCGGTTTTGTTCTCGCATGATATTATTCTGTATCTGGGTTTCGCCTTGGTCGTCGCCATTTGGGCGATGTTGAAATTTACCCGCGCCGGTCTGATCCTGCGGGCGGTCGGCGAAAGCCACGATGCCGCGCATGCGCTTGGTTATAAGGTCGTGCGCATCAGAACCTTGGCGATCATGTTTGGCGGGGCCTGCGCGGGACTGGGCGGGGCCTATATCAGCCTGATCCGCGTGCCCCAATGGACCGAAGGCATGACCGCCGGGGTGGGCTGGATCGCGCTGGCCTTGGTCGTGTTTGCCAGTTGGAAACCATGGCGTCTGTTGCTGGGTGCCTATTTATTTGGCGGAATCACGCAGTTGCAGCTAAATCTACAAGGTGCAGGCGTTGCCATTCCGGTCGAGTATCTGGCAATGTCGCCCTATATCATCACCATCCTTGTGCTGGTGGTTCTTTCCGCGGATAAAAGCAGTGCTCCGGCATCGCTTGGCCGCACTTTCCATGCCTCGTCCTAACGGGGTCACACATCAAAATGCCCTGTAAAAGGGCAGAATACTCAGGGGAATATGTTATGAAACTATCAACACTCCTCGCCAGCGCTGCGCTGGCGATCGGTCTTGCGGGCGGTGCTTATGCCGACGACAAGACCAAAGTCGGCTTTGTCTTCGTGGGCCCAGTGGGCGACGGCGGCTGGACATACGAACACAACCAAGGCCGTTTGGCCGTTGAAGCCGAATTCGGTGACAAGGTCGAAACAGTGTTTGTTGAAAACGTGGCCGAGGGCCCCGATTCCGAACGCGTGATGACCCAGATGGCGCTTGACGGTGCCGACCTGATTTTCACCACATCCTTTGGCTATATGGACCCGACGATCAACGTCGCGGCCAAATTCCCGAACGTGAAATTCGAGCACGCAACCGGTTACAAGCGCGCCGATAACGTATCGACATATTCCGCACGTTTCTACGAAGGTCGTGCCATCCAGGGCCACATCGCAGGCAAGATGACCAAGTCGAACATCATCGGCTACATCGGTTCCTTCCCGATCCCCGAAGTTATCCGCGGCATCAACTCTGCCTACATCCATGCCAAAAAGGTTAACCCCGACGTCGAATTCAAAATCGTTTGGGCTTACACATGGTTCGATCCGGCAAAAGAAGCAGACGCGGCGAAGGTTCTGATCGAACAAGGTGCTGACGTTGTGCTGCAGCACACAGATTCCACCGCGCCACAGGCAGCCGCCCAAGAAGCAGGCAACGTGATTACATTCGGTCAGGCATCCGACATGGCGCAATATGCGCCCATGCCACGCGTGTCTTCGATCATTGACGATTGGGCACCTTACTATGTCGCGCGCACCAAAGCCGTGATGGATGGCACATGGACGTCGACAGACACATGGGACGGTATCGGCGCTGGCATGGTTGGCATCGGCGACATCACAGATGCGGTACCTGCTGATGTGAAAGCAGAAGCATTGGCACTGAAAGCGTCCATCGCAGACGGGTCCTACCACCCGTTCACAGGCCCGCTGAAAAAGCAGGACGGGTCTGACTTCTTGGCCGATGGCGAAACAGCTGATGACGGCACGCTTGCTGGCATGAACTTCTACGTTGAAGGCATCACAGGCGACATCCCGAACTAATCGGATCCGTCGTTAAAGTTTGAAAGGCCCTGCTTGCGCGGGGCCTTTTTTATGTGGAACTGTTTTGCGTCGCTATCGGCGGAGTTTCCGGTCGATCAATCTGTCCGCCGCCATCCCTGCCAGCCACATCGACACCAAAGCCACCCAAGCGGTCAGCGCAAAGGTGGACCCGCCTGTCACCCCTGCCCCGATGGTACAGCCCCCAGCTGTCATCGCGCCAAACCCCATCATCGCAGCCCCTGCCAAATAACGTTGCATGGACCGCGCGCTGTCCCAGCCCTGCCAGATCAAGCGCCCCGCCATCAGTGCCGACACAAACGCGCCAACGGCCACGCCGGGAATAAGGCCAACATCGAATTCAAGCACGGAATTGGCAGACAAAAGATACATCAACGTGTCCGCCGATGGCCCCGAAAACGTCAGGCTGCCCACGGGCACCGGATCAAAGCTGATCTGCGAAAGCGTATAGGTCAGATACCACCCCACCGCGACCGAGAACCCGACCCCGCAGCCAAACAGCAGCGTCACCCACGAGACCCGGTTTTGGAATGCGATGCTAAGCGCCAAAGCCGCAAAACCGATGCCTATTGCGATGCCGCTGCCGGTGGGCAGGTGTAATGCCCATAGGATATTAGGGTTCGGCCCATGGGTGATCCATCCACCGGATATCCATTCGCGCAGGGGGGACAACGCGCCTTCCAGGCTCATCTGCGCAACGACTGCAAAGACGAGGCCGGACAAGATCGCACGCAAATTTCCGGTTGCCCCCAGAACCAGCAACCGCCCCGGACAGCCCCGCGCAAGGATCATCCCAACGCCAAAGATCACGCCACCGACGACAGCCCCCGAAATGGTGCCGGGCGACGCAAGCCATCGGCTGGTTCCCAGATCAATCACACCCGTGACATTCATCACCTGCGTCCACAGCAACCCGGTGGAAAAGGTCAAAAGCCATACCGCCATGCGCGGCCCCAAAGTTGCACGCGCGACCTCGACCGCGGCCGCGCGCAGGCAGAACCGGCTTTGCTCGGCTGACAGGCCAAAGATGATGCCGGTTACCACGCCCGCCAAGGCCGCGATCCCTGGTTCGCCCACTGTTTCCAAGACTGATGTCACATCCATAAACACATCCTATTTTCCGCATGTATCGGTGATAGATGCATCGCTGACATTGATCTGTGTCATGGTTGGCCGCAAAACGCCCCGTCCCACGGTGATCTCGGGGCAAGCTGCGCATCATTGCACTACCCATTGCGCGGCAAAACGCTATCGTCTGAGGTATGATGAAAATCCATCACCTTAATCGGTCCCGTTCTCACCGTATTTTGTGGCTGCTCGAGGAAATCGAACAGCCCTATACGATCATCCCTTACAAGCGTGACGCTGTCACAAACCTGGCCCCGCCCGAGCTGAAACTGGTGCACCCCCTGGGCAAATCGCCGATGCTGGAAATCGATGATGTGTTGGTCGCCGAAAGCGCGGCAATCACCGAAACGCTATGTGCGCGTTTTGCGCCCGAAATGATCCCAAACCACGACACCCCCGCATATTTGCAGCACCTCGAGATGATGCATTTCGCCGAAGGGTCCGCGATGACGCCGATCTTGTTGAACCTTTATGTCAGCCGGTTGGGCGATGCAGGTGCGCCGTTGCACCCCCGGATCAAGGATGAATTGCACAACCACTTTAGCTATATGAACAGCCTTGTGCGCCCGTCCGGCCATTTCGTCCAAGACAGCCTGTCAGCGGCGGATATCATGCTTAGCTTTCCGGCAGAGATCGCGATGCGCGGCGGCGATGGTGCAGCGCGCTATCCGGCGCTGGCCGGTTTCGTCGACATGATCCACAATCGCCCGGCCTATCAGCGGGCCACCGAAAAGGGTGCTATCGACGACTAAGATCGACGTTGCGAAGGCGGGCGTGCCGTGGCACGGTTTGGGAATGAAACATACCCTGACCAGCCCCAACGGCACCCCCGCCAGCCGCCTTGCCTTTGGCACAATGCAATTTGGCGGGCGCGCCGATGCAGATGCCTCGCGCGCCATGTTCGATGCCTGCCTTGATGCGGGCATTACCCACTTCGACACCGCTCATGTCTATACGGACGGGGCATCGGAAACGCTGCTGGGCAGCTTTCTAGGGGATCGCCGCGATGACCTGATCATCGCAACCAAGGCCGCCTATGATGGCGGGGCGGGCCGGGCCAATCTGCTGCAGTCCTGCGAGATGTCGCGCAGCCGGATGAAGCTGGACACGCTTGATGTGCTGTACCTGCATCGCTTTGACCCCGACACCGACATGCACGAGACCTTTCAAACCATGGCCCAGCTGAAAACAGCGGGCCATATCCGCAAAATTGGTCTGTCGAACTTTGCCGCGTGGCAGGTCGTCAAGGCCGCTGGTATCGCCGCGAAATTCAATCTGGATATCGCCGTGATCCAACCGATGTATAATCTGGTGAAACGTCAGGCCGAGGTCGAGATTCTGCCAATGGCCGATGATCTAGGCATTCTTGTTGCGCCGTATTCCCCGCTTGGTGGCGGTTTGCTGACCGGCAAATACGCCAAGGGCGAAGCAGGCCGTTTGACCCAAGACGACCGTTATGCCGCGCGCTATGCGCCCGATGTGATGCATCAAACGGCGGTGGGGCTGTCCGATCTGGCCGCAGACATGGGCATGCACCCCGCGACATTGGCCGTTGCATGGGTTGCGGCGCATCCCACAGGGCCATCGCCGATCATTTCGGCCCGGTCGGCGGAACAATTGGCACCGTCACTTGCGGCAATGACCTATGACATGCCCGCCGATGTCTATGCCAAGATCGCAGCCCTTTCACCGACCCCGCCCCCTGCCACGGACCGGATTGAAGAACAGACATGACAAAGATCATCGTCATTGGCGGCGGCATTGCAGGTATTTCGGCAGCAGCACGGCTGTCGGCAGATGCCGAGGTGACACTGATCGAGGCGGAAAAGGCGCTTGGCTATCATGCTTCGGGGCGTTCGGCCGCGTTGATCGAAAAGAACTATGGCGCGCCGTCTGTACAGGCCCTGAACCGCGCCAGCATCGACCATCTTGAGAACGCGAATGGCCGGTATCTTACGCAGCGCGGCTTGATGATCATCGCTGATACCCACGAGGAAGCGGCCCTAAACGACGATTTGAAGACAATGGGCCTGGAGCGGATTACCCCGTCCGAGGCCCTAAATATGGTCCCGGTGCTTGATCCCGAACGGGTGGCTTTTGCAGGTTATCACGCCGATGCCCATGACATCGACACGGACCGGTTGATGCAGAATTTCGCCAAGACCCTGCGCAGCAACGGCGGCACAATTCTGACCGGCTATCCTGTCACCGGTATCACCCGCGCGCCGCAGGGCTGGACGGTTACAGCGGGTGGCGACCCATTGTACGCCGACAAAATCGTCAACGCGGCAGGCGCATGGGTCGACCAGATTGCGGTGATGGCAGGCATTCAGCCGGTTGGTATCGTTCCGCGTCGGCGGTCGATGGCACGGATCGCTGCCCCCGGTGGGCATGATCCCGCCCGCTGGCCGATGTTCTTTGGCGTCCACGAAACATGGTATGCGAAACCGGATGCGGGCGCGCTGATCATTTCACCTGCCGACGAAGACCCCGTTGAACCGCATGACGCGTGGGCCGATGATATGGTGCTGGCCGAGGGGCTGGAGAGGTACCAGAACATGGTCGCGATCCCCCTGACAAAGCCGATATCGACATGGGCCGGCTTGCGCAGCTTTGCCCCGGATCGAACCCTTGTGCTGGGCCCTGATCCTGATCAGCCCGATTTTATCTGGTGCGCGGGTCAAGGCGGCTATGGCTTTCAAACCAGCCCCGCCGCCGCACAATTGGTGGCTGATTTGACCTTTGGCCGCCCGTCATCCCTGCCTGTCGAAACGGTCGACGCCTTGCGCCCTGACAGGTTGCGGCTATGACCGCGCAACTGCCGCCCAGCGCCAGCGTTGCCCTGCCCACTGGCGATGCGAAACTGCATGCGCCTGCTGCGAATCGAAACCGGGCAGCGTTGGTCGAATTGCTGCGCAGCCATGCCCCGCAACACGGGGCCGCCTTGGAAATAGCAAGCGGAACCGGCCAGCATATCAGCGCCTTTGCAACTGCGATGCCAAGTCTTCACTGGCAACCGACCGAGCCCGACGCAGCCCGCCGTGCCAGCATTGACGCCTATGCCGCGCAGTCAGAGACCGCGAATATTGCCCCCGCTATTGCGCTTGATGCGACCCAAGCTGGCTGGCACGCGCAGTTTGCGCCGCAAAACCTGATCTTTCTATCGAACCTTCTTCACCTCATTCCAGCAGATGCAGCGCAGCGCCTGATCGGCGAGGTCGCGCTTGCCACGGCACCCGGCGGCTGTTTCATCCTATACGGTCCGTTTCGGCGCGCGGGGCAACTGACCTCGGACGGGGACGCGAGGTTTGATCGCGAATTGCGCGACGCCGATCCCAATATAGGGTACAAAGACACGACCGATATCATTGTTTGGCTTAGCTCTGCGGGGTTCAGCCCGATTGATCAGGTCGATATGCCCGCCAATAACCTGGCCTTTATCGCGAGAAAGCCATGATCATGTCACCACTGCGCATCCTTGTTGTTCTCGCGGCCCTTGGCCTTGCGGCCTGTGCCGCACCGCAAATTTCAGTACCGCTGGGCACGGTGACAGCTGCAAACTTTAGTGACCGCAAACCTCATGACTGGGACCGACAGCCCCCGCAAAGCTATGCAGTACACGGCATTGATGTCGCGCGCTTCCAAAGCCCGCTGAACTGGGGTCAGGCGCGCGTAAACGGCGTAAACTTTGCGTTTATCAAAGCGACTGAGGGTGGCGATCTGCTGGACCCGATGTTCGCGGATCACTGGCAGGGTGCAGGCCGATCAGGCGTCGCGCGCGGGGCCTATCATTTCTATTATTTCTGCACCACGCCCCAAGCGCAGGCGCGATGGTTCATCCAGAACGTCCCGAAAACCCCCGGTATGTTGCCACCTGTGCTGGACATGGAATGGAACCCGTTTTCACCCACCTGCACCCTGCGCCCGCCGCCCCATATTGTGCGCCGGAATGCGCAAATTTTCTTGCGCATTCTCAAGGCCCATTACGGCCAACAGCCGATTGTCTATACCACCCCTGATTTCTATCAAAAGAACCAGATGGGCCGCTTGGGTGGGACAGAATTCTGGCTACGTTCAACCGCCGCCCACCCGTCCGAGAAATACCCAAGCGAGCGTTGGACATTCTGGCAATACACAAGCACGGGCCGCGTGCCCGGTGCCTTGGGCGATCTGGATATCAACGTATATGCAGGCACCCCGGCGAGCTGGGAAAATTGGCTAGCCCGCCGGCAGATCCGTTAATCACCTCTGTGGTGATCGGTTAACCATCCATCCGAATGGTGGCGTTTTTCGGATCATAGGGGCTGTCCTCGACCACTTCGGCATCCCAAAGCTGGTCGAACATTTTGACCTTCAGCTTGGTCCCAACGGCCGCCTGTTCCGGTTTGACATAGCCCATGCCGATGGATTTCCCGAACGCCACGGAATACCCGCCCGAGGTCAAGCGCCCCACGCGCGTATCACCATGATACAAGACCTCGCGGCCCCATGGATCAGCGTCATCCGGCCCGTCGATCAACAGCGTCACGCATTGCGCGCGGATGCCATGTTCCTGCATCGCATCCTTGCCGTAGAACTCCTTGGACAGATCAACAAAACGCGGCAGATCAGCCTCAAGCGGTGTCGCATCGCGGCCCAGCTCAGTGCCGAACGCCCGATAGGATTTCTCCTGACGCAGCCAGTTTTGCGCCCGTGCGCCGACCAGCTTCATGCCGTGCTTTTCGCCCGCCTTTTCCAGCAGATCAAACAGGTGGTTCTGCATTTCAATCGGGTGGTGCAATTCCCAACCCAGCTCACCGGTATAGGCCACGCGAATGGCGCGCACCGGCACCATGCCCAGTTCAATATTGCGCATGGTCAGCCACGGGAACCGCTTGTTTGACAGCACGGTTTCCGGGTCTGCGTCTTTGACGATCTCTTTCAACACATCCCGCGATTTCGGACCCGCGATGGCGAAAACGCCCCATTGCGTGGTCACATCATGGCATTCGATATAGCCGAATTCAGGTGCCTTATCCGCAATCGCCTTGCGCAGATAATCGCTGTCATAGGCCGTCCAGGCCCCAGCCGACACAAGGTAGTATTCATGCTCGGCCAAGCGCACGATGGTATATTCCGTGCGCGTTGTCCCGTGGCTGGTCAGCGCATAGGTCAGGTTGATGCGGCCCACCGAGGGCAGTTTGTTACAGGTAAACCAGTTCAGAAACTCGGTCGCGCCCGGCCCTTTGACCAGATGCTTGGTGAAGGCCGTGGCATCAATCAGGCCGACGCCTTCGCGAATGGCCTTGGCCTCTTCGACAGCATGCTGCCACCAACCACCGCGCCGGAAACTGCGACTGTCGTGATCGTTGAACCCCATCGGCGCGAAATAGTTAGGGCGTTCCCAGCCGTTCACATGGCCAAACTGCGCGCCCCGTGCTGCTTGCCGGTCATAGGCTGGCGATGTGCGCAACGGACGGCACGCAGGGCGTTCTTCGTCAGGGTGGTGCAGAATATAAACGTGCTCATACGCTTCTTCGTTCTTGCGCGCGGCATATTCCGTGGTCATCCAGTCGCCATAGCGTTTGGGGTCGAGCGACGCCATGTCGATTTCGGCCTCCCCCTCGACCATCAGCTGGGCCAAATAATACCCCGTACCGCCTGCCGCCGTGATCCCGAACGAGAACCCCTCGGCCAGCCACATGTTGCGCAAACCCGGTGCCGGTCCAACCAGCGGGTTGCCATCAGGCGTATAACAAATCGGGCCGTTGAAATCATCCTTCAACCCGCAGCTTTCAGCCGACGGAATACGGTGGTTCATCGCCATATACTGGTCTTCGATCCGATCCAGATCCAGCTGGAACAGATCCGCACGGAAACTATCCGGCACACCATATTCAAACCGCGCTGGCGCGTTTTTCTCATATACGCCCAAGATCCAACCACCGCGTTCCTCGCGCACATAAGACTGCGCATCGGCATCACGAATGACGGGGTGTTCGACATTGCCCTCGCCCTTGCGGAATTCCACCAACTCGGGGTCCTGATCCATGACGATAAACTGATGCTCGACCGGAATGGCTGGCATCTTGATGCCCAACATCTTGGCGGTGCGCTGTGCGTGGTTGCCAGATGCGGTCACAACATGCTCGGCGGTAATCACGATCTGCTCGTCCGACGGCACAAGGTTGCCGCCGCGCTCGACCATCTTGGTCACGGTGACTTCCCACGCTTCACCATTCCAGTGAAACGCATCCGCTTGCCATTTACGTTCAATCACAACGCCACGCTGGCGCGCGCCCTTGGCCATCGCCATGGTCACATCCGCGGGGTTAATATAGCCATCCGTCTGGTGATAGATCGCGCCCTTCAAATCTTCGGTGCGGATCAACGGCCATTTCGCCTTGATCTGATCAGGGGTCAACCACTCATAAGGAACGCCACACGTCTCCGCCGTCGCCGCATAGAGCATATATTCGTCCATACGCTCATCGGTTTGCGCCATGCGCAAATTGCCCACGACGGCAAAGCCGGCGTTCAACCCGGTCTCTTCTTCCAGCGTTTTATAAAACTTGATCGAATAGTCATGGATATGCGTGGTCGCATAGGACATGTTGAAATAGGGCAACAACCCCGCCGCGTGCCACGTCGACCCGCTGGTCAACTCGTCGCGCTCCAACAACATGACATCATCCCAGCCCGCACGGGCCAGATGATACGCGATCGACGTGCCAACAGCACCGCCACCAACAACCAATGCTTTGACTTGAGTTTTCATGTATCCAATGCTCCGCCGGACTAAGGGTTGCGCCGATATTTAACAGCCCCAGCATAAAACGCACAGCCCAGCCGACCCATGACAGCTCAAATGCGACGCGGCCCCAAAAACCACGGCCGCAAACCCTTTCCAAATGGAAATAAATCCCCGCCGGAGGCATCAAACGCCCCTGCGGGACGCAGGGGCAAACATCATGCCGCGCGTCAGCGCGTCCTTTGGATCAGCTTGGCAGGATTTTACCGGGGTTCATGATGTTGTCGGGGTCCAGCGCGCGCTTGAGCGTGCCCATAACGTCCACCGCAGCGCCAAGCTCTGAAACCAGATAGGGGCGTTTGCCCTGCCCGATACCATGCTCACCCGTGCAGGTTCCCTCCATCGAGATCGCCAAACTGCTCAACCAGCTGATATACTCTTCGGCCCGGGCAACCTCTTCCGCGTCGTCCATGTCCAGCAACAGCGATGCGTGGAAATTGCCATCGCCTGCGTGGCCAACAATCGGCGCAATCAACCCCAGCTCATCGGCCTTGGCATTCGCGGCACCCACGGCATCTGCCAAGCGCGAGATCGGCACACAAACATCCGTCGCGACAGCCTTGCACCCGGGGCGCAGCGCCAGCATTGCCCAGTATGCATCGTGGCGTGCCTGCCATAGCTTGTTGCGTTCCTCAACTGTGCTGGTTGCCTGATAATCCGACCCGCCGTTTTCCTCGGCCAGCGCGCTAAATGTTTCGGCTTGCTCGGCCACGCCCGCATCTGATCCGTGAAACTCTAGCAGCAACATCGGTGTTTCGGGCAACGACAGTTTTGAATAGCCATTCACCGCCTTTACCACCATCGCGTCCAGCAACTCGATCCGTGCCACTGGCAGCCCGAACTGAATAACGCTCATCACGGTTTCACAAGCAGCCTCAACCGTTGGAAACGAACAGCGGGCTGAATTGATTGCCTCGGGGATGCCCTGCAATTTCAAGGTGATTTCCGTGATAATCCCCAGCGTCCCTTCGGAGCCCACCATCAGGCGGGTCAAATCATAGCCCGCAGATGATTTACGCGCCCGCCCGCCAGTGCGGATCACTGTGCCGTCAGCCATCACGGCCTCGACTGCGATCACGTTGTCCTTCATCGTGCCGTAGCGCACGGCATTGGTGCCTGACGCCCGCGTCGCCGTCATACCGCCAAGCGATGCGTTGGCACCGGGATCAATTGGGAAAAACAGCCCCTGATCGCGCAAATGAGTATTCAGCGCCTCGCGTGTCACGCCCGGCTGCACGCGGCAATCCAGATCACCTGCGTTGACTTCCAGCACTTGATCCATCTGCGACAGATCAATCGAAATACCGCCGGCGGGTGCATTTACATGCCCCTCAAGCGAGGTACCGGTGCCAAAGGCAATGACCGGCACCTTATGTGCTGCGCAAACCTTTATCACATCCGAAACGTCTTCGGTGGAACGGGCAAAGATAACGGCATCCGGAGCCTGATTTTTGATCCACGTCGTGGTATGTCCGTGCTGTTCGCGGATCGCTTGCCCAGTCTGGAGCTGCTCTGCGAACTGCTGCTTCAAAACCCCCAAAACGGTGGCAATGCCGGTTTCGTTTCTCGGCAAATCTGTCGGCTGTACCATGTATAAGTCCCTTGGTTACTGACCAAGGGCGATGCCTTCGCGGCGCGGGTCGGCACCGCCGCTTAGACCGTCACCGATGGCGATCATGTGCAGGCCCGATGTCAGCGCCCGCGTCGATGTTTTGTAGCCGAGGTTTTCTAGGGCGTCGACCGAAACCGCCATATCCGTGCCCTCCTCCAGATCATAGGTGCCGAACCGGTTCACTGCATGGGGCAAACTTGCGGCTTGCTGCACATCAAGCCCCCAATCGATATGCGCGATGATGGCCCCCGCCACATAGCCGATGATGCGGCTGCCCCCCGGGCTGCCCACCGCCAACACAGGCGCGCCGTCCTTCATCACAATCGTTGGGGCCATTGACGACCGGGGCCGTTTGCCCGGCTCGACCCGGTTGGCAATCGGCACGCCGTCCGTGTGACTGCGAAAAGAGAAATCTGTCAGCTCGTTGTTCAACAGGAAACCGCGCACCATCAGGCGGCTGCCGAACCCGTTTTCAATCGTCGTGGTCATGCTGGCGACATTGCCCATGCCATCCACGATAGAGATATGCGAGGTCGACGGCAGTTCGATCGCCATATCATCGGCCCAGTTCAGGGCGTGGTCAAAGGCGGGCGTGCCGGGGGCCACCTCGGGCAGCGCATCATCGCCAGCCAGCAGTTTGGCACGCTCCGCCAGATAGCTGGGGTCCAGCATGCCTTGTACGGGAACAGGCACATAATCGCTATCGGCGACATAGCGGCCACGATCCGCAAAGGCCAACCGCGATGCGTCCCCGATCAGGCGCAATACATTCGAATCTTTTGGCCCCGCACTTAGATCGTACCCTTCAAGCAGACCCAATATCTGCCCGACAGCCAAAGCGCCCGAGGATGGCGGCCCCATACCGCAGACGTCATGGGCGCGGTAGGCAGCGCAGACGGCGGCGCGTTCCCTGACCTGATAGATCGACAGATCGACTGGCGATAAAACACCGGGATTGCCCGCAGCCCCTTGGACCGTGGCGACAATATCTGCGGCAATGTCGCCTGTATAAAATGCATCTGCCCCCTGATCCGCCAGTATCGCAAGCGTCCGTGCATATTCAGGGTTTTCCAATGTCATCCCCGCCGTAATCGGCTGTCCGCCGGGCAGGAAATACGCCGCAGCGGTGGCAGAGCTTGCAAGCCGTTCCGCGTCGCTTGCCACAAGACCGGCAAGGCGCGGCGATACTGTGAAACCCTTTTCCGCCAGCGCCGCCGCGGGGGCCAGCAGGTCGGCCCATTTCTGCGTGCCCCACCGTTCATGGGCAGCCTCAAGCAGTGCGGGCGTGCCGGGGGTGCCGACGGACCGGCCACCAACGACGGCATCAAAGAACTTTAGCGGTTCACCTTCGTCGTTTTGAAATAATTGCGGTGTCGTGGCCAAGGGGGCCGTTTCGCGGCCATCCAATGTGGTAAGCTCACCGCTCGCCGCATCGTACCAGACCAGAAACGCGCCGCCGCCAAGGCCCGAGCTTTGCGGTTCAACCAACCCCAGTACTGTCTGCACCGCCACCAATGCATCCGCCGCTGTGCCACCCGCAGCTAGCACATCCGCGCCCGCCTTGACCGCATGGGGGTTGGCTGCCGCAACCATCCAGTTTTCGGCCATCACCGGCTTGCCCACGTCTTTGGCAGCAAAGGATGCGGTTACATCAGACGATATAGCCTCGAATGCCCCGCCGCCTGCCGCCTCTGGTGCGACGCTATCGGCGGCCTGCTGGGCAAGCGCCCCACCGGCCAAACACACTGCAAAAGCTGTCAGGATCATACGCATGGGGAAACTCCGTCTGTTAAAGGGGGCTATAGCATTGAGGGCACGACCTGATCCGGTGGGCGGTGGCCGTCTTCGAATGTCTTGATGTTGATGATAACTTTCTCGCCCATCTCGATCCGGCCTTCCAACGTGGCGGACCCCATGTGCGGCAGCAAGACAACGTTATCCAGCTCACGCAGACGCGGGTTGATGTCGGTGCCGTGCTCATAGACATCCAGACCGGCACCTTGCAATTCGCCGGCCCGCAGCATCCGCGTCAGGGCGTTTTCATCGATTACTTCACCCCGCGAGGTGTTCACGATCACGGCGTCCGGCTTCATCAATTTCAGTCGACGCGCGTTCATCAAATGAAAGGTGCTGGGGGTATGCGGGCAGTTGATGCTAAGCACGTCAATCCGCGCGACCATCTGATCCAGGCTTTCCCAATAGGTGGCACCCAGTGCTTCCTCGACCTCGGGGCGCAAGCGGCGGCGGTTGTGGTAATGCACCTGCATGCCAAAGGCAGCCGCACGGCGTGCCACGGCCTGACCGATCCGGCCCATGCCAAGGATACCCAAACGGCGCCCGCTGACTCGACCGCCCAGCAATGCCGTGGGGGCCCAGCCTTTCCAGTCGCCCGATTGCATCTGCGCCATGCCTTCGGACATGCGGCGGGTCACGGCCAGAATAAGCGCCATGGTCATATCGGCAGTGTCATCGGTCAAAACGCCCGGCGTATTAGACACCAGAATCCCGCGCTGGCGGGCTGTCGTCACATCGATATGGTCAACACCCGCACCGTAATTCGCGATCAATTTCAGCTGATCGCCCGCCTGCGCCAGCAAGGCCGCGTCGATTTCATCCGTGACCGTTGGCACCAGAATATCCGCTGTTTTCATGGCCTCGCCCAGTTCGGCGCGGGTCATTGGCGTATCATCTTCGCGCAAGGTCACCTTGAAAAGTTCCGACAATCGCTTTTCAACGACCTCCGGCAACCGTCGCGTGACTACAACACTTAGCGGTTGCTTTGACATTTTGAGCCTCCCAAATCTGGCTTTGCGCTTTGCTTGGTGGCATGGTGTCCCAAGCGGCGACGAGGCACAAGAACTTCGCGGCGTAAATGAGCACAAAATCAACCACCAAAGATCAAGCAGGCCGTCATGACATCCAAGTTCCGTATCGCCCTATTGGGGGCGCTGGTATCGATTCCATTGGCTTTCAGCACCGCCCAGGCGGCAGAGGAGGTTGGTCAGGTCACCAATCTGCCTGTCCCCCGTTTTGTGTCGATGAAGGCCGCCGAGGGCAATGTGCGGCGCGGCCCGTCCCTGACCCACCGTATCGATTGGGTGTTCAAACACCGCGACATGCCCCTGCGCATTACGGCTGAACATGGCCACTGGCGCCGGGTCGAAGACCGCGATGGCATGGGCGGCTGGGTGCATTATTCGCTGCTGTCCGGCACGCGCACAGTGCTGATCGAGCAAGATAAAATGAAACTATTGACGCGCCCCGACCCGAATGCACCCGTTGCTGCCGAATTCGAAATCGGTGCCATCGCGCGACTGGGGCAATGCAGCCTTGAGTGGTGTTTCCTGCGCGCAGACGGCTACAAAGGCTGGGCCCCCAAGGCACGTCTTTGGGGCGTTGGCACCCGCGAGATACGCGACTAGGGTTGCGCAACGGACACCGCCCCAATGGCATTTGAAAACAAGGACAGATACATGCGCGCTATAACCTATTCCACATTGGGCGAAGCCCGCGATGTACTAAAGCTGGTGGAAATGGAAACGCCCGCCCCGGCCCAAGGCGAAGTCTTGGTGCGTTTGGCGATGTCCGGCGTGAACCCATCCGATGTGAAATCGCGGCGCGGCAGGCCCGGCATGACAAAGCCCCCCTTTGATCAGGTTATTCCGCACAGCGATGGCGCGGGCGTGATCGAAGCGGTTGGGAGCGGCGTCGATAGCGCACGGATCGGCCAGCGTGTTTGGATTTGGAATGGCCAGTGGCAGCGCCCGTTTGGCACCGCCGCAACCCACATCACGCTCCCCTCAGCCCAAGCCGTCGATCTGACTGATGACGTATCGTTTGAGGCCGCCGCGAGTTTTGGCATCCCTGCCCTCACCGCCTGCCACGCAGTTTTTAACGGCGAAGACGTCAAAGGCCAGACGATCCTGATTCAGGGCGGCGCAGGCACAGTGGGATATCTGGCCGTGCAACTGGCCAAATGGGCAGGCGCAAAGGTGATTGCGACAACCGGCAAAGACGGCGCGCGCCGCGCCAAGAAAGCCGGGGCAGATGTGGTGTTGGATTATGCATCGCCTGATTTGTTAGAACAGGTGTTAGAGGCGAACGGCGGCAAGCCCGTCGATACCGTGATCGAGGTGGAATTCGGCGTAAACATCGGGCTGGATGCCGAAGTGATCAAACCAAACGGCCGCATCGCCGCCTATGGATCGGCCAAGGAAATGACCCCGACCTTGCCGTTCTTGCCGCTGCTTTTCAAAGCAGTCACAATCGATATTATTCTGGTTTACCTTCTGACGGACGCCCAACGCCGGATCGCCATCGACAAGGTCCATCAGGCATTGACCGACGGCGCGTTGGATTGCCCCGTCGAGCAGATATTCCCGCTGTCCGAGACAATTCGCGCCCACGAGGCAGTCGAGGCGGGTGCGCGCAGTGGCGCAATCTTGGTTGATTGTTCAGAATAACAGTGCGGCGCACGGCGGAATTTTCAAAAAATTCCGGATCGATTTCTTGGTAAGAAATCGCGCGCGATTGCAAAATTGCGTGCCACGGCACAGTCTAGGCCTGCGACCCTGTTTGTCCGGCATCAGGAGATGTACCATGAGACTTCTTGCACTGATTTTCTGCCTGTTGCTGCCGCTGGGTGCTGCTGCCCAAAACACGACCACCCAGCCCACGGGCACCATAACCATACAAGAAAGCGCCGCCGGCGACCGCGCCATTGCAAAGCGGATTCGCGATATTCTGGCTGAACTGGACGGGTATGCCAGTGTGGAGGTCGCCGTTTCAGCCGGCATCGTGACCCTGACCGGCACCACAGTCGACACCCAAAAGACAAAGCAACTTAACGATCTTGTCGGGCGTATCGAAGGGGTTGTCGCAATCGAAAACGAGGTGGCGGAAACCACCGATGTCGCCGACCGCCTGAACCCCGTTCTTGACCGGTTCAAGGCCCGCATCGCACAAGCCGTGGCGTTCCTACCCCTTGCTGGCATCGCGTTGGCTGTTTTTGTCGGAATTGTTCTTTTGGGCTTTTTCATCGCAAGGTGGCAGCAGCCATGGAACAGAATTGCCCCGAACCTGTTCATCGCCGACATTTACCGGCAGGTCATCCGAATGCTGTTTATCATCGCGGCTCTGGTGCTTGCCCTTGATATTGTCGGTGCGACTGCGCTTTTGTCCGGCATTCTGGGTGCGGCGGGGATCGTCGGTCTGGCAATCGGTTTTGCCGTCCGTGACACCGTCGAAAATTTCATCGCATCCATCATGTTATCGATTCGCCAGCCCTTCCGGCCCAACGATACAATCGAGATCGAAGGCGACACCGGCAAGGTCATCCGCCTGACCAGCCGCGCCACGATTCTTCTCAGCTTTGATGGCAATCACATCCGAATCCCGAATGCGACCGTCTTCAAAAGCCGAATCGTTAATTTCACGCGCAACGCCGAGCGCCGTTTTTCCTTTGAACTGGGTATGGCCCCCGATACCGATTTCGCCGCGGCGCGCACCCTCGCCCTTGAGACATTGGCCGCGTTGCCCTTTGTGCTGGATACGCCAGAACCCAGCGTTTGGATCGAAACCATCGGGGATAGCACGATTTCACTGCAACTTGCCGCATGGGTGGACCAAACCGATACCAGCATTGACCTTGCCCGCGGCGAAGCAATTCGCCTAACGATAGCCGCGTTTGACCGCGCCGGCTTTGCCATGCCGGAACCAACCTACAGGCTGACACGCCCTGCCGATGTGCCTAGCAAGGAGCCGCAGCCCCAAACTCCGGGAACGCCAGCAGCGCCCCCCTCGATGGCCCCGCAAGACGTCGATGCAAACGCAGAGAAAGCTCTGGAGCAGATCATAGATCAAGAACGCGCCGGTACAGAGAGCGACTTGCTGACCGATCGAGCCGCTAACGAATAAATTTCACCCGAAACTCTGCATTTTTTCATCAATCAGGTCTTGCACCATCCTGAAACCCGGACTAAATAACGGCCAGTGATGGGATGTGGCCTAGCGGTAGGGCACCTGTTTTTGGTACAGTAGATCGTAGGTTCGAATCCTACCATCCCAGCCACTACTCTTCTGACATTATTAAGCTTAGG
>TARA_R110002126_G_C10490109_1_pt1 | contig 27396 bp, 23 predicted proteins | sample TARA_R110002126 | Tara Oceans TARA_R110002126 (sample SAMEA4397536) | marine metagenome | biome: Polar Biome; feature: [DCM] deep chlorophyll maximum layer (ENVO:01000326); material: water (ENVO:00002006), including particulate matter (ENVO:01000060) such as... | depth 30 m | reverse complement strand
GACCTCAAGCGGTTTGCCCGCCTCAACAGCTACTGCCGCGCGTGTTCTCATCATTTGGAGCATCCTTTTTCTGTTTGGCGCAAAAGGCAGATATTGGGCGTTATTGTCAAGTGTGGGGCATGGGGCGGGGGCCAGCCCCCGTGGCCGCGAGGCGGCCCCTCCCCCGGGATTTAGATCAATTTGGAAATATGGCCGCGTTAGGTTGACGCGAAAGTGATATGCCCGTCGCAAATGGTCAGTCGTGCAGAAGCATCCGTGATCCGCGCCGGGTCCAGCGTTGTGATGTCATGGGACAGCACCACAATATCCGCGAGCATACCGGGGGCAAGCCGCCCCTTTTGGTGTTCGCGGGATTCGACCCAGGCGTTATCGCGGGTATAGCTGGCCAAGGTTTGCATCAGACTTTGGGTTTGATCGACCCAGTCAGGGCCCAGATCAAGCGGCGCAATTGCTGCTTTGATATTTGTCATCACGTCGACCCCGATCACGGGCCAATCGGTGCTGAAAATCATCGGCGCGCCGCTGTCGCGCAGTTGGGTCCATGGGTAGGCCGTCGGGATCTGATGCGGGTGCAGATATTTACCGACGCCCGTGGGTGGGAATATCCCGCCAAAAGGCGCGTGGCCGGGTTGGATGGACGCCACAGCCCCCAGTTCGGCAAGGCGCGGTACGTCATCGGGGTGCATCGTTTCCAGGTGTTCGATCCGGTGGCGGCTGTCGCGTTTTCCATTGGCTGTCTGCGCGGTCTCATAGGCATCGAGTGTGCGCCGCACACCGCCGTCACCAATGGCGTGCACCGCGATCTGGAGCCCCATTTCGTCAATGCGCGTGCAGGCTTCGTTAAAATGTTCGGCGCTGAACACCGGATCGCCGTAGGTGTCGGTGGTGTCGGGATAGGGCTGCAACATCAGGGCGGTGCGCCCTTCGATCACGCCATCAACGAACATCTTGACCGTGCCGGAATAGACCATGTCGCCGGTGTATGTCGCGGTCATCACGGCGGCCTCGGACAGGCGATCAAGCGGATCTTCGGGCCGCAGGTGGAAGGGCACAGATACGCGGCACAGCAAGGTGCCTTCGGCCTCCATCTCGGAGAGCAGTTCAAGCTGGTAGAAGTTCCCATCCATGCATTGCACACCGGTGATCCCTTGGGCGGCGCAATGGTGCATGCCACGTGCGAGTGCGGCTTTGTCCTTGGCGCGGTCCGACTGGCTTGGCGTTGGCACGGGGTCTTTGCCCGAGATCAGCCCCGCCAGATCGCGCCCGCCGTGACGCGTCAGGGCCAGCACGGCGGCATAGGCCCCCGGTTCGCGCAGCTCGCCGGTTGCCATGCCATCATCGCCCATCACGATTTCGCAGCCCGCTGCCGTTTCCCCGCCCCGTTCGATCCCTGCCAATTGCAATGCTGCCGTGTTTGCCCAGACGGTGTGGTGATCAGGGGCGAACATGGCGAAGGGCCGGTCGGGGCAGATGGTATCCAAATCATGTCGGGTCGGGGTTTTGTCGGTATGCAGGACCGCATAATCGGCCTGCACCGCGAACAGGATCGCATCATCAGGAGTGGCTGCTGAATAGGGCGTGACAGCGTCTTGCAACGCCGCGTGCCCTTGGACACCGTGCAAATCAAGATACCCCAGTTCAACCGAGCCACAGAACAGGTGGACGTGACTGTCGATGAAACCCGGCATCACGGTGGCCTTGTCCGCATCGATCAATCGGGTTTCAGGCCCCGCCAGTGCCCGCATTTCCGCATCGGTGCCGAGGGCGCAAATTTTACCGCTCCCTATGGCAATTGCTGTCGCCCCTTGGGTGGAGGCGTCAAAGGTGATCAGCGCGCCGTTCACGATAATCAGATCGGGGGGTGTCGTCATGGCGGTGGCATCCTTCTGGTGGCGCTATGTTTTTTTCAGGCTAATCCCATGGCGGCGCGCACTGCAAGACGTGCAGTGACTATTGGCCGGTCGCAAATTGCAAAGCGTCGATCATCGCCGCAATTTCAGCGCTTTCGGGCAGGTTTTGGCGCAAACTGATCCCGACCGGCCCCGCCATCATCGGTGCGTTCAGGGGAATAGCGCGCAAGCTGCCCTGTGCCAGTTCTTGGGCGACCACCCCGCGCGAAATGAACCAGATCGCATCGGTTTCGATCAAAACCTGACGGCCAAAGGCAAGGGACACAGTTTCGAACGCCGGGGTCAGATCGTCATGGCCAATGCTGCGCAAATACGCCCGGACAAGCGGGCCGATCACGGCACCGGGCGGTGGCAGGATCAACGGAAACCGGCCAAGGGCATCGGCATCAAAATGATCTGCCCAAGGGTGCCCCGCACGCACAACCGCGACGACGTCTTCGGTATAAAGCTGGCGAAAGCTCAGCCCTTCCATCCGTGCGGCCTCGGCCATGCGGCCCACAACCAGATCCAAACGCCCCTCGCGCAGTTGCGACAACAGCAGCCAGTTCGGTCCGGTGGACACCCGCACCAGACATTGCGGCTGCACAGTGCGAAACCGGATTGCGGCGCGCGGCACCAGTTGCGTCGCCGCTGTTGGCAATGCGCCGATGGCCAGCCGCGTCTGCGCGGGCTCGGCCCCCTGCCGTGTGGCGCGCACCAGTGTTGTCATGGCCGACCCGGCAAGCTTTTGAAACGCCTGCCCGGCCTTGTTCAGCCGAAGCTGCCGGAGCGAGCGGTCAAACAGTTGCTGGCCGATGATATCCTCAAGCTCGCGCAGGGTTTTGGACACGGCGGGTTGGCTGACGCCCAGCTGATCGGCCGCAGCCACAATGGAACCAGCTTGGGCAATATCCAAAAACGTCGAGATGTGGCGCAAGCGCAGGCGAGGGTCTAGTTTCATAACTGCATGGTTATGCAAATTCCTGTGTTTCTCAATATCTTTAGGGTAAATGTTATGCGAAAACGACACCAATTCCAGAGGGAGCGGAGAATGTCATACAAATACGAAACCGGAATGAAAACCCGCCGCAAGGTTTTGGGCGATGCGCATGTCGACAAGGCCGAAGCCGCAAAGACCGATTTCGACCAGCCTTTCCAGACACTTATCACCGAAGGTGCTTGGGGCACCGTATGGTCCAGCGACAATATCACCCATCGCGAACGGTCGATGTTGACGCTAGCCTTGTTGGCGGCAACCGGCAATTTCGAGGAAATCCCCATGCATATCCGCGCCACCGCCAACACCGGTGCCAGCAAAACCGATGTGATGGAGGCCTTTCAACACGTGGCCATCTATGCGGGGGTGCCAAAGGCGAACCATGCGCTTAAACTGGCGAAACAGACCTACAAGGAAATGGGAGTGGACCTATGACCGATCAGAATGGTGCGTTCTTTCACCGCGACCGCGGCTGGCAGCCGCAGGCCTATACCCCGAACTACAAAACATCTGTCGTGCGGTCGCCACAAAAGGCGCTGATTTCGATGAACACGACGCTCAGTGAACAGACGGGGCCGGTGTTCGGTCACAACATTCTGGGTGCCTTGGATAATGATCTGATCCTGAATTACGCCGCTGAAGGCGAGATGGCGATTGGTGAACGGATCATCGTGCATGGTCGCGTGCTGGACCAGAACGGTCGCGGCATCCCCGGTGTTCTGCTGGAATTCTGGCAAGCCAATGCGGGCGGGCGCTATCGCCACAAGAAAGAGGGCTATCTGGCCCCGCTTGACCCCAACTTTGGCGGTTGCGGGCGTACGGTTACGGATGAAAACGGCGGCTATAGTTTCCGCACGATCAAGCCAGGTGCTTATCCCTGGCCCAACCGTGCAAACGACTGGCGTCCCGCGCATATCCACTTTTCCCTATTCGGCAGCGGCTTTGCCCAGCGTCTGATTACGCAGATGTATTTCGAGGGTGATCCGCTGATCTGGAAATGCCCCATCGTTGAAACAATCCCGTCGCGCGAGGCGATCGAGCAGTTGATTGCGCCGCTGGATATGGAGAACACGGTGCCCATGGACGCGCGCGCCTACAAGTTCGATATGGTCCTGCGTGGTCGCAGATCGACCCTGTTCGAGAACCGCAAGGAGGGCAATTGATGCAAGAGCTGAAACACCTCAAGGAAAGTGCGTCACAGACCGCTGGGCCCTATGTCCATATCGGTTGCGTGCCGAATTTCTGCGACATCAAGGGCGTCTATCCCCATGATCTGGGCGATACGATGGTCAACGCCGATACACTTGGCGACCGCATCACGATCAAGGGCACCGTGTTCGACGGTACTGGCACCCCGCTCAAGGATGCGATGGTCGAGATCTGGCAAGCCGATGCGAACGGCATGTACCCCAACAACGATCCGCGCGGGGCTGCCGACCCGAACTTCTCGGGATGGGGGCGCAAGGCTGGCGACTATGACACAGGCGAATGGGCGTTTGATACGATCCGCCCGGGTGCCGTGCCGTTCCCCGACGGGCGGATGATGGCCCCGCATATCACATTCTGGATTGTGGCGCGGGGCATCAACATTGGCCTGCACACCCGCATGTATTTCCCCGATGCCGACAACAGCACCGACCCGTTGCTGACCCGCATCGAACATCAAAACCGCGTGCCGACCCTGATCGCGGAGAAAGAGGCCGACGGCGTCTATCGGTTTGATATCCATCTTCAGGGCGAGAAAGAAACGGTATTTCTAGATGTCTGATCCTTGTATCCTATGCGTTGCCATTACCGGCAGCGTCCCCACCAAAGCCGCCAACCCCAACGTGCCAATTTCGGTCGCCGAACAGGTCGAAAGCACCCACGAGGCGTTTGAGGCCGGGGCCAGCATCTGCCACGCTCATGTGCGCAACGACGATGAAACGCCATCATCGGACCCAGAAAAATTTGCCCGCCTCAAGGAAGGTCTGGAGAAACACTGCCCCGGCATGATTATCCAGTTTTCCACGGGCGGCCGTTCCGGTGCCGGTAAAACCCGTGGCGGCATGTTGTCGCTGCGCCCTGATATGGCATCGCTGTCGGTGGGGTCGAACAACTTCCCGACCCGCGTCTACGAGAACCCGCCGGATCTGGTTGATTGGCTGGCCTCGGAAATGCGCACCTACGAGGTTGTGCCCGAAGTCGAAGCCTTTGACCTAAGCCATATTTTGCAGGCCATCCAGCTTCACAAAGACGGCAAGCTTTACGGGCGGCTTTATGTGCAATTCGTGATGGGCGTGAAAAACGCGATGCCAGCCGACAAAGCCGTGTTCGATTTCTATGTTGAACAGGTCAAGGCACGTGCCCCCGATGCGGCATGGTGTGCGGCAGGTATCGGCCCCAACCAGATCGTTGTGAACGAATGGGCGATTGCGGCGGGCGGCCACACCCGTGCGGGTCTTGAGGATAACGTGCGCCTTGACCGCGACACGCTGGCCCCGTCAAACGCAGCGCTGATCAAACGCGCCGCTGACCTGTGCGAAAAATACGAACGCCCCGTCGCCACATGGCAGCAAGCCCGCGAGATTTTGGGCCTGCGCAGCGTCACTGTTTAAGAAACCAGCCTGCCCGCCGCGTCAGTTCAGACGCACGGGCAGGTTCAACGGCCCCCGAAAGCCGAAACCGGACCAGACCACGCTTGCCGGGTCCACCAGTTCCATATTCGGGAAACGTTCAAACAGCATTGGCAGCAGCACCTTGCCCACCGTGTGGCGCGAGATGTGGATGCCCATGCAGTGATGCGGCCCGTTGCCGAACGACTGATGCGCCGACGCATTGCGAAGCGCGTTATACAGATGCCCGTCCTCGAACACGTCTTCGTCGTGGTTGGCCGATGCTTGCGACGTCATCACCACATCGCCTTTGGGAATGGTGAAACCCCTGATTTCCGTATCCTCAAGTGCCACCCGAGAGCTGACCTGAATGGGGGCGACCCAGCGCACCCCTTCTTCGAACGCATCGCTCCATGCGCCCTTTGATTTCACTTCTTCCAACTGGTCGGGGTTCGTCAGCAGCCCGTAAAGAATGGTCAACAGCGCATCGCGGGGCTCGTTTATCCCGCCGCCAATCGCGATTTTGATGTTCGAAATAATCTGGCTCATCTCGATGGGATCATCTGCGTTCACCATCACCGACAGCGCCGATTGGTCAGGGTCGGCCTTGAGGCGATCAACCATGCGCGCGATCTCGGCGTTCATCTCGATATTGGCGGCGGCGACCCGTTCAAACGGTTCATCCGCCCAGCCGAAATTTCCCGCCCCGTCAATCAACGCTTGCGACCAGTGCTGCATGTCCGCATCCGATGCATCAGGCATGCCCAAAATCTCGGCCAGGATGCGTGCAGCTAGGGGGCCAGCCAGCATCGGAAACAGATCGATCACCTCGTCTCGGGGCAAGTGGTCCAGATAATCGCTGGCGTGACGTTCATAAGAAGGCACCCATATCGTCTTGATATTGCGGGCTGAAAACGTGGGCACCATCGCCATGCGTTCGCGCAAATGGGCGTCGCCGTCCTTGCGCATCAGGGTATGCGCCTCGAACGCCTTTTCCATCGGAGTGTTGGGATCATTGGTGCTGTACAGCGCGGGATTGCCTTTGACAGCACGGGTATCTGCGGCCTTGGTCAACAACGTCCGCCCCAAGGATTTGACCCGCAAGACAGGGCTTTGCGACCGCAACCGCGCATAGATCGGATACGGATCACGTGTCAGATCGGCAATCGTTATTGCCTCGTCCAGCGGTGCTAATGGCATTGATCCCCTCCCAAGGTCACGAACCGGTAAAGTGTTCGATACCCGAACAATAGGAGGCAGAAAAATTTAAAGCAACGCAGATTGCTACAGAAAAATCTCGTCGAATGTCATTTCGAACTCGGTTTGCATTCTCTCGACCGCATTGCCCACTTCGGCTTCTGTCGGGTTTACCCAATCCGCCTTTTCGATCAGCCCTGCGCGTTGCAACGCTTGGCCCGTTTTCTCGAAATCAATCAGGGAATATACCTCGTTGTACTGGACCTTTTCACCGCGGCGAAACCAAAAGCGGGTGCAGGCATCGACCACATCAGGGGTGACGCCAGCGAACCACTTCAGTTGCAGTTGAAAATCCTCAAAGATCGTGCCGGGGCGGCGCAGCAAAATGCCGATCTTGCAGGTCGGGTCGACGACAAAGGCGGCCAGATGAAGTGCCGAATTATCCGTCGATACGATCATCGACGCACCTTTGTAATAGGCCAGTTGCGTTGCCAGATCATGCTGCTGAGGGTGGAAAATTGTATAACCCTCGGCCTCCATCTTGGCCTCGATATAATCCTCAAGCACGAACCGCCCGCGTTTGCGAAACAACGCACTGCGCGAAATATAGATCTTGTCAGGCCCGGCGGGTTTAACCCGTTGGCGTAGGCGACGGTCGGTAAAGGCGCGGAATTCGGGGCTGCCTGACATCAGATCATTCACACCAAACCCCTGGGGCGCAATCACCAGACGTTCAATGCGCGTGGGTTTGTTGAATGCGGTCAGGCGGGGCATCTCGCCCAACTGTTCGGCAATGACCTTGACCATGCCAAGGCTGCGTTCGGGCCAGGTGATCGGGTTTTTAGGAATGAACGCCACCGCATCAATCGCGCCGTCAAATTCATCCACCGCCCACAGCCGGGCCAGTGATTCACACAAAGCATGACCAAAATGGCCGTAGGACAACCCCGCATATAGCATCGTCCCCGACAGCGTACGGTCTACGTCCGCCTCGGCTGGCAGGATGGGTTCGACGGTTGTCGGTCTGCGGCTTGACCGCCATGTCATCGCATCAATGCAGAAATTCCCCTGCGCGTCGAACACCCCCGCAGGGCGGGCCATCTTGCGGTGATTGCCCTCGCCCCACGGCACGATCAGCGCATTCTCGACCACACGGATTTCTCCTGCCAAGGGGGTCTCAGGATTGAACCTTAGCGCCATGTGTATGCTCCGGCTGGGTCTGTCATGGCCTGCTTAACCTTGGGTGATTTGAGTTTGCAATGTCGTCTCGGACACCGGGCCATTGATGCGGATAATCGCCACGCCCAAGCGGATGTCAGCACGGTCGTTGCCCGTGATCCGCAGTTCGGGCGGGTTTGGCCATGCGGACAGGTCCAACCGATACGCATCAGACCAACCGTTGATCTCGGTTACGCCACCATATGCGACGTGGAACACCGCAGCCCCTTCGCCCGGTTCAATCGTGTTCTGGCCGCTGCCGACGTAGATATGATCGTCCCCGCCAGCCGATCGCACCATATTGCGCCCCGGTCCGGTGTGGATTTCCGACCCGCCGATCCCGTCGCTGATGTCGTCATTGCCCGGACCGCCGTAAATCTTGCTGTTTCCCTCGCCGCCGCGAATAACATCGTCGCCCGCACCGCCATCAAGGATATCGCGCCCGTTGCCGCCATAAAGCGTGTCATTCCCCGCCCCGCCATAGAAAATATGCACATCCTTGCCGCGCCCGGATTTGGCGATCAGCATGTCGTTGCCCGCACCACCATAAAACGTAGCCCCTGCGTATTTCGCGCCGATCATCACATCGGCCCCGCGACTGCCCTGCACGTTGACGGCGACCCGTTCGGATGTCTCGAAATTCATGGGCGTATCGGGGTGCGCGACGATGGCGATTTCCTTGCCTTCGCTGGCGTTTTGTTCCTTGCGTGACACCACCGTGGCGATGCGGATATTCTCGATATAGGCGGGCATGTGCAGCACGTAATCATCCGGCCCCGCCATGTACCAAAGCGTGTCATTGCCGCCGTCTTCGTCCTCGGTGATTTTTTCGGCGTTGGCACCGTAGGCCCAGTAATCATTGTCGGCATTGCCGCCTGCCAGCACCACTGATCCGTCCAGCGCCATCATCGCATTGACCCCGCGCTGAGGGTTCTCGAACCCGCGCAGATCAAGGCCCAGTTCCAGCGCGTTATCCACCATAGTGGCGCGCAAAGCATCCAAGGGCGCGTCGGCCACGATGTTCGTCGTCTCACCCGGATCAGCGACCAGATCATAGATATGCTCTTCGCCATTGGGGTAGCGGAAATAGCGATAGCGGCTAAGGTCGGGTTCAGAGGACCGGACCGACAATGTGCCAAACACTGATGTCACAGGCGATTTACTGTCGTCATACCGGCCAAAGCTGTCATCCACCAAGGGCAGCAGGCTTTGCCCCGAGGTCCAGTTCGGCCGGTACGGCAGGCCCGCCAGATCCATGATCGTTTTGGGCAGGTTGTGCAGCGACACAGGCAGATCAATCACGCGCCCCTCGCCCATGCGCGCATTCCAGATGCCAAGCGGCACATGGGCGGCACTATCCCATTGGCTCATCTTATGAAAGCTGTCGTGGGTGCCAAGGTTGAAGCCGTTGTCCGACAGCAGTACCACAGTGGTGTTCTGCCCCAATTCAGAGGCCCGCAACGCATCCATAAACCGGCCGATTTCCGCATCCACATGGCTGATCGCCGCGAAATAGGCGCGGACCACCTGACGCCACGCCTGATCGCCAGCCTTTTCCGGCGTCCACGGACCGTTGGCAATATAGGCAGCCTCGTAGACGGCCATGCCCTCTTGGGGGCCGAAATAATCCTCGGGCGCGGCGGTGGTGGGCCAGCTGATTTTATCGACGTCATATTGCTGATAAAAACGGTCGGGGCATTGCAGGTTGTAATGCGGATGTTTGAAGCCAAGCTGGATCAGATGTCGCCGCTTGGGATCGGCGCGGCCCAGATAGTCGATAGCGTTCTGCGCGACCATGTTGTCATAGAACTTGCCGTCCTGACTGCCGTCATCATCGGGGTGGTTGATCCCCGCGATCCCCGGCCCTTTATCAAGGTATTTTTTGACGTTGCTGCGCTTGCCCGCGTCCTTTGCCTCGGGCTGTTCATGGAACAGGATGCGGGCGTATTCTTCGGGCATGGGTTTGTAATTGCTGTCGACCTTACCGGTCGTGAATGTACGAAACCCGGCGCGGCGTAGATCGAATTGCCAGCCCGTGGTGGGCGGCAGGATATCGCGCCAAAACCGGTTGAGATCGACCAAACCCGTGCGGAATGGCGACAGGCCGGTGGCCAGTTCGGCACGGCACGGCGCACATAGCGGCACCGTGGCATAGGCATTCGCAAAGCGTGCGCCCTCGCTCATGAAGCGGTCGATGTTGGGCGTGCTGATCGTCAGCCCAAACGCGTTACGCCATGTGAAAATGTCGATCATGTCATCAATCCAGATGACGCAGATGTTGTCGCCCCCGGCGGTCTGTTTTGCAAAGCTCATGACGCGTCCCCTTGGGCTTCGACAAAGCGGCAGGCCCCGGTGATCTTATCCAGCGCATCGGGCGTGGTGCCAGCCGTATCAAGCCAGAACAACACGTCATGGATCACCGAACTGCCCAGTGTTTTCAAGATACCCTTGCGATGTGACCGGCATCCGATGAACAGATCGTTGGGGCCATTCAATGCCGTGTTCAGCGATGTGCTTGCCTCGGGGCTGATCTGGGGGGCCGGAAAATGCGCGCCTGTTTTGGTGGCCGTCAGGTTAAGCTTGCCATGGTCATAGCCCGCCAACACCCACATGTCTGGGCCCGGCGCGGGCAATGATACCTCGACCGATCCGGCATCATCGCGCCATTCCAGTACGCCGTCTTTCTCGGACAGGAACAGATAGTTATCGCCGCCTGTTGGGTTCAGCGTGATCAATGTACGCGCCTGCGCTTCGGGCGAAGTGATGCGCAAGGCGCAGCAGAATTTCTCGGCCTCGACCACAGCGGCCTCAACCACGAAACCGCCGTTCACCTCGCGGATATAGACGATGCCGCCGCCGGGTGCCGGGCGGGCATGCCCCTCGTTCGGCTTGGCGGGACGGGCCGCAATGCCCAGCCCGTTTTCGGGTGTCCAAACCGTGATGGCCCCGCCTTCCGACAAGGTCATCGCTGCCTCATGGCCACGGTACCAAACCACGTCTGCGTCGTTGGGGTGCATGGCAGGCGTAGCCGCCGCTGTGGGCGCAGGCGTATCGCGTAAAAGAACCGCTTCCGGCAGGTCGATATCGACAAACAAGGGGGCGAAATTATCCATCAATGCACAGGCAATGCTGCGGGCAATGCCCAGCGGTAAAGCGTCTGACCTGTCGCACTTTGCAGTTTGAAACCGTCGCGCAGCGCCCCACGGTTTGCGGGCATTCCGTCGTCCGATGCAGGATGGCCCAGCGCATAGCACAGTGTCAGATTCGCGCCTTTTGGTGGTTTATCGCAAGTAATCAACAGATCATTGCGGTCTTTGCTGTCGACGCGCACGTCGATGATCTTGGCACCGTTTTCATCACCCTCAAAGCGGAAACCACAAGCCTTGCCCGCGTTCAGCGGATCATCTTTATCCAGTATAAACGCGCCCATCGCCTCGCCCCGGCAACGGATCACTTTGGGGTCGTTTTCGCGTTCGGCCAGCAGCAACACCGGACAGGCCCAAGGCGCGTCACTGTTGCGCGCCTCGATCGCGCAGCTTTCCATTTCGGCCATCTGAAGGCGCGCATCCGGCGTCGCACGACCAAAGACGTCTTGGGCGAACATATATCCGGGGGCGGCAAAGACGTGATCGTGATCGCCCTTGTTCCATGCCAAATCCCATTGCACCCGCAAGACAGGACTGTCGGAAATATCAGCCGTGCCCGCATCGAAAATCGCGGTAAACAGCGGCTTGCGCAATCCGTGATCCGCAAACAGATCGGTGATCTGGTGCATCACGCGGTGCATTCCGGCGGCCCAGTCTGGCCCGCTGCTGGCGACGTCTTCGAGGGTAAAATCCAGACCGACCGACAACACCTTGGCCGGTTTGCCCAGTGACCGCGCCGCATCGCACAGGTTCTGAACCGTCTGGCGTAAATTATCAAAAGCCGCGCCTTGCGACAGTGCCGCGATGCTGGACGCGCTGTCCGTCTCAGAACGTGCATATATCAGCGGCAAGGCACGGTGGTCGGCCTGACGGCGGCGCAGAATTTCATCGGCGATCAGACTATCGCGGGTCTGCTCGGTCAGCCGTTGAATGACATCCGTCGCCTCATTCGCTTGGGTGCCGGACGCCCCCGCTGGGCCCAGATCATCCCCCGTGGTGACAACATGATAGGGAAAGGACAGCCGTTCATTTGCAGTAACAGCACGCCGCGTGCCACCAAACGAAAGCAACCCGTACACCGCGCCTGCTGTGTCCGCGATGATGTCAGGCGCGCTGGCATCATCTGACACCTGAACCCGGCGGCGGAATTGGCGCGGCCCCTGGGCACCGGGCAGATGTGCGCCGAACACATACCATTGCCCGTCTTGGCGCAGATTCCACGCATCCACATCCCCCAAGACAGCCGGATCAACGGCCACATGCCCCCCCAGCGCTGGCAGGCGATTATGGATGTCCTCGATCACGCTGTCCGATAGGTTCATGCGCAGACCCGTTTCATCAAAGCCGATAACGTCGCCGTTTTTGGCCCTGAGAAGGACGCCGCGTTTCTTGGCCCCGTGGTCTTGCATGTCGTCTATATCCCCAGCCGGATCATCGTTGATTTCAGGTATGGCATGAAGCCTTGGCGTTCTAAAGCGTTGATGCGCTATTCATACAGTGGGTCCCATTTCTTGAGCAAACGTCGGTACCCCTTGTCTTGGGCGATGGCATAGAGCATCCGCGCCGCCGGTTTTTGCTGCTGATGCAAGAGGATGCCCATTTTGCGGACATATCTGAACCCGTCACGGCGGCCCCTGCGGTAAGCGATGCGCATGTCACGCGGCGCACTATCGCCGCGCAGCAAATCAAACAGAGCCGCCGATTGCCCCATATCAACAATCGTCTGAATACCCGCATGCCCCGCGCCGTGCAGCAGCACACGGGAATACTGCGCAGGTTTGGGCAACCGCGCCTCGTGTTTTTTGTCTTGGCCATGCATCGGGTCAACCATCACCGTATAAGATCGTTTGTCGTCCAGATGCTCGCGCAGATCATGGTACCACCCGTCCATCTTGGCCCATTGTTCACGATAGCGACGTTCAAACCTGACCACGTTGGGGTCAATCGAACTTTGCGGCGAAACCGCAATGGCGCAACTGGCGTCCAAGGCTTGCGCCCCCAGAAATGCCCCATACCCCCCCATGCTGAACCCATAAGCGGTCAGCTGCGGGGCAGCGCCGAAATAGGCGCGACAGGCACGCATCGCGTCGAAAAATTCATCATGCTGGTGCCAGTCTTCGTCGCGGTGAAAAACGCAGACATGGGCCATCGACCGTTTCGTAAAAGACTTGGTGCCCCAGCCCCCTTGATCGGTGTGAAACGGATAGTCAAAGGGCGGAAAGGCAACCAACACCCGCGCCGGATCAGTGGGGCCAGTGTATTCCAACCGCAAACGCGGGCCATCATAGATGACAACGCGGCTTGCCCAGCCAAGGGGCAAGGCCGGTGATTGCGTTTCGGCCTCAGCCATCCGCCAAAAGTTTCTCGGGATCGATTTTGTCGAACCGGCGTTCGCCTACATGTTGCTCCAGCATGCTTTTGGCTTTGCGCAGCATGCCAACTTCCTTGAGAACCTTCATATTGCGGTAATGGATCATCTTGATGTCCATATTATCCGGCAAAGGTTTGCCGCGCAGTTTTCCGCCCAAGATATAATGCTGTTCTTCCGGTAGGATGTTCCAATCCAGCGCCGCAGCACGGATCGCCAAAGGCAGGCTCATCTGATCCAGATAGGGCCGTTTTTTGATCAGATCGACCTGATCAATGATCTGTGCCAACCGCATCCAGACCTCTACGAATGTCTCGCCCTCGTCGGTTACCGGACCTTCGGGAAAAACGATCAGACCCGCGTTGAAATAAGGCATCAGCTTTTTGCGGCGCTGGCGCGACAGCCATATCCGTTCTTCGGGCAGCGGCATGTCGCAGGCGCTGTAAATATGCGGCCAGATATCCTGACCTGACCACATCATCGACGTTGCTGGTGCGACCGAAACATGGCCGCTTTTGATGATGTTGTCGGATGTGTTGGCCCCGATAAACAGCATATCGCTGTCCATAAACGCAGAATAGGGCGTGCGCCGCGGTTGCATGGCCGCGACCATTTTATTGCCATGCGGATAAGGCGGATCAAACACCCCCGCCGTGTCAATCGGACGAATATCAACGTTCAGCTTTTTGTAGATCGCCAAGGCATACGGGTCCATGTCCGCGATTGTCTCAGCAGGACAATACCCGATCAGATCAAGGTCTTCGTCGAAATGGGTGCGGATGGACGCCGCCAGATAGCAGCCCATATCCTGATACTTTGGCGGATCAACGACAAAGAAGATCGACAGATTTGGAACGCTCATGCGGGGTGCCTTTTGTCGGATGACCGTGGCATTGCGGTGGTATGGGCCAACCGTTGGCCTTGAAAATCACCCATGCGCGGCCGTCGTCTTTGCCGGTTTTTTGGCGCGTTTAGCTGATGATTTACGCGGGGCTGCGATCGCTTTTTTGGGGGCCGCTCTGCTGGATGTCCGCTTGGCCTTTGGTTTGTTGGCGGTCTTGGATGCTGTTTTGGTAGAAGTGCGCTTGGTCGATGTCGCGGCTTTTTTCAGCCCCAACCGGCTGCGCAATCCGTCAATGACACCAACGGCAATCTGCGTCCGCAAATCCGGGTCGGCAAGAAACTTGCAAACCTCAGCCGACCGCTGCGCCATATCGCGGCATTCCTCTTGGTGGGTGTCACACCAGCCCAGCCGTTTTTCAACATTGCCGTGATTTTTACGAATAGGAACGAAATGCTCCCACGGCTTGAAATGATGGGTCGCAAAGGTTTCAAACGGGCAATCCACCACCAAAGCGACACTGCCGGAGTTCAACGTCCAATACAGGCTGGATCCAACATCATTACCCGGCAAAACCACGATGTACTTATAGGTCTGGAAATCCTCACGCGGAATACGCGGGCGCTCGAAATCGGCCAAGAATGGCTCTTGTTCCAGAACAAACCCGTCGGAATTGGTATAGCCCAGATCAAAGCGCGGGTTGTCGATGTAGCGGTGCAAAAAGTTGTAACGCTGCATGGATTTCAGCACATGCTGGGTTTCTTCACGGGTGAATTCCCCGCTTTTATATTTGCGCAACAGCGGATGCATGCGGATCATTGTGCCGCGTGCTTTGGGGCCTAGTCTGCCACGGTTTCCCGGACCACCCCGCCAAACGATACGGTCGGATTTATCGGCCCACTCCACGCGCGCGGGGTCAAGCGCGCCCAGAAATTCGGGGCTGTCGATGTCGTGATAATGCGGCAGCGGCCACAGCACATGACCCGCTGGCCGTTCATGCAAACGGTTAAAGTTAAACAAGGGCGCGGCATGGCCGTCATCGGTGACCACAGACCGGCTGCGGTGATCTTGCATGTCCAGCAGGAAATCAAAATCAGCCCCGGCAGCCAAGATGTCTTGCAACGCACCAGAGGTCTTATTCGTCTTGGAATGCCGTTTATGGTGAACCTGCCAAGGGCTGGCGCTGTCTGTGGACGGCTGCCAATCGTTCAAGCCCCGAGGCGTCTGGTTACCATGATCCCATGATAGGGCCATGCCACTGGACGCATTCGCGACAAAGTCGAAAACAGCCGGATCAAGCGAAAAATCATACCCGACATCTGCGCCAAGTTGATGTGCGATTGATCTTTCGACAAAGTCTTTCGACGTAATCATGGGTCGCTCAATTCTCAGGAAGGCAGGCGATTATCTGTTGTATTGCTTGCCTATTATTGATCAAACTATACGCTGCGACAGGCGATTGAGGCAACCCTTATGACAGGCCGCCCCGGCCCGCGAACAGAACAAACAAGCAGGCAGGTTTCTCATGGCCATCGGTACCGAAAAGACATTGATGCTGACGGTGATGCGCAACGAGGGCCCGTATATTCTGGAATGGATCGCCCATCACTTTGCGCTTGGTATCGATGATCTGCTGATTTTTACCAATTTTTGCACCGACAACACCGACAAGATTTTGGACCGGATCGAGGTGCTTTGGCCGCACCGCGTCAAGCATCAACCCAACCCAAAGGTGATGTTCCCAAAGCACGGTGCGTGGCACATTATGGCGCTTCGCTATGCGGGGCATTTCGGGCGTTATCAGGCGGCAGACTGGCTGTATGTCACCGATGCTGACGAATTTCTGAACCTGCGGAATGACGCCGGAACACTGGATGGTTTCTTTGAAGACGCAGGGCCTGCGGATGCTGTGTCGTTTACGTCGGTCGCCTTTAACAGCAACGGGCACAAACACGAAACCGCCGATCTGGTGACGACCCGCTATACCCAAACCACCGCCGATCTGGAGGCTGCGGCCCAAAGCGGCCAGGAAATCACCACCGCCGTCAAAACTCTGTACCGCAACGCTATCAAAGGGCCACGGCGCCCGCACCGCCCCGTCACCAAGACGTTTTCGACAACCGGATTCAAATGGATAAATGGCTCAGGCGAGGAAATGTCCGCGTCATTTACCGACAGCGATTACAAGGGCATCAACGCCGTCCCCACCCGCGCCTTTGGTCAGGTGAACCACTATTCCATCAAATCGGCGGCGGAATTTTTGCTCAAGGTTGATCGCGGGGATGCGGTGCAGGCCGACCGTCTTGGCGCGTCTGAGCAATACTGGGACCACGCCAACCGCCTTGGCGGTACCGACGTCAGCAATGTCGGATTATCGCCTGCCGCACAGGATATCTATGACTTTCTGATGGCCGACCCGATCCTTGCGGATTTGCACGCGCAATCGCTGGCGCTGCGTCAAACCCGTCTTGCGGAAATATTGGCGACCGAAGATGGCCAAGAACTGGCGCGTCGCATCGGATATTACGACTGACCCTGCGTCGTTGTCGTTGGCAAGAGAATGATAAACTCGGGCGTGCTCAGCTCTTCTGACGGGGTCAGGGCCGGATTATCTATCTGGTCATGCTCGCGCAGAAATGTACCAATCGCAGGGCCAATCAGAATGACACGTTTGACGCTGCCCAATGTGACCGCGCTGAGCAGCTTTGCCCCGATCTGTTCATAGCTGGCGCGCAGCACGTCGGGCTTTTCATCCGCGATCATCTGATTGATCCGCATGGCGGTCTGTGCGTCATCGGGAAACACGACCTGATCCGTTGTCATTTGCAACCGGTCGCCCAGCGCCAAGTCATTATAGGTCAGAATGTCGTGCATGATACGCATCCGCGAGGCGTTATCCTCTTGGGCGATGACGGTGCCCAGCGGCATATGTTTGGCGGTGAAAATCGACAAAAAACCGACCCCTGCCCCCAAATCCAACAGCTTTTGACCATCCTCGACCATCCGCCCGATCCTGCGTGCAGGGCGGCGCTGGTATTTGCCGCGGATCACAAGATCGAGCGTATTTTGCGCGAAAATGCGCACGTCGGCGGGCAAGGCGATCTCGTGATTATCGATCCATTCAACAGCCGTCTCGGCGCTCACGTCGATCTCGCCGGGCACAAAGCCATCCCCGCCCTCGCCCACATCGGCAAAACCCGCCTCGGGTTTCTTGCGGCGTTCCTCGGCCGGGCGACTGGCGTTTGATTTTTCAACCTGCGACATCAGCGCCGCGATTTCAGCGGGGTTGCGCGCCTTGGGTGGCTTGGCAACGATCTGGGTGATCGGCACCTTTGATGCCTCAATCAGCGACGTTTTAAGCTCAGCATAGGCATCGGTTTTGCGGTACTCATCCAGCCGCGCCTCGACCCGGTCAATTGCTGCCCAATGCAGCCGCGCCAACACAGGGTCGGTCAACAGCTCATCCATGATCTGGTTGCGCCGCTCAGTATAGCGCAGGATTTTGTCGTCGTAGACCTCGTTACGATCCTGAAGCGACCAGTAATCCGCGTTATATTTGTCTTTCTTGTTGTTCACGTTCCCGCGCTGCTTGCGGATCGCATAGCTGTCAATGGATTTCACAGCATAGTGGTTCATCTGGGCCCACTGATAGCCCACGGTGCGACGGATCGACCGCCAGCCACGAAACTTGAAATAATCCTCCATCGGCAAGCCGGAGCCGTTCAGCCATTTCACGGTGTCGGGAAATCCGGTCTCAAGATGCTTGTTCTTGATCGACGGGCGGTGAATGCCGATCTTCCATTTGTCAGAGTCGAACTTGAACAGCGTTTTAACGCCCCAGCCCTTGTTCCACGTTGGGGGGGCTGCATAAAGATACTGCTCAGACACCGGATCGCGCGACCACCCGACCACATTGCCCGACCCGAAGATCCGCCAGGTGATGACAATACCGTTGGCGTCGCCCGCCGCATCCAGCATCGGGTCCAACGTGCCATCGCCATAGTTGATGCACAAAAACTCGTCCGCATCGAACATCAAAATCCAGTCGGCCTCGGCCACTTTGGGTTCATTCTGCGCGTATTTCATCGCCGAGGGCTGCGGTTTGACACCTTCGGGAATGTCGTTGCGGCGGTGATAACCCAGACCCAATTCCTCGAGCCGGATCAACATGTCGTCGGTGCCGTCGGAACAATCGTTCGTGTAAACAAGGATCTTGGTGAACCCCACGGCCAGATGATGGGCGTACCATTCCAACAGAAATGGTGCCTCGTCCTTCATCATCGAGATGGCCAGAAGCTTGCCGTGGGGGCTTTTATGCGGTTTCAGATTGATGGCTTTGGGCCTTTGATCTGGCGGTTAGCGCAGCGCCTTGGACGGGTCGATGCCGATCTTTTCACACATCCGCGCAGCATATGATCCGGGCAGCGGCACGTGCTTTTCCCACCATGGTTTCGTGCCATTGGTATACATATGCACCGACAGGGTTTTATCGGTGAAATGCCCTTCGACGCGGCCATAGGGGTCGTAAAAGATGTCGTTCAGCTGGAACGGCACAGGATACAGCACCTCGCGCTCGCTTGCCTTTTCATACTGGCCGGTCTGCTTGGCGAAATAGGTGAATGCTTGCGGGCCGAATGCCGTGCGTTCGGCGTTATAAATCCGGTGCGCGTGGGACAGCTTGGGGTCTTGGCGGTCGTATTTCTTGCGCTGGTTCTTGTTCCACCATGCGGGATAATCCGGCAGGTTGTCATAGTAATCCAGCAACTGATCCATCAGCTCGCATTCTTGGGGCAGCCCCACAACGCCGCAATTCAACGCGCCCGACATGCCGTGACGACCAAAGATATACTCTTCGTCCTCAGGAAAGGGCTGGTGACAAAACGCGTCACAGTCGATCCAGATCGCGCCGATCTTTTGGATCATTTTATAGCGAAAGACATTCGACAGAAACGACGCGCTGGTCGCCTCGACCAAAGCGCGGTCGATGTCCATGATTTCAGAGGCCGGGCGCACTTCGACACCCTCGGGGACGTTGTCGACTTTGTCCGCGCAATACAGGATCGTCTTATGGCCGGCAACGACATGGGACTTCAGGCAAAGCTGGTTAAGATAGTGAAGCTTTTCACCGATCCAAAGCGACGCGACGGGGCGACGGGTGTTCATAATTCATGCCTCTCTGATGACACTAATTTTGCTGTGTCGAATACATCTGCTCGGGGTGCAGATTAGCTTAGTGCCGCTATACTTGTAAAGAATCCTTGGGGTTTCGCCCGAATATCCGCCCAAGATTGACTTGACGCGGCGCGCGTGAGAGTCATTTGAGCAACGCAAATGACCCAATCCAAGGTGACGCCCCCCGTGACACGTATCCTGGCTGTAACCTGCATGCGAAACGAAGGGCCCTATTGCCTGGAATGGATCGCCCACCACCGCGCGGCGGGTGCTACGGATTTTCTGATCTTTACCCATGATTGCGACGATGGCACCCCCGACCTGCTGGACCTTGTGCCCGGGGTAACGCATGTGCCGTTTCAGCCATCGGGCAATAAATCGGTGCAATGGCAGGCCATGCGATTGGCCGACGCGCATCCGCTGATCAAGGCCGCGGATTGGGTGATCTTTTTTGATTGTGATGAATTTCTATGTCTTGAGGCACCGATGAAAACCTTTGGTGATCTGATCGCATCGGTCGGCGATGATATCGATGCAATCGCCCTGCCCTGGCGGTTTTTTGGTGCAGCAGAGCATTCGGATTTCAACGATCAACTGACGACTGAACGCTTTACCAAGTGCGCGCCCGACCCGTTTTTTCTGCCAGCTGGTCATTTCTTTAAAACCTTGTTCCGGCCGGATAAATTCCAGAAACTTGGCGTGCACCGCCCCAAGAACAAGCGCAGTAAGCCCGCCCACTGGTCGCTTGGTGCGGCGCAACCGGCCAGCGATGATTTTGCCAATGACGACAGCCGGATCAATCTGTTCGGCTTGATGCAAGCCCCGGCCCGGGCGCGTCTGAACCATTATTCCTTGCGATCTGCGGCTGAATTCATGGTCAAACGCGGGCGGGGTTTGCCCAATCGAACGACCAAGCGCCTTGATCTACATTATTGGGCGGAACGGAATTTCAACACGATCCAAGACCGCATGATTGACCCGATGCTTGTCGGCACACGGGCCGAGCTGGCAAAGCTGCACACCATTTCGCAGATCCACACGGCCCATCAGCGCACTGTGGAATGGCATCAGAATGCTTTTTCGGCCCTCATGAAAGACCCCGCCGAAATCCAGTTTTACTGGCATTTGACGCTTTTGGCCGCCAGTACGCCCCCGACCCAAGACCAAACGCGCGCGCATTTACGGCGTCTTAGTCAGGCGTAAACGGGCCATCGGGCGGCGCGAATAGAGTTGATCGGAGACGCCTTCAGTTGCACCCTGACGTCATACGACTTTGCCTAAGGGGTTTGCCATGTCTACCGATCCGCTGCTGCAGCCGTTTCAGCTTAAGCATCTGACTTTGCGAAACCGGATTATGACCACCAGTCACGAACCCGCATACCCGGAAGATGGGATGCCCAAAGACCGCTATCGCGCCTATCACGAGGAACGCGCAAAGGCCGGTGTGGCGCTGGCAATGACTGCAGGATCAGCATCGGTGTCCAAGGACAGCCCGCCGGTTTTCAACAATGTGCTGGCCTATAAAGACGAGGTCGTGCCGTGGATCACGAACCTGACCGATGCCTGCCACGAACATGGCTGCGCGGTGATGATCCAGTTGACGCATCTGGGCCGGCGCACCACATGGAACAAGGGTGACTGGCTGCCGTCGGTCTCATCTTCGAAACACCGCGAACCCGCGCACCGGGCCTTTCCCAAACTGATCGAGGATTGGGACATCGACCGGATCATCATCGACTTTGCAGACGCCGCCGAGCGGATGAAAGACGGCGGTATGGACGGGATTGAATTGCAAGTTTACGGCCATCTGCTTGATCAATTCTGGTCGCCGCTGACCAATGATCTGGTGGGGCCCTACGGTGCCGATACGTTGGAAAACCGGATGCGGTTTCCGATGGATGTACTGGCCGCAGTGCGCAAACGGGTTGGCAGCGATTTCATCGTGGGCTTTAGATACACAGCGGACGAGGCGCAAAAAGGCGGCATCACCCCCGAAGAGGGGCTTGATATATCCAAGAAACTTGCCGCATCCGGCCAGTTGGATTTCCTGAACGTGATCAAAGGGCGCATTCATACCGACCCCGCCATGACCGATGTGATCCCTGTGCAAGGGATGCACAGCGCGCCGCATCTGGATTTCGCAGGCGCGGTGAAACAGGCGACGGGCATGCCCACCTTTCACGCCGCCCGCATCCAAGACGTGGCAACGGCCCGTCACGCGGTGGCCGCCGGACTGCTTGATATGGTGGGGATGACCCGCGCCCATATGGCCGATCCGCATATCGTGCAAAAGATCGTGGAAGGCCGAGAGGACGACATCCGCCCCTGCGTTGGGGCCACCTATTGTCTGGACCGCATCTATCAAGGCGGCGAGGCGCTGTGCATTCACAATCCCGCCACGGGGCGTGAATTGACTATGCCGCACAGCATTCAACCTGCTCAGATCAAACGCAAAATCGTTATTGTCGGTGCTGGCCCCGCCGGGTTGGAAGCCGCACGTGTGGCCGCCGAACGTGGTCACCACGTCACCGTGATCGAAGCCCAGCCCGACCCCGGCGGCCAGATCAGGCTGACCGCGCAAAGTGCCCGCCGCCGCGAAATGATGTCGATCATCGACTGGCGCATGGCGCAATGTGCCGCCCGCGATGTGGTGTTCCACTTTAACACTTGGGCCGATGAAGACATAGTTGCGCAGCATACCCCCGATGTCGTGATCATCGCCACTGGTGGCCTGCCCAATACCGAGCTGTTTGAAACCGGGGTCGATGCCGAAAATGTAGTGACGTCCTGGGATATTATCTCGGGCGATGTGAAACCTGCCGAAAACGTTTTGATCTATGACGAAAGCGGCGATCATCCGGGGCTTCAGGCCGCCGAAGTTGCCGCGAGTGCGGGTTCCAAAGTCGAGGTAATGACCCCCGACCGCAGCTTTGCCCCCGAGATTATGGCGATGAACCTTGTGCCTTATATGCGGTCTTTGCAGGATAAGGATGTCACCTTTACCGTGACGCGGCGGCTGCTGGGGGTTGTGCGCGCTGGCAACAAACTGATCGCCACCGTGGGCACCGATTACAGCGATTTCACGCGGCAGCAAGAGTATGATCAGGTCGTGGTAAACTACGGCACCTTGCCGCTGGACGATTTGTATTTCGCGCTCAAACCTCTTTCAAAAAATGAAGGCGCGGTTGATTACGAGGCGTTGATCGCGGGTGATCCACAAACGATGGATTGGAACAACGACGCAACATTCTGGTTGTTTCGCATCGGCGATGCGGTGTCAGCCCGCAATACACATGCCGCGATTTATGACGCTTTGCGGTTGGTGAAAGATCTATGAAATGACCACGCTCAGGCCTCGATAAGCCTTTGATCTGGTGGCTGTAATACCGACTTTCCATGCGACCGTATCGAAGGCACAGGCGTTATTCATATCCCACAAACGCCCACATGAAATTTCCGCATACACCTTTGCGAAATTTCGCATTAGGGTTCACCTGCTCGGCCTTCAAATATCGCCGGGATCAGGGTGCCAGACCGCACGCAGATGCCACAACATGCTTTCAGCAGCACTTCATAACGTGCTCTAAAAGGGTGGCGCGCGTGTCTCAGGCTCCTTGATCGACACTGAAACAAGCGATGGGTGAATGCCACGATGTCTGACGGATCAAACAGCTATGACTATATTGTAATCGGGGGCGGGTCCGCCGGGTGCTTGATGGCCAACAGGCTTAGCGCCGATCCCGCCAACCGCGTGCTGCTTCTAGAGGCCGGCAAACCTGACACCTATCCGTGGGTCCATATTCCCATCGGCTATCTGTATTGTATCGGCAACCCGCGCGCCGACTGGATGTATAAAACCGAACCGGACAAGGGGCTGAACGGCCGCAGCCTGCTTTATCCGCGCGGGAAAACCTTGGGTGGATGTTCCTCGATCAACGGCATGATCTATATGCGCGGGCAAGCGCGGGACTATGACAATTGGGCCGACCTGACGGGCGACGCGGCATGGAGCTGGCAAAATGCGCTGACGGATTTCAAAGCCCATGAAGACCACTATAAATTGGATGACGGTGCCGATCCGGCGACCGGGGACAATAGCCGGTTTTCGGATATGCACGGGCATGGCGGCGAATGGCGGATCGAAAAACAGCGGTTGCGATGGGACATTCTGGACAGCTTTGCCGATGCCGCCACCGAAACCGGCATTCAGAAAACAGATGATTTCAACAGCGGCGATAATGCAGGCGTTGGATATTTTGACGTAAACCAGCGTTCTGGCTGGCGGTGGAACACGTCAAAGGCGTTCCTGCGTCCGGCAAAATCACGTGCCAACCTGACCATCTGGACCGAAGCGCAGGTTGAAAAGCTGACATTCGACAAAGACAGCGACGGACGCCTGCGCTGTACGGGGGCCAAGGTGCACCACAAGGGCGTGCCCGTCACGGTGATTGCGTCCAAGGAAACCGTGCTGTCAGCCGGTGCTGTGAACTCTCCGCAGATCCTGCAACTTTCGGGGATCGGCCCCGCAGCCGTGCTAAAAGAGCATGGGATAGACGTGGTCATGGACCAGCCTTTCGTTGGCGAAAACCTTCAAGATCACCTGCAAATCCGCGCCGTGTTCAAGGTGACGGGCACAAAGACGCTGAACACCTTGGCCAATTCGCTTTTTGGCAAGGCCAAGATCGGTCTGGAATACCTGCTAAAACGGTCCGGCCCGATGAGCATGTCCCCAAGCCAGTTGGGCGCGTTCACCCGGTCTAATCCCGACCGCTCGCATGCAAATCTTGAGTACCATGTGCAACCGCTCAGCCTCGAGGCGTTTGGCGAGGATCTGCATGATTTCCCCGCCATGACGGTTAGCGTTTGCAACCTGAATCCGACCAGCCGCGGCCATGTCCGGATAGCGTCATCCGATTTCCGAGACGCCCCCAAGATCACACCGAATTATCTGGACAGCGAAGACGACCGCAAAGTCGCCGCCGAAAGCCTGCGCCAAGTGCGTGACATCATGGCCCAGCCCGCCATGCAGCCCTATGCCCCCCAAGAGCATAAGCCCGGCGTTCAGTATCAAAGCGATGAGGATTTGGCCCGACTGGCCGGCGACATCGCAAGCACAATCTTTCATCCGGTGGGCACGGTAAAAATGGGCCGCACGGATGACCCGACTGCCGTTCTTGACCCGCATCTGCGGATGAAAGGCGTGGCGGGGCTGCGCGTGGTGGATGCGTCGGTCATGCCCGAGATTACCAGCGGCAACACCAATGCCCCCACTATCATGATTGCCGAAAAGGCTGCGCGATGGATATTGGCGGGCCAATAGGCCCCCGCGCAGCCAGTCGTTTATCGCAACTTTACAGGCGTTGCAGCAACGCGCGCGACGGATCACCTGTCGCTGGTAGCCCAACGGATTGCTGATAGGCCGCGATGGCCTTGCGGCTGTTGGGGCCGATCACCCCGTCGGTCCCGCCTGTATCAAACCCGCGCGCGGTCAGCTTTTCTTGCAGGGCTTTGCGATCATCGATCGTCATTCCGTATTTATCGGGGCCAAAGCGCGCCTGAATTGGCCCGCCGCCTGCAATCCGGTCAGACAAATGCCCGACCCCAATCGCGTAGTTGTCAGAGTTGTTGTAACGCTTGATGGCGTTAAAGTTTCTAAACACCGCAAAACGGGGGCCGCCCGCATCGGGTTGCAAAATCTTGACCGGTGTTGCGGAACTGGCGGCGGCTGTTCCCATCTCTCCGCCCCATTTCTCACCCGACTTCCAGCCGGATTTCGCAAGATATGCTGCGGTGGATGCTAATGAATCAGACGGATCATCCGACCAGATATCGCGACGCCCGTCGCCGTTAAAATCGACGGCAAAAGCTTGGTAAGATGTTGGAATGAACTGGGTGTGCCCCATCGCACCTGCCCAACTGCCGGTCAAACCCTGTGCCGACACATCGCCCCGCTCAAGGATTTTCAGCGCCGCAATCAGCTGTTTTTCAAAGAACGCCCCGCGCCGGCCATCATAGGCCAAAGTGGATGTGGCGGATACAACAGGCACATTGCCCCGCCGCTCCCCGTAAAAGCTCTCCAGCCCCCAAACGGCGGTGACCACTTCGGCTGGTACGCCATAGCGCGCCTCGATCTGGCTTAGAACCGCACGGTGGCGGGCAAAGGCGGCGCGGCCTTTGGTGATCCGCTCTTCTGACGCGGCAATGGCAAGGTAATCCTCAAGCGTCCGGCTGAATTCGGTTTGATTGCGATCGCGTTTTACGACACCGGGCAGATAACCCGCGCCTGCGAAACCTTGTCGTAGCGTGGCGGGTGAAATGCCCTGCCCTGCTGCACGCGCCTTGAAGGACGCAACCCACGCATCATAGCCAGCGTTCGATTGCGGCATCAAATCAGCCGGCAATGCGCCCTCGCTCCGCGATGCGAAAGTGGCGGCACTGCCGCCGCCCTGACATGCCGCAAGGCCCAAGGCCCCCAATCCGATTGTAAAATTCCTACGTGAAATGCTCATTCTGCCTGCGCCCTTTATTGATGTGGCTTTGCGGCAGATTAACGCAACACGAGAACGGCGCAAAGGGACAGTTCCCGTGTGGCGATCCTTTGCCTAGTTCCCCGACGCATAGAGAGGTACCGTCGACATCGACATCTTTGCCGATCCGTTTTGCACATCGCGGGCGTGGCTGATGTAGATCAAGGTGTTGTTCGCCTCGTCATAGATCCGTTTCACGTTCAGCGTCTTGAAAATGACAGAACGGCGTTCGGTGAATACGGTTTCTCCTTCATCGTCGCGCTCGATATCACCGATCTCGATCGGTCCGGTCTGGCGGCATGAAATAGACGAATTCGATGGGTCCTCAAACCAGTTGCCCTTTTGCAATCGGTCAATAATTCCGCGCTCAAAATAGGCCAGATGGCAGGTAACGCCTTTCACCTTCGGGTCCGCCACAGCTTCGACGACAATGTCATTACCTAACCAGTCGACATCAACATTGCCGACAGTTTCAGCGTTTGTAGCTAGGGGAATTACCATCAGCGCAGCAAGTGCACAAAGAAAGCGGGAGGGGGATTTTTGTGTGTCCATGGTGATATACGCTCCAGACTGAAAAATGTTCCTAAAATGCGACCGCGGCGCAGGTGGATTATGGTTGGACGTGACATTGACACCTTCCGGACGCTTTGCATCTTTAACCACGCTCAGAAAGGCCATGATTAACCCCCGCCCCGTGTCGGAAGAGACTGTCCCGCAACCCAAGCTTCACGGGTCAAACAGTAGCACTTCCAGCGTTGTGGGCCACCACCGATATCCATCACATCCTCATGCATTAAGACCGCACCAAGTTTTGCCGTAGCTGCCTGAGAACGTAAGTTGTCTGGTGCGATGTGAAACCACGCCTCAGCAGACAGTGCATAGATATGTTCGAGCATCAGCCTTTTGATCGCCCGGTTCGTGGGTCCGCCCCAATACGCGCATGTCAGAAAGGTGAAACCGATGGACAGCCGCGCTGGCGCATTGGTGTCCGTATAAAATGCCGAACACCCGATGACGTCCCGCGTCAGGCGATCAACGATGACAAGGCAACCGCCCATTTCAAGCAAGGAAGCGAAGTAAGGCCGAAAGACATCGGTCCGATAGCGATCCTTGTTCGGATGACCGGCCCAGACAGCGGGGTCGCTTGCTGCATCGGCCAGCGCATCGCGATCATCCAGTGTCAGCGGTCGCAATTCAAGAAGATCGTCCGTCAGCGTGGGCTGCGGATCAAAGCTTTCAGGGAAATTAAGGCTCATCGCGGACCTCGTTTTCGACCACTAAGCCACTGCTGCGCATGATCTCATACGTTCCAACGGCTTTCATCAATCAGAAGGGTAGCGCTGTTGGTGGACCATGTCACTGCGTGTTCCTCCCTTGCAAACGAGTAACGCCCGCGTCGGAATTAACCGAAGCGGGCGTTGCTGTATTATAGTTATCGTCAGAGAGA
>TARA_R110002126_G_scaffold75704_8_pt1 | contig 27398 bp, 17 predicted proteins | sample TARA_R110002126 | Tara Oceans TARA_R110002126 (sample SAMEA4397536) | marine metagenome | biome: Polar Biome; feature: [DCM] deep chlorophyll maximum layer (ENVO:01000326); material: water (ENVO:00002006), including particulate matter (ENVO:01000060) such as... | depth 30 m | reverse complement strand
CGCCCCGCTCCACGTCCAATGGGGAATCCAAGTGAGACTTGCCGGACCCCATACGTGGGCCCCGTACGTCTTCAGGGCTCCGTACGTATTCAACGAACGAAGGCCCGCAAGTGCGGGCCTTCGATTGGACGATGGTGGAGAAGATGGGACTTGAACCCACGACCTCTGCGTTGCGAACGCAGCGCTCTACCAGCTGAGCTACTTCCCCGTTTTCGGCCGCGGATTGTAGGGCCGGGCCCACCCTTCGCCAACCCCAGCCTGGGTCGGAACTCATGTCCTGGTCCTGACCCGTCCGATGTCCAGGAATAGGCGAGGGCGCCGTTCGACCACGTTCCAGGGCGCACGACCACAGGCTCCGCTCGTACGATGGGGCAGCCGCCCCGCCCGATCCGACCCGATGCGCACCCGATCTCGCACCCGACCGACCGTCCAGCTGACGTTCCTGGCCCTTCTGGTCGGAATCTCGGTCGTGGGGAATGGTCTCGCCGAGGTCCCAGCGGGGGTCACGGAGGGCCCCGCGGGTGATCCAGCCAGGCGCGAGGTCCCGATCCAGGACGAGCGGACCCGCAACGCGAGTCTCTGGCACGAGGTCGTTCTGGTCGACGGATTCCACCTGGATCTGCGAACGCGCCGGGTCGACGCGACGGCCCAGCCCGAGGAGAGCCTGCTCTTCGACGGGGAGCAACTCGACGCCCAGCCGCGGCTGTCGTCCTGGACGCCGCTCGAGATGAACGGGCCGACGACGGTGATCCGCAAGGGTGGTGGGAACGCCGTCGATGCGCCGACCCCTCTGCCGGGTGAGGAGTATCTGTACGACCTGGGCGGTGGCGACTGGGGCTACTTGCAGGTCCTGGACCGCCGCCTCGATGCGATCCGCATCGAGATCGCGGTCGGCCCGAAGGACGGCGAGGCGCTGGTGCGTGACCCGGCGCGCCTGTTCGCCAGCTCCGAACCCGGCCAGCATCGTCTGACCTGGATCGCCGACTCCGAGGACGCGCGCTACGCGGTCGAGCGCTGGATCCACGGCACGCCGGACGGTTTCACCGAGATCGCGCGCGTGACGGGGTCCGAGTTCGTGGACGTCGAGGCTCCCGAAGGTCGCGTCGTCGAGTACCGCGTCGGCCGCGTGACCGGCGATGCGGACCCGATGCGTTTCGGCGCGCGCGCCCATTCGCTGCGCCAGATGCGCCCCGGGGACTGGCCGATCCAGCTGGTCCAGGGCATGTCGCTCGATCTGCTCAGCGGCGAAACGGATGCTGGCGATGAGGGGCACCTCGAGGTGTCGCTCGCGCAAGGTCCGAGCCTGAACCTCATGACGCTCGGCGAGGTCGCGATCTACGGGCCCGAGCGTTCCGATCAACGTCCCGGTGGCGCCTGGTTCGGCCCGCCGCCCTGGGAGAAGGGCTACCAGACCGAGGTCCGCCGCGCGTCCCGTGGCGATGCCGTCTTCTTCGTGGCGATCCCGGACGGCTCGCTCGTGCGCCTGTCGATCACCGAGGAGGACGGCGGGCTTGCGCTGCGCCGGCAGATCGACCTGACCGGCACGCTGCGGTTCCCGCAACCTCCCGCGCCGCCCGAGCTCGATCGCGAACCCGACGGCGTGACGCTCGTCTTCCCCGACTTCGGCGAACGCATGGGTCAGGTCGACCACGCCGCCATCGTCGTCGAGCGCGAGCGTGCGCCGGGGGATCAGGTGTGGAGCGAGTTGACCGTCGGCGCGCCCGGTCAGCGCACCGTTCACATCGGCCAGCCCTGGGACCCGGCCAGCGAGTTCCTCGTGCGGTTGCGCTATCGCCATCGATTGCCGGGTCTACCGGACTCGCCGACCAGCGCGGTCACCGAGTTCCTGACGTTCGATCCGGGCGACGACGACCAGTTGCGACGGGCGCTCGACTACGTCTTGACCGACCTCGGCCACGAGGACTTCACCCGCCGTCAGGGCGCGCGTGTGCTCCTCGAATCCCTGGGGGACCTCGCCTGGCCGCGGCTCGAGGCGATTCTGGTCGGCGACGAAGCCGCGTCCGTCGAGGTCCAGACCGTCGTGCGCGAACTCTTGCTGGACGATCCCGGTGGCCGCAGCCTGCCGCTCGTCCTGCGCGCGCGCGCAGCCGAGGAGGGTGTGGAAGGGGATCCGCCCACGGGCCTGCTCGACATCGACGTCCGCTCGCGCACGTGGGCGATGCTGCGCGCCCACGGTCAGCCCGGAGCCGCGCCCTGGTTGCGGGTCCTGGCGCTCTCCGACCCCGATCCGGGCGTGAAGAAGATGGCCGAGATCCTGCTCGCCGACCGCGAGGTCCCGCGCACGCTGGATCCTGCAGCCCAGAGCCATGCTTTGATCCCGCCGGATCAACGGCGGTCCCCGCGAACGCGCGATTGGCGTTGGGCGATCGAGGAGGGCGATCCGCACGAGGTCGCCGCCTGGGCGCGCGACACGATCGATCTGGATCATCCGCGCGCGGCGATGGTCGCGTTGATGGTCGCCTATCGCCTGGAGCTCGCCGGCCCGCCTTGGACGCTGCACGGCGATCTTCGACAGCACGCCGAGCTGGCGTTGCGTCTGGTCGACGCGGCGCGCACCCAACCCGGGAACGAGTTGTTGGAAGCGGCCGAAGCGTTGATCGCCACGCCGGCCACCCAGTTGCGCGCGCGGCGTGATCTGCTCGACCTGCGGTTCGATCTCACGAAAGAGGTCCAGCGCGAGCGCTTCGAGCTGGAGTCCGCCGACATCGGCACGTTGACCGCATTGCTGAACGACCTGCATGCCCAGGGCGCCAGCTACGTCGACGTCGTGCTGCCGGCGGGTGTCTACGAGGACGAGAGCCTCGGACCGTGGTTGCAATTGCACATCGACGGCCTGCGCCTGATCGGTGGGGACGGCGTGGTCCTGAAGTTCGGCTTGCAGATCGAAGGCGTCGTCGACGTCGTGCTGCAGGACCTGGCCGTGCACAGCGATCGCAGCAACGCGCTGCTCCTGCGTGACGGCGCGTCGGCGGTGGTCCAGAACTGTCACCTGATCGGCGTGCAGACCGTCGTGTCCCTATCGCACTCGCGGCTCGAGGTCGACGCGTCGCACATCGACTCCGACCCGGCTCGACCGGCGGCGCTGGGGCTGCGCCTGAACGGCGGGTGCGACATGACCTTGCGCAACTCGCTCGTCTCGGCCGGTACGGCGCGTCTGTCGACGGGGGACCAGATCTACATGGATCGCACCCTGTTCGATGCGGGCGCTCGCGTCCTGTTCCAGGGCTCCCCGGGCGGGTCCGTCGTGGCCCGTTCGACGATGATGACCGGGCGCGCTCAGGGGTTCATCAACCTGGACGGCCTGCTGCTCGAGGGCGTCGTCCTGGACATCCCGCGCGACATGCTGATCAACGTCCCCGGGGCGCGCATGTGCCCCGACACGGTGCGCACGCTGGATCCGACCGTCGAGATCCCCGCGCACGCGGTGCTCGAGACGGCGATTCTGGGCCAGTAGAGAAGGGCCAGTCGTAGGGCCAATAGAAGGGCTCGTTGATGGGCCACAAGGCCGGCCGATCGGAGCGCCCGTAGTCGGGCACGTCGGAAGGCCGAAAGATCGAGATTCTGGACTCGGCCCACCCGACCTGAATGGACACGCCGGGCATTCCCGCGCCCAACTTGGGCGACGTCGTCCGGGACGCGGGCGGCCCTACTCCTTATCCTGGTCCCCCCGATCTGCGCGCGATCCCCCGGGATCGACCCCTTTGCACCCCCGCGCGGACGGCCCAGACCGTCATGCAAGACTCCTTCCAGGCCCGCGGCACCTTCGAGGTCGGCGGGAAGAGCTACAAGATCGCCCGTCTCTCCGCGCTCGAGGCCAAGGGCCACGACGTGGCGAAGCTGCCCTTCGCCCTGCGCATTCTGCTGGAGAACCTGCTGCGCCACGAGGACGGCACCAGCGTCACGGCGGACGACATCACGGCGCTGGCGAACTGGGATGCCAAGGCGAAGCCCTCGCGCGAGATCGCGTTCCGTCCGGCGCGCGTCCTGATGCAGGACTTCACCGGCGTGCCCGCGGTCGTCGACCTGGCTGCGATGCGCGACGCCATGGTGACGCTCGGTGGCGACCCGACCAAGATCAACCCGTTGCAGCCCGCCGAGATGGTCATCGACCACTCGGTGCAGGTCGACGAGTACGGTTCGCCCGAAGCGCTGGCGCAGAACGCCGAGCGCGAGTTCGAACGCAACGGCGAGCGCTACGCGTTCCTGAAGTGGGGCCAGGGCGCGTTCGAGAACTTCAAGGTCGTCCCGCCCGAGACCGGCATCGTGCACCAGGTGAACCTCGAGTTCCTGGCGCGCACGGTGATGGCGGGCGACGGCGGCTACGCCTATCCCGATACGTTGGTCGGCACGGACAGCCACACGACGATGATCAACGGACTCGGCGTGCTGGGTTGGGGCGTCGGCGGGATCGAGGCCGAGGCCGCGATGCTGGGCCAACCCGTCTCGATGTTGATCCCCGAAGTCGTCGGCATGCGTCTCACCGGCGAACTGCCGGAAGGTTGCACCGCGACCGACCTCGTGTTGCGCGTCGTCGAGGTCCTGCGCGAGCACGGCGTCGTCGGCAAGTTCGTCGAGTTCTGTGGCGCGGGCCTGCAGCACCTGCCGTTGGCCGACCGCGCGACGATCGCGAACATGGCGCCCGAGTACGGCGCGACGTGTGGCATCTTCCCGATCGACCAGAAGACGCTCGACTACCTGCACCTCTCGGGTCGCAGCGAGGAATCGATCGCGTTGGTCGAGGCCTACGCGAAGGCCCAGGGCATGTGGCACACCGCCGATTCGCCGGAAGCCACGTACAGCGCGCTGATCGAGCTCGACCTGGGTTCGATCGAGCCCAGCCTCGCCGGCCCGAAGCGTCCCCAGGACCGCGTCGCGCTCAAGGACATGGTCACCGCCTTCCAAAAGGCCAAAGTCGAGATCCTGGATGCGACGGGCGGTGGCGATCCGAACGCGAAGGTCAGCGTCACGCGCAAGGGCGAGACGTACGACCTGGGGCACGGCTCGGTCGTCATCGGCGCGATCACGTCGTGCACGAACACGTCGAACCCGTCGGTCATGGTCGCCGCGGGCCTGTTGGCCAAGAACGCCGCGCTCAAGGGTCTGAAGTCCAAGCCTTGGGTCAAGACCAGCCTCGCACCCGGTTCCAAGGTCGTGCGCGACTACTTGGACGGCGCGGGTCTGACGGCCTATCTCGACCAGCTCGGCTTCAACGTCGTCGGCTTCGGTTGCACGACCTGTATCGGCAACTCGGGCCCGCTGCCGGCCGAGATCGAGCAAGCCATCGAGGACGGTAAGTTGGTCGTCTCCAGCGTGCTCTCCGGCAACCGCAACTTCGAGGGACGCGTCCACGGCAAGGTGCGCTCGAACTACCTCGCGTCGCCGCCGCTGGTCGTCGCGTACTCGATCGCGGGTGACATCAACATCGACATCACGAAGGAGCCGCTCGGCATCGGGAGCGATGGCCAACCGGTCATGCTCGCGGACGTCTGGCCGAGCCCGACGGACGTCGCCGACGTGGTCGGTCAATCGCTGACGCGCGAGCTCTTCAGCTCGAGCTACGAGGACGTCTTCACGGGCCCCGCAGCCTGGCAGGCGATTCCCGTCGCTGACGGCGCGACGTTCGACTGGGATCCCAAGTCGACGTACGTCAAGCTCCCCCCGTACTTCGAGGGCATGGGCCACGAGCCCGGCACGGTGACCGACATCGAGGGTGCGGCGGTCCTGGGTCTCTTCGGCGACTCGATCACCACCGATCACATCTCGCCCGCGGGCTCGATCCCCGAGAACGGCCCGGCAGGTCGCTACCTGAAGGAGCTCGGCGTGTCCAAGCGCGACTTCAACTCGTACGGCAGCCGCCGCGGCAACCACGAGGTCATGATGCGCGGTACGTTCGCGAACGTGCGCATCAAGAACCGTCTGGTCCCCGGCGTCGAGGGCGGCGTCACCGTGCATCACCCCAGCGGCGAGACGATGTCGATCTTCGACGCGGCGATGAAGTACAAGGACGCCGGCACGCCGTCGGTCATCCTCGGCGGTCGTGAGTACGGCACCGGTTCGTCGCGCGACTGGGCCGGCAAGGGTCCGGCGTTGCTCGGCGTGCGCGCGGTGCTGGTCGAGTCCTTCGAGCGCATCCACCGCTCGAACCTGGTCGGTATGGGGGTGCTGCCCCTGCAGTTCCAGGAAGGCGAGAGCAGCGACAGCCACGGCTTGACCGGCACCGAGTCGATCTCGATCACGGGGTTGGCGGAGTCCTACAAGAGCGGCGATCCGGTCGCCTCGATGGTCACCGTCACCGCGACGGCCAAGGACGGCTCCGTGAAGTCGTTCGACGTCCACGTGCGCATCGACACGCCGGCGGAGGCCGAGTACTACCGCCACGGCGGCATCCTGGTCTACGTCCTGCGCCGCCTGGCGAAGGCCTAATCGAAGGCCGGTCCCGGGGGCGCTCCTTACGAACGTGGATTCGGAGGGGCGCCCCGCAGCCGTTGGGAGCGGCTCGGCCGGCTGCGTCCCACGACTCACAATAATGGGCCTCAAGGCTTGTCGGCCATCGAGCCGACGACTAGGGTCCTCATGGTGACGCCGCATTCCCGCATCTCGCTCTGGCTAGGACTGGTCCTGGCCGCGCTGACCTCCCTGCTCCCGATGAGCGGGGTGACGGTCTGTTTCGGGCACGAGGCGGCGCAGGAATCTGCCTGTAACTATGGTCACGATCACGAAGGTCATGGCTTGGCGCTCGCTGTCGGAATCGGGCACGCGACGTGTGTTTGCATAACCGAGTCGGCTGGCCCCGGTCGGGACACGGCTTGCACTTCGAGCTCGACGCACCTTCATGAGTGTCAGGAAATCGCCATCGATCGACCTGTCATCGAGAGCGCGGACGGCCCGCTCCAGCGGGATTCTGCGCGTTTTAGCGGCCGCATCGTTCAGGCGATTCTGACGTCGGTCCCGCCCGGGTGGTTCCATGGGGAGTTTAACCTCGATCGAACTCCAATGATGGAGCGACCGCAGCCGCTGCGGGATTCCATCGAGCCCTTGAGCCATACCTGGCTTGAGCGCTCGACCGTGCTGCGACTCTGATTCCTCGACTGCGTATCTGGCCCGTCCCCGTTCTGGAGACGTCGTTACCATCGCTCGAGGAATTCATGCAACTGCACACCTGGGACGCCGTACGAGCGCTCCCGCACCCTACATCTCTATATTCGTTTCGTTCGTTGGCCCTGGCCATCGGCGTCATTCTCCCGTTGTCCGCCTGCGCCATGCAGTCGTACGAGGCCGCGCCGTTGACCGAAGAGGACTTCGAGCAATTCACGCGCGAACACTTCGTAGCGCCGCCCGACGTTGATTCGAGCGAGCCGTTCGATCTGACGCTCGCAGCCGACCTGCTCCGCATGCGGTCTCCGGATCTGCGCGAGGCCCTAGCGCGCTACAACGCAGCTGTGGCCGTGGCAGGTATCGACACTCCATGGCCCAACCCGAGCCTCTCGCTCACTCCGAGTTTTGCCTTCCATTCGGTTGCCATTCCGAACCAGGTCGTGAGTGGAGCCGGGATCTCCTTCGCCATTCCTTTCGGGGACCGCATCGGGTTGCAGGACGCCCTGCATCTGGCCGAAGCGCACGCAGCACGAGCCGATGCGTTGACGGCATTCGACGAGAATGCCCTGCAACTGCGCGCCGACTTCATGCGCCTCGCGGTCCACCGCATTCGAGACGCTCGCTACGCTGAGCTAGCGGAGATCTCGAACCGGTTGGTCACTCAGGCTCATGAATTGGTCGACGCAGGAGTCGCGACCGCATTGGACGTGTCCCAGTTTCAGCTTGATGCCGCACGCGTGCGCAGCGCCGTCCTGACCAGCCGGATCGGATCGATGGATGCCGCCTATGACTTGGGCCTCCTCTTGGGCATGAGTCCCTCGCTGTTCGGCCCCATTCCCAACGAGTCCCTGGCTCTGATTCCTCCATCGGTACCCGAGATCGCCGAGCTTCAGGACCGTGTCCTCGAGTGGAACCCGAAGTTGATTCGCATGCGGGCCGCCTACAACGTGGCGGAACGTGCGTTGCACCTCGAGATTGGCAAGCAGATCCCCGACTTCCAGTTGGGGGGGAACTACGGGGGAAACGTAGGTGACAGGTCCCACGTCTTGGGCCTCACCATCGGGCTTCCCTTTCCGCTCTTTGATCAGAATCAGCAAGCCATCGCGCGTGCCCGCGGGCAGCGGGACCTGATCCGCACCCAGTATGAAAGCGAGGTACATCGCATCTGGAGCATGGTCGAGCATGCGCAGTCGATGGTGCGCCTCGCCGACGAACACCACGCGATCCTGCTGGAATCCGTGCTTCCAGCCGCGACGACCTACGCTGATACGGCACGACGTTCCATTCAGTCGGGGACGGCAGACGCGTGGCAGCTCCTCGACGCGGAGCGTAGCCTTCAGTCGATCGAGATCGACTTGATCGATGCTTGGCTGACACGACAGATGGCCTGGAACTCACTTGAGAGAGCAGTAGGTGCGCCACTTCTCGAATATCCAGAACAACCTCAACGCACTCCTGTACCGCCTCAGCTGGCCGAGCCCGTCTCCAAGAACAAGGTCGATCGATGAAGAATAAATCACATTGGGAGATCGCCCTCGTGGCGATTCTATGCACCTTCGGCGGGCTTGCGACCGGCAAGGTTATCGGTGGCGGCGCAGCGCCGGCAGATGACGCGGCGGGCGATTCGCACGGCTCTGCGGGTCCTGTTCTCTCGGCCACTACGCTCGAGAATCTTGGGGTCGTTGTGGGTCCGATCGAACGGACGAATTTCCAACGCCCGCAATCCGTTGCGGCCATGATCATGGAAACGCCGCGCACCATTCAGCCCGTGTTCGCACCCATCGGCGGGCGCATTCGCAGCATCGATGTCGATCCCGGCACCGTCGTCGAGGCTGGCGCAGCGGTAGTGACGATCGTTAGGGACCCCTTGCCTCGACCGTCCCTGACCTTCACCTCGGACATCCTCCGCCCCGCCCAGGAGCGTCTGCACGAGAAGGTTATCGAGCTAAGAAAGTCATCTGAAGAGGTCGACATCACTCGCGCTGAACTCGCCCGAATCGAGCAGTTCACCGGGGAGGTCGGCGGTGAGAAACTGCCGATCATCCCGCGCGAGCGTGCGATCGACATGCGCTATCAGATGCTGCGCGCGCAGAAGACCAATGAACTGGCTCGCCTTGAGTTGGCAAAGCACGGTCTGAGCGATGAGCAGGTCCAGGCAACCCAGAATGGTGCGCCGCTGCCAGAATTTGATGAGGCTATGTGGCAACGCGCGCTTGCGCGAAACGGGCTGTGGCCTGCGAATGCTCAAAGCCTTAGCGACGCGCTCCCCGACGACCTGCACGACTTGCCATGGGTGACGGCTACGATCGCCGAGCTCGCCGCGAGCGGCCTCGCTTCCGAATCGCTGATCGCATGGATGGCAGAGGATGGCGTTGGAAAGGGGTTCCTCGACATCGGCGTCTTGTTGCAACGCGGGCACACCGTCGATGATCTCAAACGCCTTCACGCCTTGCATGCGCTCGACCCGATCGTCCGACTGATTGCTCCCATGAGGGAAGGTGCCCCGAGCTGGGACGTGGTCGATGTGCAGACGAAGGTTGGTGCTTACGTTGAGGCTGGAGACGTCCTATTGACGCTGCGCGACCCGCGTCACCTGTGGCTGCGCGTCGATCCGGTTGGTGGAGAGGTCACGACGATTCTGAATGCGGCACAGAATGGCGACTCATTGGTCGCGCGAACGCTCGTGCCAGGTGCCGGACCGACGCTCGAGGGACTCACGATTCGCTCGCTCGAAAGTTCGGCTGAGCATGGTGGGACGATCGCAACGGTTGCCGTGGAGAACGTGATGCACTCCGAGATTCAGAGTGAGGGATCCCGTTCTCGCATCTGGCACCTGAGGGAGGGGCTGCGATACGTGCTCGATGTCCCAATCGAGTCGCTCGAGGATGTATTCGTGCTGCCGGCGTCCGCCGTTGCCGAATCCGGTCCTGACCGCGTCGTGTTCCTCCAGAACGGGAGCGACTTCAAGCCGGTGGCGATCGTGATCGCTTACGAGGACCAAGAAGTCGTGGTCGTACCCAAGTCGAAGAACGTCGCCCTGTTCGCTGGTGACGTGATCGCGTTGCACGGGGCGTTCGAGCTCAGCCTCGCGCTGGCGACCGGTGACGCGGTCGATCCGCACGCCGGCCACAACCACTAGGAGGTACCGCATGTTGAATCGAATCATCGCAGCCGCGCTGCAGAATCGGGTCCTCGTCCTCTTCTTGGGCCTCGCTGTGGGTGCCTTGGGGCTGTACCGCGCTGTGAACACGCCGATTGACGTCCTACCGGACCTCAACCGGCCGGTCGTGACCATCATGACCGAGGCCCATGGCATGGTGCCCGAGGATGTCGAACGGCTCGTTACTTGGCCGATCGAGCAAGTCATGAACGGCGCCACCGGCGTGTTCCGTGTGCGCTCCGCGAGTGGTACCGGGTTGTCGGTCGTCAACGTCGAATTCGACTGGGGCACCGACATCTATCTGGACCGCCAGATCGTGGCCGAGAAGCTACAGATGGCAGCGCCAAATCTGCCCAAGGACGTGCAGTCGGTGCTGGGACCCATCAGTAGCATCATGGGCCAAATCCAGATGGTCGGATTCCAGAGTGAGGGCGGTGTGACCGACCCGCTCAAGCTGCGTCGCATCGTGGACCGCGACCTGCGGCCGAGAATCGTGTCGCTGTCTGGCGTCGCGCAGGTGATCGTGATCGGTGGGCAGCCGTCAGAACTGCAGATTGTAGTCGACGCTGACAAGTTGCGCGCGATGGAGGTCACGCTTCAGGACGTTGCCGAGGCAGCGCGCGAGGCGAATATCAACGTCTCCGGTGGCACGATGGAGTTAGGCGCCAAGGGGCCGCTCGTCGCCGTGACTGGCCGCCTGGAAGACCCGCTAAGTCTGGGTAAGGCGGTACTGCGTGATGACGAGGCTCGCCCGGTGCTACTCGAGGACGTCGCACGCGTCGAATTCGGCGCGGCGGCGCTCCCGACCGGCTCGGCGGGAATGAATGGGGAACCGGGGATCCTGATGGTGATCCTGAAGCAACCCGGTGTGGACACGCTCGATCTGACACGACGAGTGAACGAGGAGTTGTCCCAGATTCAAGCAGAACTGCCCGATGACGTCGTCATCGATAAGGGCGTGTTCCAGCAAGCGGCCTTCATCGAGCGAGCGATCGCGAACGTACTTGGCGCGGTGCGGGACGGCGCAATCCTGGTCGTCCTGGTGCTCTTCCTGTTCCTGATGAATTTCCGGACAACGTTCATCACGCTGTCCGCGATCCCGATCTCGGTAGCGATCGCGACGTTGGTGTTCACCGCATTTGGACTAACGATCAATACGATGACGTTGGGAGGCTTGGCAGTTGCGATCGGCACCCTAGTCGATGACGCAATTGTGGATGTGGAAAACGTCTATCGAAGACTCCACGAAAACCAACGTGCGAAACGACCCGAGCCCATCATTTGGGTGCTGTACAAGGCCTCAAGCGAGGTCCGCAAGCCCGTGTTGTATGGCACCCTCCTCATTACAGTGGTCTACCTGCCACTGTTCTTCCTGACCGGTATCGAGGGCCGGTTGTTCACGCCGATCGCACTTGCGTACATCATTAGCGTAATGGCTTCGACCATCCTCGCGCTGACTCTGACTCCCGTTCTTTGCTACTATCTTCTTGGGCGCCAACCGGTGAAGGCTGCGCAAGAGGAGGGCTATGGCGGGTGGCTTATCAAGCGCCTACACCTCCTCGCTAAGAGATGTGTGGCGTTCAGCGCTCGACACGTCGAGTCACTAGTGGGAGTCTCATTGGCGCTTCTGCTGATCGTCGGCGCGTTCTTGATGGAATCCGGTTCGTCGTTCTTGCCTGCTTTCAACGAGGGCACCGCGCAAGTCAACGTAGTGCTTCCGCCAGACACGAGCCTCAAGACCTCGGAGCGCTACGGCGACCGCCTTGAGGAACTTGTGATGGAGGTTGATGGTGTGCTGAGCGCCGCTCGCAGGACCGGGCGTGCGCCCGGTGACGAGCATGCGATGCCGGTCAGCGTCAGCGAAGCGATCGTGAACTTCGATCCCGCGTCGGAGCGCTCTCGCGAGGAGATCATCGAGGATATCCGTGGGCGACTCGAGGAGAACTTCCCCGGCGTCGCGACTTCGACCGAGCAGCCTCTGGCGCACCTCTTGAGTGCCCTCTTGTCCGGTGTAACCGCGCAGGTTGCGATCAAGGTCAGCGGTCCAGATCTGGACGTCCTGCGTGGCGCTGCGAGCCGTATCGAGAGCACCATTCAAAATATTGATGGTGTGCGCGACTTGTATACCGAGCCGCAAGTGCTGATCGATCAAGTCGAGGTGAGACCGCGGCGTGCTGAACTCGCGCGCAATGGTATCTCTGTAGGTGCCCTGGGTGAGACGGTCGAATTGGCGATGGGGGGAGAGGAAGTCTCTCGGTATCTCGTCGGTCAGATCAGCTACCCGATCCGCGTGCTTCTTGAGCAGGAGGACCGGGCGAGCCTGGAGCAAATCGGCGCCTTGTACCTGGCAAGAGATGATGGATCACGGGTGCGGATCTCGGACGTCGCGGACGTGCGGATCTCGAAGACCCCGAACAACATCAACCGCGAGAATGTTCAACGGCGCGTCGTCGTGCAGCACAACGTTGGCGGCCGCTCTCTCGGGGAGGTCGTGACGGACGTCGAGGCTGCGCTCGAACCGATCCGCGCTGAGCTGGCCGCGATGCCGGGTTACGCGATTAGGGTCAGTGGGCAATTCGAGGCCCAGCAGAAGGCGACACGGCTCATCGGAACACTGAGCCTTGTCTCGCTGGTGCTGATGATCGGTATCCTGATGATGCACTTCAGGTCGCTCCGTCTATCCTTGCTTGTGCTTTTCACGCGTCCAATCGCGTTCATCGGGGCGGGCGCCTATGTCGTGCTCACCTCGCAGGAATTGTCGGTAGCTACGCTGGTCGGGTTCATTGCCCTACTCGGCATGGCGACTCGCAATGGGATCCTCCTCGTTGATCACTGCGTGCACCTGATGGCGGAGGAGGGCGAGGAGTTCTCGATCCAGATGCTCACACGAGCAGCCCAGGAGCGCATCGTGCCCGTGCTGATGACGGCCCTGACGAGTGGTATCGGCCTGGTTCCTCTGGCTTTGGCAGCGGATCAGCCCGGACGCGAGTTGTTGTACCCCGTCGCAACCGTAATCATCGGGGGGCTGGTCACGAACACGCTACTCGACTTCCTGGTGATGCCCGGCCTGCTCTTGCGCTTCGCCGGGAACGAGTTTCGACGCCTCGCCAGCTTGACGGCCGACGCCGACGAGCACGAATCCATCCGCAAACTGCTCCTGCCTTCCACGCCGGAGCCGATCATTCCCTCCAACCCTATCCTGGAACCCCAGTCATGATGCCCCGTCTCGCTTTTTCGATCTTCCTCGCTGTCTGTGTCGCAGCCTGTTCCGGCAATGACGATCACGACGATCACGACGATCACGACCACAGCTCGGAAGAAGATGCCGGCCATTCCACCGAAGGTCCGCACGGCGGTGACCTGATCGAGGTCGGTGCGGAGGTTGCGCACCTCGAGGTGATTCACGACGAGGACGCGGGCACAATCACGTTCCACGTTCTGGGTCCCGATGGGAAGACGGCCATGTCCTTGGCTGATGCCCCGGAGTTGAAGCTGACGAATGGTGACGCGCCTCAAGCGTTCACCTTGGTCAGTGCCAATGACGAGAACAACGCATACACGATCACGGACGATGCGCTGAAGGTGCATGGCCCGGAAGGTCGCATCACCATCACATTGGGCGGGAAGACTTACAACCCCGAGTTGCTGCACGACCACGATCACTGATCCTGGTTCGAGACGAATACGAGCGCCGAGCTCCGCAGGACCTGCGGAGCTCGGCGCTCTTGTTTGTGACGCTGTTGCTGCGGCGTCGCGTGGATCAGGCGTCTAGGAACGTGCGCAGCATCCAGGCCTGCTTCTCTTGAGCGTCGGCGAGACCTTCGAGGAGGTTCGCGCTGGCGTTGTCGTTCGCCTCAGCGGCCTTGGCCGAAGCGGCACGCAACCAGCCGTCCAAACTCTCGAAGTCCGCGACGACGGAGCGCACCATCGAGATGGCGTCGGACGATTCGTTCGCTTCCTGGATGCGAGCTGCCTCGAGCGCACCCTTCATGGTTCCGTGCGGTGCTCCACCCAAGGTCAAGCTGCGTTCCGCGAGCTCATCGACGTCGAGGGCGGACTGCAGGTACAGCTCTTCGAACTTGGCGTGCAACTGGAAGAACAACGGACCCTTCACGAACCAGTGATACGCGCGGAGCTTCTGGTAGAGGACGAGGTAGTCGGCTTGCAGCTGGTTGAGATCTTGAACGATGGGGGACATGGTCGTGTGAAGGGTTGGGAGGTGATGGTGCTGGAGGTGACGGCGTTGGAGGTGACGGCGTGGCGCGCCTGCGACCAGGCAGGTGGGAAGCGCAGCAGCTGGGGCACGCTCCCGCGACCTGAATAGGATCGTTCAAGCCGTGACATATCTCCAATGGATAAGAGTTTGCGTAGCGATAGCTTCCAGTTATGCGCTGCACGCTCCAGCAACGCGTGGACGTCGCGTGCACGGAGTTGCACCCGGCCTTCCGGGAATCCGCCGAGACGGTGGGGGACGGCTGGGCCTTTCGAGGTCGCCCCAGAGGCCGGAGTGCGTACTCGGCCTCGACCTGTTCGAGCGCGAACGTCGTTGCGGTTGCGTGACCGATCGGGCTGTGTCGCCGATCGCGGATCCGGTGCGGGCCGGAACCCGGGGCCAGGGGAAGGCGTGACCTATTCCTAGAGCCACCACGGACCCCCACCCACCCAGGGGGACGTTCGTTCTGGAACGCGGTTGCGGATCGCGTCCGAAAAAGAAGCGGCGACACCCTCCGGCGTTGCCGAACGGGGGCCAGAATCTCACGGGTGGGAGGTCGTTCGACCCGATGACCCTGGACTCGGATCGGAAGGTCGGTCACCATCGCCGTCCTTGGACCATGGTTCCGATTCGTCTCCAAATGGCCCCTGGCGGCCCCAGGAAGGGCGATTCTGCACCGAGAAGGCCCCCGGCTGGAGGGGTGGACCGCGGAGATCCGGAGGTGAGCCGGACGTGGATTCCCATTCGGGGCACCGTGTCTCCATTTGAGCCAAGGGAAGACCCGATACGTTCTTCAGGGTGGGGCTCCCTGGTTCCGAAAAGGACTTCACAGGTTCGCCCCAACCCGACCTGACCACATCATGACCTCCACCCCCGTCGTCCTGATCGCCAGTCCTCACCAGGACCGCCGCGATGCTCTCCGTTCCTGCTTCGAGAAACTCGGCGTCACCGTCGAGGAGGCCTTCGACCTGGCCGACATCCTCGACCGCATCCAGGACAACCCGCCCGAAGCGGTCGTCGTCGATCCTGAACTCGCCGAGACCGGGTTCGAGAGTCTCGCCTCGGCCATCACGGACATGAGCGGTGGCAAGGCCGCCACCATCGTGATCGTTCCGGAGGACGGCTCGGTCGATCTGACGTTGGCCGAAGCCGCGGGCATGCAGCTCGTGGGCTACCCGCCGCACCCGATCCTGTCCGCGCACCGCCTCGTGCAGGCGATGGGACGCTTCGCAGCCGCCGGCGCGACGGGACCGACGTCCCTGACGCTGAACGGCCTGCGCAACCTGGCGACCGACGCGATCAGCCGCGCGAACGCCGCGGGTCGCACCTGCGCGACCGTCTGCCTGTCCTGGCCGGACCGTGCCGGATGGGAGCACGACCTCACTCACTCGACGCAAGAAGCGCTCGAGGTCCTGCACGATTGCAGCGACAACACCATCGACCCGACCAGCATGCGTGCCGCCCGTGATGGCGACCGCGTGTGGGTGCTCTTCCCGGACCTCGACCGCGTGCAGACCGTCGCACGCGTCGTGGCTCGCCTGCGCGATGCGTTGGGGCGCGATGACCAGGTCGGTCCGCTGGCCTTCGGCGTCGCCCTGGGTCCCTCGGACGCGAACAACGTGAACGCGCTCTTCGATTGTGCGGGCAACGCCTGCGATCGCGCGCGTCGTGAAGGGCCGGCAGCGGTCGCCTATCACAACGAAGCGCAAGGGCGCTGGGCGCTCGAGCGCTTGACGCTGGAGCAGAGCTTGCGCGACGCCGTCGCGAACAACGAGCTCATCCTCTACTACCAGCCGCGTTGTGCGATCAACACCTGCGAGGTTCTGGGCATGGAAGCCCTGATCCGCTGGCGTCACCCGCATCTCGGCATGATCTCGCCGGCCCAGTTCATCCCGCTGGCCGAAGAAACGGGCCTCATCGTCCCGATCGGCGAATGGGTCCTGCGCGAAGCCTGTCGCCAGAACCAAGCTTGGCGCGACGCCGGCCACAAGCCGATCCGCGTCTCGGTCAACCTCTCGCCGGTGCAGTTCCGCAGCCCTGACCTGTTCGACATCGTGCAGAGCGCGCTCTCCGACAGCGGCTTGGCCCACGACGGCCTCGAGCTGGAAGTCACCGAGAGCATGCTCATGAACGACCCGCGTGCGACGGCCGCCGCGCTGCGCAAGCTCAAGGACACGGGACTGCACATCTCGATCGACGACTTCGGCACGGGCTACTCGAGCCTCAGCTACCTGAAGCAGTTCCCGATCGACGCGTTGAAGATCGACCAGAGCTTCGTGCGCGACGTGACGAGCAACCCGGACGACGCCGCGATCGCGACCGCGATCATCCTGATGGGGCACAGCTTGAAGCTGACCGTCGTCGCGGAAGGTGTCGAGACCGAGAGCCAGCTCGCCTTCCTGCGCGTGCTGCAGTGCAACGAGATCCAGGGCTTCCTGATCAGCCAGCCGCTGCCGCCGGAGCAGGCGGTCGAGCTGTTCGCCGAGCCGAAGACGAACGTCGCCTGAGTCGCACCTGATTCCATGATGCGCCGCGTTCCGACGAGAGTCGGGGCGCGGCGCGTTTCGTCGTGAAGTGCTCTCCATGCCGGGGAAGCCGCACGACGTGCGTGGTTCGTGGCGCTGAACAGGGCGTGCCGTATCCTTGGGGGATGTCGATTCGTCGCGCTGCCCTTCTGCCCGTGCTCGTCCTCTTGGTCGCCGGAATCGCGGTCTGGGCGGCTCGTCGCACGGACATGCCGGCGCCCCACGGTTCCGGACCGGAAGAGGCCGCCACCGCGGTCGAGGACGACGCAAGGAACCAAGCTGTGGACCTCGTCGGGGGTGCGCGGACGTCGGACAGCGATCGTGTCGAGGCGGCAGGTGCGGAGCCGGTGCCGGATGTCGTGGCTGGCGCGCGGAAGGCCGAGACCGGGACGTTGCTCATGACTCTGGTCACGGCCCCGGCTCGCGAGGAGGGAGCGCCCGCGTTGCACGTGGCTCTCCTCCAGATGGGTCACGGGGCCGAGAACATCGATTGCCAGATCGACGGCGAGCCGACTCGCGTCGAGCTCCCTGCGGGAGACTGGCATGCGTTCTGCCGCATCCGGGACCTCGGGCGGTTCGAGATCCGAGCCGGCGAGACCACGCACGTGCGCTACGTCTTGGAGGACTGCGGTATGCAAGGTGGCACCGTCGTCGATGTGAATGACGAACCGATCGAGGGCGTGCGCATTCACTTCGTGGTGGGTCACATCGTGCTCGATGCTCACGGCGCGGTGACGGATGCAGAGGGCCGCTTCCGTGTCTTCATGAACAACGACATCGCGTTGATCGGGATCCACCCCGATGGACGCATGACACGTCGCGCCAAGTCCACCTGGACCAAGCCCGGTCACAAGGATCTCGAGCTCGTGCTCCTGGCGGGACGCGGGCCGAATCGAGTCCTGGTGAAGGACGAGGAGGGAGTCCCGCTTCCCGGCATCACGGTGTACGTGGTGGACGGTGTCGAGTCCAGGAACCGCTACACCCGACATCTCGAAGCGGACACCCACCTCCTCGGACTCACCGACTTGTCCGGAAGGGTCGAGTTCGCAGCGCTCTCCGCTCGCCCTGCACTGATCGTGATCGACGAACCGGGGTACGCCGTGGTCTGGAGGGACACGCCGGGGGACGCGCCTGTCGACGAGGAGATCGTCCTGAGGCCGAGCGCCAAGATCTCGGGGCGCTTGGTCCGGGACGACGGCATGGAATCCATGGGACTGACCGTGCAGCGGCGTGATGGCGCGTACCAAGATCACCTGCGCACTCGATCCGGCGAAGGGGGAGCGTTCGAACTGGGTGGACTCCCGCGTGAGACCGTGCGCATCGGTGTGCAGTTCCTGAACACATGGGTTCATGAACAGGACTTCGAGCTGCAGCGCGGTGACGCGACCGGCCTGCAAATTCGCTTGCCGGCTGTCGAGCTCCAGGAGGTCCTGGTGCGCGACGAGTCGGGGAAGGCGATCGAAGACTGCACGCTCTTGTCCACAGCCCATGGAACGAGCGGGACGTCGGGGTCCTTCTTCGGAGAGCAGGGGCGAGCACGGATGGTGGTCGTCGCGGGGCAGTCGTACGACCTGGCGGTGAGCGCGGGAGGTGGTGAGAGATTCGAGATCGTGTCCGGCGCGACGCTCTCGGGTGCGACCCCGGGCATTCACGAAGTCGTGGTCGGTCCGAATCCGACGGCCCGGCTGTGGATCGTGTACGAGATCCGGGGCGATGCTTTCGACGAGCATCTGCCACCGACGCTGTACCTCGTTCCCGACGATGAAGCAGGGAAGGGGAGGCAGATCGAGTTGAGCAAGCGCGCCGCGAACATCTCGACCAAGGTGCGTCGCGGGACCTACGAGTTCTTCGTCGGCAGGACCCGCGAGACCGCCAAGCGGATCGGACGTCACGAGGTGAACGGGGATCGCATCGACCTGGGCGTGATCGACTGGGACTGAATCGCGTCGCGTTGACGGTCTCCCTTTGACGTCTTGGGCCTCGGTCGCGGAGATGCGCATGGCTGGGCGGCCATCGAGGGAGCATCCACTTGACCTCTTGGGCGGTCGACGTCGCGCAGGCCGCGAACCTCGACGTGCTCGCACCGGAGTTCGAACGCGCCACGATCACCTTGGACCGACCCTCCTGGTTAGAATCAGAAACGTGACCACCCACGAACTCAACCTGCGGCGAGCGACGGACGCGGATCTCGACTGGCTCTGCGCACTGCGCAACGAGCCCGAAGCGGTGCGCTACAGCAAGAGCGGCGTGCGCACGCGCGAGGACCTGGAACACGACTACCTGCACAACCCGGGCAAGTTCGTCTACATCGTCGCGCGCGCGGACCAGGCGGATGTCGGGTTCGTGATCCTCTGCGAGGAAGGGGACGGGACGTTCGAGATCAGCATCGCGATCCTGCCCGAGCTGCGCGGACAGGGCCTGGCGCGGCCCTTGATCGAGCTCGGCTCCCAGCACGCAGCCGCGGCCCACGATGCGCGCGGCGTGCTCGCCACGATCGTTCCCGGCAACGTGGCCTCACGCCGCTCGTTCGAAGCGTGCGGCTACGTCCTCGACGCGTCCGCCAGCACCGAAGTGTTGCAGCACTTCCTCTGGACCCCGACCGCACGCGGCTAGATCTTGGACCTCGCGCTACGCGGCGGAATTCAGGCCAGGCGCACGTTCGTCTCGAACGTCAGACAGGCGGTACCGTCCTCGGACGCACCCGCACGCACTTCGCCGCCCATCGCGTGGGCGAGCCCGCGGCAGAACGCGAGACCCATGCCATCGGTCCCCTGCGCGAACGGTTCGAAGTAGTTCGCGGCCTCCTCACGAGTCGGCGCGGCGCCGCTGTGCAGGACCTCGGCGCGCAGTTGACCGTTCTGATAATCGTCCCCGGCCACGAAGAGACCGCGCAAGCGGATCGCGCCGCTGGTCGACGCACGCACGGCCCGATCGAGCAACGAGTCGAGGGCCTGGCCGAAACGCGCCGGGTCGATCTCCATCGACGGCGGCAGGCTCATCGGGAACTCGCACGCGATGGTGAGTCCCTTGCGCTCGGCCGCTTCGACGTGGCGTGCCACGGAGGCCTCGAAGACCTCGGTCGGCGACGAGGGGCAGGGCATGATCTCCAGGCCGCCGTTCTCCAGGGCCTGCAGGTCGAGCACCAGGTTCAGCGTGCGCACAAGGTCGCGGCTGGCGTCCAGCGTGGATTCGATGCTGGCCGGTAGGGCGTTCTGGGAGAGGCCCTCGACCAGACCAGAGAGGTTCTGAGAGACCTGCGAAGACAGTTCGCCCAAGAAGCGGGACTTGAGTTCCGCGGTCTGCTCGGAACTGGCGACGGCCGACTGCAATGCGCGGTTCGACGTCTCGAGCGACGCGGCGTAGGCACGTGCTTCGCCCTCGGCCTTGCGCAGGTCGTCGATCATGAGCTCTTCGGCGCGCGCCGAGTTCCATTTGCGAGTCAGCGCATTCGCCAGCTGTTCGATCTCGACCGGGTCGAAGGGCTTCTTCAGGATCAAGAGCTGATCGCTCTGGCCCAACTTGTCGATCGTCTCGTTCCACGAGTAGTCCGAGTAGGCCGTGCAGACGACGATCTCGAGTTCGGGATCGACCTTCCACAGTTGCGCGATGGTCTCGATACCGTCCCAGCCGGGGGGCATGCGCACGTCGACGAACGCCATGGCGAAGCGCTCGCCACTGGCGACGCTCTGCTTCACGATCTCGAAACCCTCTTGGCCCTGGTGGGCCGAGGTCAGTACGAAGCTGTCTCGCTTCGTGGGAGTCGCAGGAGCCGCGGCGTCGTCGGCCGCGGGTGCACCGCCTCCGAAGAAGGCGGCCTTGGCGTCGAACAGCGCTTCTTCCTTCTCGACATTCGCCTCACCCAACAGGACTTTTCGGAAGTCCTCGTGGATGCTCGGGCTGTCGTCGATCAGCAGGATGCGTCGGTTTTCGGGTGAGGTCATGACGTCGTTGCAGTGCGGTGGAGAGGGAGCCGCAAGGTGAAGGTCGCGCCTTCTCCCTTGCCTCCGGAGTCAGCCGTGAGAGCGCCACCCATTTCGGTGGCGGCGTTGGCTGCCGTGTGCAGGCCGTAGCCGTGCCCACTGGACTTGGTGGTGAAACCGAGATTGAAGATTTTGGTCAGGACGTCGGGCTCGATACCCGGGCCGTTGTCCTGGATCTGAATGGATACGTGCTCGCCATCGAGCTTCGTGCGCAGGGTCAAACGCTTCGGGTCGGTGCCCGCTTCATTCAACGCTTGGCGCGCGTTCTGAATGAGGTTGATCAGGATCTCGAGCAAGCGGTGCTTGTCGAGTTCGATTTCCTCGACCTCGGCGTACTCGCGCGCAATCTCCAGGGACGGATCCTCACCCAGCGCTTGATGCGTGATCGAGAGCGCCTCGTCGAGCTTCGTGGCGAGGTCGACGTGGACCAGCAGGTCCGACTTCACGGCGAACTGCTGTTGTGATTTGATCAGATCGCAGATGTGGTCGAGGCCGCTGGCCAGCGAGCCCACTTCCTTCTGCAGTTGCCCACGTTGATCGCTCAGCTGACCGGTCAACGCGTTCAGGAACGGCAACAGGTGTTGGCCGCGCGGGTCGGCAGCGATGAAGCCGGCCAGATCGCCCTCGTGCTCCTGCAGAACACCGACGAGGCGTTCGAGGTCGTCGAGCCCCATGCCGTCGAGTCGCTGGGCGACCATCGAGGCCGAGATGTTCACGCTGTTCAGCACGTTGCCGACGTTGTGCAGAATGCCGGTGGCGATCTCGGACATGCCGGCGGTGCGCGCGGTCTCCATGACCGTCGCGCGCGCGACCTCGAGCTTGCCCATCATCTGGTCGAACTCGGTGGACAGCGTGCCGAGTTCGTCGGTGCGCGCCATCTTGAGCTTGGCGCGGAAGTCCTCTTCCGTACCGATCTTGACGGCGTGCCCGGTGAGCGCCTTGAGCGGCGCGATCACGACCTTGTCGAGCAGGAGCATGAGCGCCAGCAACATCATGAAGGCGCCGATCAGCACAGATACTTGCCCGAAGCGCAGCGCAGTCGCGCCGGTTCGGGTCACGTCGCGCTCGACGTTCGCACGGACGATCAGGTCCGGCCGGCGGTTGATGTCGTCGTAGGTTCCGTAGACGTGCAGGAGGTCACCCTCGACCACCACGCCATCGGGGCTGGACGTGACCTGGTCGGCGATGCTCTGGACTTCGCGCAGGTCGGGATCGGCGGTGAAGTCCGATTCGGTCCAACCCTGGACCTCCTCCACGCGCCACACGTCGAAGTCGACCTTGGTCTGCTTCGTGATCTCCTGATCCAGCATGCCGCTCAGGAAGCGCCCCAGGATCAGTGTGCCCCGTGGTTCGCCGTTCTCGCCCATCACAGGGCGGGCGCTGACCAGCAGGGGCGCGTGGTCGGTGAGCATCAGCCCGGAGTCCTGGAAGGCCTCGTCCAGCCCGGAGGCCGCGTTCAGCAGGTAATGACTCTTGCCGAAGCCGTTCTTGGGGAAGAGCGAGAGTTCGAGCGGTTGCCCGAACCCGTCTTCAAGGTGCCCGACGACGACGGGGTGGAAGCCGAAGCCGTCCTCTTCGGTCACGTCGATCAGGAACAGGACGTCCAGGCGTTCCTCGCGGAGCCGTTCCGGGGACATGACCTGTCCCGCGAGGAGTGCGGCTTGGCTGGGCAGATGAGGCGTGCCGAGCGCGAGTTCCGTTCGCGCGCGTTGACTGTCGTCGAGCAGCGCGGCGATGAGCGGTGAGTTGACTTTCGCAGCAGCGATCGCCGTCAGGTCGAGTTCCTCTTCCGTGATGGCGTTGCGCACGCGATCGAGATCGGCTTGCGCGTGATCCTGCTCGACCGTCACGAAGCGATCCCAGAACACCTGGTCCTGGATGACCGCGTTCGCACCAGCGAACAGACCGATCACGAGGATCAGGCCGAGGGCGATCTTGGAGCTCAGTGACATGCTTGGAGCTAGTTCGTCGGAGCCACGTTGGAGTCCGGTTGATCGCTCCGCGTGGACGGCAGGGGTGCAGGGACGTCGTCCAGCTCGGTGGTCGCCGGAGCCGGTTCGTCACGCCTGCGCAGGGGAGCCGTCGCTTCGTTCACGAGCTGCGCGAGCTCTTGCAGCTGGTCCTTCTTACGAAGACGGAAGTCGGCAGGCTTTTCGCCCGCGATGACCTGCTTCAGCACCATTTCGATGCGATAGATCGGGCCCGCAACGCGGAACGTCGTCAGGATTCCGACGACGAAGACCAAGGGCAGGAAGAGCAGGCAGGACACCACTAGGACGTCCAGAACCACACCGCCCGTTTGCGCAGCCAGGATGGCCGAGTCGTTCGGCAACTCGAGGGCCAGCGTGGTCAGGCGATTCGTGAAGAGCACGAATTGCAGCAAGAGGGCCAGCGCGGACAGCCCGACGAACGTCAGGGTCATCCACAGCTGCAACCGGGGCTTGATCAGCTTCTTGCGGCGTTTGAATTGCTGGGACATGGCGGTGGGGATCGGAGGAGATCGACCCTCTTATCGGCCGTTCTTGGACGGCTGCTTGAGGGTGAGCACCCTCGATTTCAGGACTCGGTTCGCCCCCGGACAGGGGCGGAACCAGCTAGCCACGGGACTTTTGGACCTGCCGCTCCGGCGTGATCCCCGTGATGACCCAGATGGCGTGCGTCGCCTGCTTCACGACCGAGTCCGAGGTGTGTTCATCCCGGCAACGGGACAGGGCGTCGATCGCCGTGTCCGCACGCAGGCCCTGCATGGCGGCGATCACCATGCGCACGATCTCCGGGTTGGGATCGTCCAGGAAGGGCACCAGCAACTCGCCGAGTTCGCGCCGGTACAGCTGATGCGCTGCCAGTTCGCGCAGCATCGGAGCCATCTCCTCGGAGCGGATCGCGACGAGTCGCCGGAACAGCTCGGGGCGTTCTTCGATGTACCAACGCCGCTCGCTCTCGTACCACGAGATCCAGGGGCGTGTCGATGCGTCCAGCGTCATAGCCGTCAGCAGCTTCAACGCGAAGTGAACGCCGACGCGGACCTTCGCGTCGTTGTCCTCCAGCATGCCGATCAACTCCTGGACGCTCGATTGGTCGTCGAGGCGCCCCAGGGCCTGTGCAGCCGATGCGCGTAGTTTCGGTTCCTGGTGGCGCAGGTAGACGCGAATGCGTTCGTAGGAACCCTCGTCCAAGGGTGCCAGGCGATGGCGCCCAGCCTTGGCCAAGTGAATCAGTACCAGGATGTCGTTCGAAACGTCCGTGCCGAGCAAGCGCGTCAGTAGCGGAGCCGCCTCCACATCGCGGCTGTCACCGAGCGCGTCGAGGAGGCTGCGCCGGACGGCGGTGGGGGCCTCAGGCCAGAGACGCTCCAAGCGTGGGAAGGAAGCGCGGTCTCGGATCAACAAGGCCTCGATCGTTCGGGTCAGGAGATCGCTCGTACGCTGCACCATCGCGTACGCCGCGTTCTTGTGCGGAGAGCAGACGGTGAAAGCGTCCTCGAGGTCGGCCGAGGAGCCGCGGTGGGTGATGTACTCGAGCGCCACTCGGGCTTCATCGTGCCACGACTCGGCGGACTGTTCGTTTCGCCTCGACCGTACGAAGGATCCGATCCCGGCCAAGGAGGCCTCGATCGAGTCGATGGCCGCCCGACTCGGAGCTTGCGCGCCCCGCTGGTCGAGGCGACCGATCAGATCGGTGGTCGCGCCGACCGGCCCGGCGGACAGGATCGCTAGCAGGTCCTCTTGCCCGGGCGTGCTCCCGTTCTCGGCGGATTCGATCAACTGGTCCACCGAGTCCGGCAACCCATCGGTCGATGCGGAAACGGGCGCAGCGCCCACGCAAAACGTGAGCGCCAGGATCGCCGAACCGATTCTCCTGAGCGGAGCGTTCATCAGGGCAGAATCTTCCGGATGCTGTTCAGGACCTCGATCTCCTTCATAGGAATTCCCGTGTCCGGATCCTCCCATTGCACCTTGTAGGCGAGCTTCACGTCGGTCCAGTCGATCAACGCCGCATCACCATCGTACGTCCGCGTGGTTCCAGTGTTGTCCTGGTAGGTGATCTTCATGCGGGTCTCCGCATGAGCGACGTCCGCTTTGGTCACCGCCAAGCCCTCCTCCTCGATGTACTTGAAGGGGTTCTTGCGAGTCTTGCAGATGGGTTCGTCCGGCAACTCCTCGACCACCCACGACTTCAACTCGGGAGAACTCTCGACGCCGGCCATCGCGCGGTGCAATCCCGAGTCGAAGGTGACTCGGCTGCCCGACTGGAGAACCAGGTTCTTCGCGACGACACCACCAAAGATGCGCAACGAGGACGGCACGGTGACGTCGCACGCAGGCGCGTACAGCATCCCGTGGAACTCGCCGCTCACTTGGCGGATGTCGAGCGTGGGGGCTGACGTTCCGTCCGTCGCGCTCAGTTCGTCGACGAAGACCGAGATCTGGTCCGCGTTCCCGCCCAGGTGCCCCAACGTGGAATTGGGCATCATGGACAGTTCGCTAAGAACGTAGACCGTGATCGGACCGTTGGTCGCGTCGAAGTTGAGCAGTCCGGTGCTGTCGACCGTCAGGCTCTTGGTCACCAATGTCATTGGGCCCACGAGAGTTGCGGTGATGCCCTCCGGAACGTCGACGTTGCCCAGCCAGACCTCGCCAGGTCCGACGTTGAAACTCTCCGGTGTCGAGCGTTCGAGCACGCCCAGGTCCCCGAGGTCCGGCAAGAGGACCTGAGGCACATCGACCGTTCGATAGGCGGGTGTCGTGTTGCCCGTGACGGTGACGCCCGATTCGAGGGATACGAGGCCGTCGGGGCCAGGAATCACGTCGCCGAGGATGTAGGTCTCCGTACCAGGAGAGCCTTCGCCCTCTTTGCCTCCACGCTCCGAGGGAACCCCAAGGCTTCCACGAATGTCGATGTCTCCGTTCGAGCGCAAGCGTGCGCCGCCGTCCGTCGCGCCGCCGGCGACCACCTGATCCTGGAACGTTCCGAGCGTCGGGTCGAATCCGTCGATGATCGACTCTTCGTTGATCGTCAGGGAGTCGATGCCGAAGAACCCGAGCGTGCCGATCGGACTCGTGGGCGGTGTCACGACGACCGACAGCGAGAACCGACCTTGTCCGCAGAGTCCGGTCGAGGTCAACACGATGTCGCCGCTGGCTTGCTCTTCGGCTTCCACCCAGAACACACCGTCGTCGTATTGGGCCAGGTCATCGACGGTTCCGATTCTCCCCGTCTTCCCCTGCGAGATCGCCAGGAAGGACTCGGAAAGACCAGCTTCGGCGACGTAGAGCGCCCGTGTGCGGTCGATGCCGAGGAGCTGTCGGCGCATCATGGCGCTCTGCACCTGGATCAGGCCGGCACCCATGCCCGCGACCAGCATGACCACGAGGAGAGATGCGACGAGCGCGCTCCCCTCTTGGTTCTTCGTTCTGCGATATCGATTCCAATGCATAATCGTCCCCTCAGTTCCGGCAGGTGATGTTGACTTGGCGCTGCTTCGGGACCTGCCTCCCGTTCGGATCCGTGCGCTCGATCGTGAGGTGGATGTACACCTCGGTGTCCTTCCCCTCGTCCTCGACGAGGGTGAAGGCGAGCCCGTTCTCATCGTTGAGCCCGTTCCCGTTGTCGTCGTTGATGTTCGCGTCGATCTCGCCGTCGTGAACACGCGGGACCCAGTTGGACCAGACCACCGAGCGCTCTTCCGCGAGCTCCGGATTCTGGGTCCACACAACGCGGCCGGCATCGGCACCGATACCGGTCCATTCGATTTTCTCCGGGTCGCTGTCGACCAGGGCTCCGCCGGCCCCGAGGCCGAGGCTGATGCTGTAGCTGATCTCGTTCGAACCGAGAGGGGCGATGTTGACACCCTCCAGGCTGGTGGCCGAGGACGCCATCAAGGCCAGCTTGATGCGATCCAAGGTCAAGTTCAGATCGTCTTCCAGAGATTCCTTGAAAGCTTCGGTCCGCACGGCGTTCGCGCCTGTGCGCGTCACCATGACCACGTTCACCGAGATCAGGCTCATGATGACGAGCGCGATGCAGATCTCGATGACCGTGAATCCGGCCCTGGCCGGATGTCCGGCCTTGAAGCTACGGAACGATTTCACGGTCCCGTCTTCCTCATCTCGGAGAACATGGTCGACATCTCGAAGACCCGACGACCGCTTCCACCTTCCCACTCGATGAAGACCTTGACCGGCAGGATCATGTAGTCCTGCGCGTGATCGTCGCGGTCGATCTGCAGGTCACCGTCGAGGTCGCGCGGCATCCCCAGATCGGCCACTTCCAAGTGCTCGAACATGGTCGCACCCATGCTCGGAAGCAGGATGCGCCCGACCAGGCCGTCCGCGTCGTCCGTTATAGGGTCCAAACCCACAGCGACGAATCCCGATCCGGGTGCCGTACCGGCACCGCCCGGA
>TARA_R110002126_G_scaffold75469_34_pt1 | contig 27496 bp, 25 predicted proteins | sample TARA_R110002126 | Tara Oceans TARA_R110002126 (sample SAMEA4397536) | marine metagenome | biome: Polar Biome; feature: [DCM] deep chlorophyll maximum layer (ENVO:01000326); material: water (ENVO:00002006), including particulate matter (ENVO:01000060) such as... | depth 30 m | reverse complement strand
CACATTAAACCAGAATCAGTGTTCACTTTGGGGCAGAATACGCACATTGCCTGTTAGCAGGAGCAAAAGCCTCTGCACCTTGGGATACAAGCATCGTAATAATGAAGATAGTATGTAGGAATCGTTTTAACAATTTATGCTTATCCAAAGATATAAAAGTTTAAAAACGTACCAGTAAAAGCAAAACCAGCATCTATAGAACTTAGTGTAGAGTTATAATACCGATGCAACCTGACAGGGCGATTACGTGCAGATTACATTTCTGTCATTGAGGCAACTTTTAATGCATTTTTACCTTATAGTGGCCCTAGGCGGTATAGCAATAACTGAGACTCAGTAAAACCATGACGTACACAAAAATAAGATGCTGTAGTCTGGTCTCTTAAACTGGAGCTTAAATGAAAATATTGGTAGTTGAAGATGAAATCAAAACGGGCGATTACATCAAACAAGGTCTGTCAGAAGCGGGCTTCGTTATTGAGTTGGTGAGAAACGGCTTGGACGGACACCATAAAGCCATGACAGGTAACTTCGAACTCGTCATTTTAGATGTGATGCTCCCTGATATTGACGGTTGGAAAATAATGAGTTCGCTGCGAGAGTCAAACAACCCCACTCCCGTTTTATTTCTAACGGCCAGAGACAGCGTAAAAGACAGAGTTAAAGGTCTTGAATTAGGAGCCGACGACTACCTCGTAAAACCTTTCGCATTTGCTGAATTGCTTGCTCGGGTACGCTCACTGCTAAGACGTGGCATTACCGCGCCTACCAACACCCTTGCAATAGCCGATTTAACGCTAGACATTCCCTCTCGCATCGCCACTCGTGCAGGTAAAACTATAAATCTCACGACCAAAGAATTTACGTTACTTGAACTAATGGTTAGGCGACAAGGAGAAGTGCTGCCCCGTTCACTTATTGCCTCACAAGTCTGGGATATTAATTTTGACAGCGATACCAACGTTATTGACGTCGCGATTAGACGACTCAGAGTGAAAATTGACGATGATTTTTCACCAAAATTAATCCAAACTATTCGGGGGATGGGTTATAAATTATCAGCAGTTAATAATGAGTAAGTGGTTTAGAATACCTAACTCCCTGGCTTTTCGCACAACCAGTCTAGTTGGAATAACGGTTTTATTATGCTTTTCCGTGATGCATGCAATTGTTATTCATTCAATAGAGCAGCATTTTACTGAGCAAGATGCCTCTGAGCTTAACGAAGTTTACCTAGCGGTTGATGCCAAGCTCAAAGAGGCCGCTTTGAACAATACACCTCCGTCTGACACACTATTTGAAGCAGTGTCTGGTCATCATGGTGTTTACTATCATGTTGAGAACGCAAAGGGAGAAACGCTTTTCTCAAGTAAGGGCGCCGATTTTAGTTTTTTCCCTATGAGTTCACCATCGTTCAAAGTGGTTGCACCTGATAATTTAATTTTATTTGAAGACACGCAACATTTGTTTCGCGCAACCAAACTGACAACCAATACTAGTCTAAGCGGCACAGTAAAAACTTATAGCGTAATTGTTGCTTCAAATATGGAATTCCACATGTCTTACATGGAAGACTTTAAGACAACGCTTTGGATAATCACGCTGTTCGCAGCTATTGTGACAATACTGGCTGCAAGGTTCGCTATTCATAGAGGCCACTCGCCGCTTAGAAAATTGAGTAGAAAAATTGAAACAATATCGGCTGACCACTTAGATGCCAGATTAAGCACACATGGCGTGCCAACTGAACTCACCGTTTTAGTCGACTCATTTAACACCATGATTCAAAAATTAGAAGATGGGTTTGAACGATTGTCTTTTTTCTCCGCTGATATCGCACATGAATTACGAACACCAATCACCAATCTAACAACACAAACGCAAGTGATGTTGAGCCGAAAAAGAACCAATGACGATTACACAGATATACTGTATTCGCATCTCGAAGAATATGAACGCATGAGCAAAATGATAAGTGACATGCTCTTGCTTGCGCAAACCGAGCATGGATTAATTGAGCCTAAAAGAGATACGGTAGCGATCAATCAAGTAGTAAAGGATTTAATCGAGTATTTTGAGGTGCTCGCTGATGAGAAAAATATACGCCTTACCCTGAGCGGACCGCCATTAGAAATCGTGTGTGATAAAACAATGTTGCGCCAAGCACTAAGCAATTTAATTTCTAACGCGATTCGTTACTCCCCTAACGATGATGAAATCGTAATTGAAATAAAGGATTCTCTTGACACTATCTCTATTACAATAGTCAACCATGGTGACATGATCCCTAAAGAGCATTTGGGTCGTTTGTTTGACCGTTTTTATAGAACCGATTTCTCGCGTCAACGAGACGGACAAGGCGCTGGACTTGGCTTAACGATTGCTAAGTCTATAATGAAGATTAATGGGGGTGATATCCATGCTGAGTCTTCAGCAAAACATACCTGCTTTACTATAAAATTCATGAAAAATACAAAATGAAGTTTGTTGGGTAAAAAGTGGCTTATGTTGGACAACAAGAAGATTAGCTTTCTATTATCGAAATATTTACTTTAAAGTCGCTAATCCGTACCAGAAAAGTGGACACTTTACCAAGCACTGTTCTTCATTTCAAAATTCTAAGGGCTAATAGCCAAGAGCACTATGTTTCCTCGTCTTGTTGTAATCTACTAAATGTATTCAAAATACGGTTTGCGCATTGTTATTGGCTCGTTGTGGATCACTTTAACCGTCAATGATTGGAAGAAGCGCTCTGCAGATGCGGTGTTGTACGTTCATCCTGAGAAATTTCCTTCTCCCTCCGATATAGAGAAATCCAGATGGCATAAACATATAAACTTAGTAGGGCCCATGGTATTAATTATTGTCGGGCAATGCGCTATATGGTGTGGGAAGAGAACCGGTAGCAAAATACACATTCTAGGGAGAATTAAGGGTCCACACATTGATGAGCTAGTGCAAGTATAGACTTACGATAGTGTATATGAGCTCATCGTCATTGAAGGGCAAAACACGGTTTTCAAACACCAGTAGGATCTGTGCTTTGTATGCTTCATTCACAATAAGCTGATGGATGTTATATACGCAAAACATTGTCTAAAGTCTGCCTATTTAACCTCGTATATACGTTTTGTACTTTAATCGACCTTTTCTATCGGCGTTGTTCTGATAAAGTGCGCGCCATCCTCACTGGCCTGACGAACACCATCGCAAATTATGGCATGAGCAGCCATGTCTCTTTTTAATGTGACGTCAGATTCATGGTGGCAATAATCAATTCATCATCCCATATCGGCATATCAACGTAAGAAAATAAGGCTTCTATCATTTCGTTAAAGCCTGTATCCGGATTGTAATGCTGTACTGTATATATACACGTCAGGGTGAATAACTTGTTTTTTTTATGGTTTATTCTGGTCACCGGAGTCGTTCGAATATAATGAATTCCATATTGCTCGGAATATCGAATTCCATAGGCGTATTGGAAAGGTAGCTCCGGATCTTTAACCAGAAAATACTCTAGTAAAATACCGGCATACCGTCTATTGATTATTCGTTTTGACATATCTAATTGAGCACATGTTGCGATAAAATTTGATGGATAACAGGCCGAAACAGGATCTGTGTTTGTTGGCAAATTTGGTCGACACTTAGTCCGGCTTCATAGAGATAAAAGACTGAAGCCCGCTTCAGCACATGAATAGGTAGCGCTTCTCTTCCGATCTCCTGGCAAGCTTTTGGCCAGCATTCTTTACTGAGCCAGCAATGGTTTATTTTCAACTTTTTGCCAAAAGGTGCGCCCAATACATAGCGGCTGTTACCCGATTTTTTACGCAGTTGAAAGAGAAGACGTCTTGCATAAGGATCGATATACACGTCCCGCCCAGGCAAAAAAAACGTTGTATCCTTAACGCTGTATTGTTTCCATTCAAGCTCTACCAGCTCTCTTGAAGAGAGACCCGTATAATATTGCAACAGGAAAACCTCGCGGTATTTTGATGGTACGTTATCGACTATTTTCAATATGTCTCTGTGACATAATTGTCTAGCATATTGCCCACCATCGTCTTTAAGCACTAGTTTGAATGGTCTGGGAAATACATAGACTAGCGCAGCTTGATCTAAGATCTTGAAAACAAACTCCATCGCTGCGACGTAATTTGGCTTTGTAATTCCTTTTATAGTCTTGAGCATGTCTTTCAATTTGAGGATGTTGTAACCCAGGATTTCGTCAACACGTTGGTCACCTAAACTACCCATAATGCAGATCATTAAGATCTGTCCTACTTCGTCTTGCTTACCGTGATATTCATTTAAGAGAAAATGCTTAAACGTTGGCAGTCCCCGCCAACCTGGTGATAAAAATTTTGATTTTAATGCGTTGATAACAAGTGTATTTTTGCTGTGCGGAAAATGCAGTGCGTAGTCAAAAACACCTGTTTTTATTTCGTCATTTATTTTTTTAAGCGTCGCATGCAAAAACGCCCGGTTCTTTGAGATGTCTGTAAACATCGTTTGCTCAGAAAAGTGATGCCCCAGGATTTTTAGGCGTAGTACCAGATTGCCTTCTGTATCACTTACAATCGCTCTCATTTCACACCTCCACAAAGAACGCGTGCTCTTTTTGTGAAAAACCAGTTATGATTAAAACTAGGCAACCGGGGAGGGCAAATGTTTAGGTACCATTTGATGACACTAATCGAGAAGAAATCTTTTGATGATGGGAGACGCGTTACGATTAACGATATTTCCGATGCAACTGGGATACATCGTGCGACCCTATCTAAAATGATTAACGCCCCGGGCTGCAATGTCACACTTGATACCATCGATCGCCTCTGCAAATTTTTCCAGGTTCCCGTTGAACAGATCATCGAACACATTCCTGATAAGTAGTTAATCAAGACAGATTTAGTCCGGCCAACAATCCAATGTCCGCTGCAAATGGCGTAGCAATAGACTTTTAACTTCTCCCGCTGGCAAATCCGCCAGAAATGGATCCTGATGTGACGTCCCCGAAAGCCAGCTTAGGAGTGCGTCCGCATTACTCCTCTCATTGCCATTTCCGATGGCGACGACAAGGTTCTGGCTGTGAGGATTGATCTTCAGTGCGGTAAGCAGATAATCTCGCAAGCTGCGCAAACGCCTCTGTTGTGATTTATGCTCGTGCATTGACTGTAAAAACGTATTCGCCGAGATGGTTATCATAGAACTCTCCTGTATGAAACCCTGACCATCCCTGGCGGATATGGATATCCCTACTTCAGCACTTACTTAGCCATTTTCAGGTGGCTTACTTAAAAGTAGTTTATAACTGACTAATGTCAATTATATTCGACATTTATTTTTATGTGTCCCTTTACTAGGCCTTAGTATGCTTGAGTAACATTAGGCAGTTTTCCTCACTTAACAGAACATTGGCTGATTAAAGAGTGCCGTTGATACAGGCGCTGTTATAGGGATGGCAGGATGGCTTTTAACCTTGATTTAAATAACAAAAAAAGAAAATAACCGCTTTTTAATTGGTTATGTTGTTATTGAAATTTAGTAATTAATTTATAATAGACTGATTTAGCCGTGGACGTCAGATTGTCAGCACCGAACACTCCTCGCCTCTGTTAACAAAGAGAGTGCCAGCTCATCATACCGGTGTGATACGCTCGATCTTTTTCAAACTGTATATTCCGCCACCGGTCTTCTTCCCGCACCACATCCCACACTGCCCAACAATAACCAATACCATCGGTTCTGCGGAGTTTATATCTTTATACCAACTGAATTTGTCTATACCAGAGGGGGTAGGAAATTTTTCCGGGTGAGTGTGCCATTCGCCCAAATAGTTCATCGTTCCGTCAGAGATGCGGTGTAACTCATTGACCAATTCTTGATGATGGGGACTTTTTCGGACGACGGTAAATCGACTCCGAATGTCACCCTGGCCTGGTTCTGAGATCGCATGAATTACAATATGATTCTCTCGTCTTTCTCCGATTAATACTCCTGCTGCTTCGCGGCTTACAGGAGATAATTGCCGGTAGGATTGGAGCTTTTCTATTACTTTAGGCATGACGACGATTAAGTGTCCATTATCATCTATGTATGTTAACTCAGACATTGCTATGACAGATCCGACAGCCGGCCGAAGCCTTTATTTTTGAAGGGCGCCGAGAGCGCTCACCGTCTACTCTAACTTCGTTATACGTCCACAGTCGTTGATTTTCCAATGTTTGAAGCACAGCATCCTGAATTAAGCCAGAAGTTATAATACTGACGGCTGCATCATAGGGCACGAATGTGCTACCACATCGGAGGCGTTTTTCTGATAACAAATCAACTCCAGAAAATCTCAAATCGATGCCATCACGGTAAAAAGCCGGATCAGTATGCAAACATTCGTAACAGGCGCAGCTATCGTCAACAAAGACTTTTGAGACCCGCCCATTTCCATCATTGTAACCGTGGATCAGAACAGGTCGTTTCTCTTTACTCAATATGCGCACAACATGAGCCAATCGTTTGGATACGGGTGGACGACCAGTGGCATCAATCACGATATCGTATTTTGCGAGCTCACCAGGAGTGATAGGAAAACAGTCTTCTTTAGCCTGGATCTTAGTCTCAAAGTGAGTCGAGCGTTGCAGAACTTCTTTCAGACTGGTCGCTTTATTCTGGCCAAAATGCTCAGTATTGAGGCTATGACGGCTAAAGTTATGGGGCATATAAGTATCGCCGTCAAAAAGGTCAAGCCTACCTGATCCACAGCCTGCTCCCGCTCGAACTAACAATGGTGCCAGATTACCGCCAATAGTGCCGCAGCCAACTAATGCTATGCGTAGTTTACCCAGCTCACCAATCTCAGGACGCTTTCGGTTCCGGCTTAGGGTTGTTCCTTTGTCCGCACTGGTGACGCAGAGTCTCTTAAAAGCTTTAACACTTTGCTTCCCACCCAAGAGAACAGCCAGATCTTTGTACTTAGTTGATTTGCCGGCTTTTCCAGGCCTTTTCTTAAATCTTTCAAGTGAGATAGCCTTTATATCAAGCTCTACGTATGCGGCTATTGTGGCCTGATTATGAACATCCAGAAGAATGACATGCTTCTTAACTGGGGCATTAAGAAAATGGCTAATAACTTGAGACCAGGCGCCGTTATCGACGTGAAACAGCCAATCCAACAGCGATTTAAATGTTCTTGGAGGCCAGTCTGCGCCTGAAAGCTTATTCGGTTTAACCTTGATACGGGTTGTTACAAAAGTATTCCCATTTGAGCTGAGCTTTCTCTGCTCCATCCAGCGATTAAGCTCACTCTGCTGATCCTTGGCGGATACAATCCACTCAGGAAGAGTATTCTTGATATCGGCATTTTCGGTTTGCGCTATCCGACAGGTAAGCCCTGAGTTTTCATCGGTCAACAGATAAAGCGACTCACTAGCTAACCAATATGCCGCAAACTCTCCCTCAAGCTCTGCGCCGGGTAACGCCGTTGTGCTTATTTGATTTACTGCGCTGTCGAGTGTTTGCTGGATTTGAAGATCGACAACCTGCAGAGTCCCTTGTAGATCGTTTGGGTTCCAGTCAGCCTCCATCGCTTGTATGTAGCAAAGATAGTAACCGTGATTAATATGCGGTATTAATTTGCCGGAGTACTGCTCAGGATAAGATATGACATAGGCATAAGGCAACTGAATATGCGGGTCGCCGGAAAACCGAAGAGCAACCCTGAAATCTCCCGCTAAAGTTGAGTAAACTTTTACGTAAAAGCCTGATGAATTATCATGCTTCAGCAGGGGGGAGTCAGCTGGAATATGCTGTGCTTTGGTTCGTTCAAACCCTAAACATAGTAAATGGTAATGAAGATCTTCCTGCAATTTAATTAACCACTTTTCATCGTTTGACTGATAGTTGCCGGCGCTGGATCTTTGCGTGGTTCATGCAAAAATGCGGGCGCAGCTTCCTTCTTCACAATGAGCTCATGCTTCGTTACACGCTGTCCAAAGGCTCGATTAATCACTAACAGCGCATAGTTACTGTTATGAGCATTTTCTGCTGCAGATAAAATACCTCGTAAGTCTAAGAGCCTTGCAACAATCTCTTCTTCTCTTGGGCTGTGATTCTCCTGGCTGGGAAACAATAGGTCATTGTCTGTGTTGTCTGGACTCTCAATACCCGCTAAGAACTTCTGTGGCAGGTGGTTTGTAACAATCTTCAAAGCATGATTCAAATCGTTGCCTTTAGTCGGATGTTTATCAAGGATATCTACAATGGCAGCCATCAGTGATATTGAGGATGGCCCTTTTTCGGGCCATTGGGCGTCTCTCCATCCTTTAATAATCCGACATATTTTCCGTAAATGCGGACCTATCCTAGTACAGGCGTCATTAAACCAATTTTCAACAATTTTAGGGTCACTCTTTCGCCAGGCTTCTTCACCATCCCGGATGGCAAGGTGCACACTATTGGGGTCTAAATCATAGTCTCGTTCGGCTTTCGCTTCTGAAAAATAGCTGTCCATGGATACATTACTACGAAATTTGAGCGCTTCCAAAGCCACTTGGTTTTTCAGAAACTTGTCTTCGGGCACGGCGTACATCGGAACATCAATGTGTACGTTCATTGACGGTATTCTGATGCGACCACATGTATTCTTGGCCTCAAATTGCCAACCCCTGTTTTCTGATACCAGCGACTCCAGGGCTGTATCGACAAGTAATATAAGCAAACTATGCCCTATAGCTGGCTGATCATTAAAGATTGCCATCGGCAAATATGCACCATCGTCAATGTCCATTTCCTGTGGCGGAGTTTTGTAAGGCAGATTAAGGGTGTCGTACGCAAAACTACCCTGTGTCCAAAATCGAGGTGATAACTTTTGAAATGCTTTTCGCTGATTATCATCCATACTACTTATCAGCTCTGCAACTTTTTGCAGTGAGGCCGGTGTCAAATATCTAAATCTCGTGCTTGCTAATCTTTGCCTTACCTCAAAAACTGATAGAGACATGACCGACGTCGATTTTACAACAGCCTTAGCTTCATCGAATACATCTCTTATCCGCACACGCACTGCTTTTCTGAGCTCTTTCAAACCACTATGTTGTGCATCGCTTAATTTTAATTTAGCGACCAGACCATCGCCCGAATTGTTATAGTAATTGTGAAAATCCCATGTCATAACTCAACTCCTCGCGCGATTTCTAGTGATTTACGGATAAAAGGTTTTGCAGGCTGCGTAAAAAAACGCTGCAAATTCGTGTTGGTTGTGTATTGCTCTGTCGCGAGCTGTTGGCCACGACTAGCCAGGTTCTTTAAGCTGCTTTCGCTGGCGTTATCAAGGGTAATATCGGATGCAGCTTCATTCGGAACCGTGTCATCAAGGTAAATGTAATTTTCTTGATTACCTCTGGTTCTCAGTTCTCTGATTAACATGTTTTTGTGTAATATTTGATTGGCTGCCATTGTTGCTAACACCAGCCGTTTTCCCATACCCCATAAACCAAGGTAACCGCCTTTCCACCTAGAGTCTTTAGACTCCAATGATGAAGGACTAACAGTGTATTCTTCACCTAGCGTACCGATATTTAATATGTGAATGTCATCCATCTTTGCTTCTGGGAAGTCAGACCGCATATCTAAGAACACCTCCAGTAGACCGATGAAACTCGGGTTATTAGCTATAAGGCCGCCATCTGCAAAATAAGAACTTAAATCGGCGCAATAATGCGGAGAAAAATACGTTGGTGCTGCCGACGTTGCCATTGCCGCATCAATCAGCTTTAAACGACCATCTCTATTAAACTGAGGGTTATATGGTGTTTTGAAAAACTGTGGTTTACCGGTCGATAAATTGACGGCAGGTATCATCACCCGCCGCTCTAAATCATTAAACGTAACCGAATCTCCAATCATGCTTTCGACTGTGTTTTTTAACGGTTCACTTGAATATAAGGCGCCAAATGCTGTTTTAATCAGGGTGCATAAACGATTGCGTTTAGGAAAAATTAGTGGAGCCTTTTCCCTGAAAACAATTTCCAGCTCACGGGCACTTTTACCACAAGCTAAAGCTAGGGCCAGAATACCTCCAATCGATGTGCCAGTGATGAGGTCAAAATAATCACCAACTCTAACATTGGTTGCCCCCGTTTTGTCTTCAATGATCCGTTCAATTTCAGCCAATACGCTAATCGTAAACAATCCACGAACGCCTCCACCATTGAGGCTTAAAATTTTAATTTTGTAATCATCACTTTGCATGTCATTTTCCGATTATTTTGCCAACACTAGATGTGAGGGCAGAGTAATAAAGTACAAGCTTATACCGCCAATATTGTTCAACCTGCTCGTCATCTGTGTAGGCCTTAGCCCCATTTTTCAGTTTCCAGAAGCAGATCCGGGTGTCACCCATAGGGCTATTGTGCCGTCGACCATAAATGCTGATACACCGAGCAACACTGCGGACACGACATACACACCTTTGCCGGAGAATCTAAACGTAATGCGTGTGATGAAAGACCATACGTCGGCTATAGGGCTGTCGCTTCGCAGATTCATAAGCGCGAGATAATGCAAAAGACTTAAGGTGCCGATGCAGGCGATGAGAACTAATAAGCTTAAACCCATCACATGGAAAACTGAAAAAATGCGGCCGAACTGAGTTAACCCAATAAAGAACTCGACAATGTTGCTACTGCCTGCCAGTTCGATGAGATCTGGCGTTATTGCTCGCTTGGCTTCTGCTAAAACCAAAAGGCAAAGAATAAGTATCGTGGTAGGTGTTACGACACGGATTACCCACTCAGTATCAACGTAATGTCCATTAACCACAGACACCAAAAAACAGGCGAGTCCAAACGCCATCATGGAAACCAGTGTGACCTCAATATAGAAAAGAACGGTAGGCGCAAACTGCAAGTATTTCCAAGCAATGAAGAATAGTAAAATGGCAAAGCAATAGATTTCTCCGCCATCGCTTCGGCTTTTCTTATATCTCTTAGTTCGCTCAATATAAACGGTGCGTGTTTCAACCACAGTTCGTGGCGCTGACTGTGTCGGTTTCGAGGATAAACCGGCGAAAAGCATTCCAAACAACACACCCATTAGTGGAGAGAAAATAAAACTCTGCAGTACGGAATTTGACAGGATGTCTGACACGCCCCCCAAAGCAAGCTAAGGCATAAAGCCTTAGCTAAAGGCCCGGTGAGTTGTTAAATCGACAACCGGCGCGTCCGGCGCATCACGTTTAACAGCAGCAATCCCGTTGTTCCTGGCCGCTTCCGTGGTATACATTTCACTGACACCAATCACTTGCCCATTGGTGGCACTTAAAGTGAAAAAGCATTGATCATTACGTGCTACTTTTTTGCTGTAATAGACATCATACGGCGCATGCGTTTTAACAGATTGCACGCCATTCTGGCAGTTAGCTTTAGTTGTGTACCCTTCGCTCGCCAGGATAATTTCGTGGTTTGCTGCTTTCAAGCGAAAGTAATATTGGCTGTTCGTTCCCAAAAAAACTTCAAAACGTTTTGACATTGTGGTGTCCTCATATAAGTTAATGGTTATTGACTGATAAGCACTGAGCGTTTTTCTCTCAGCGCTTATTAACTAAAGACTGAAGTAATTTATTTTCTGGACATTGTCCTGAAAATATTTTCATTGCGTCATTAAGGAATGAGTAGTGAGCAAGGAATATTCGTATTTATCTGTTGATCAGTTTCTACAGGGCTACCAGGCATTAACAGATGGAGATATAAGTCGGCTCGTTGGAGTTTGTTACAGTCTTCGTAATGTCTACCGCTTGCAGCTTGAACCTAAGGATTTAATGCAAGATGCGCTTACCAGGATCATTGGGGGTGATCGTCGAGTTCCTGTGGAAGTGCCACTAGTTGTCGTGATTGCGAACATCATTAAGAGTATTGCAAACGATCTCGTGAACTCGGCGTCTAATAGATCTTGGCAATTAGAAGTGATGTCTGACGAAACCGACGAGGTCATGAGTGACGTTTCAGTTTTTGGCGCATCACCTGAAAATGAGTTGCTGGAAGAGCAAGAGGTTGCCGCTGTTAGCCAGCAAGTTAAAGCTATCTTTTTATTCTTTGAAAATGACTCTGATGTCTTAAGCCTTCTTCGTTCTATAACGAAAGGACTTAAAGCGAGGGACATAGTGAAGGACGCATTTGATGGTAGCCAAGTCAAATACGATACCACGCGGAAAAGGTTAATGAGAGGGATAGCTAAAATGAAGGTCGAAGGAGCAGAGATATGAGCAGGAAAAGTGCACATGAAAACCTCAGTGACTTCATCATCGACGATATTCTGATGTTAAGTGACGATGAGATTGAGTCAGAATTGCAGATTATGGGGATCAATGTGGATGAAAAGGTTAGCGAGTTTCGCCAGCTTGTGGACGCCCCATCGCTTAAATATCGTCAAGCGCGTTTAAGAAATGCCAAAGCTGGATCTCAGAAAATCGGCCATGCAAAGTCATCGGCGAGTGCCGTGATCGACAATTTAAAAGCCGCTGGAGAAGACGCCAAAGCTTTACTGACCAAGCTTGTTTTTAGTGGGAAGATGCCGAAAGAAATCACGATGGCATTTCGAGATGGCAAGGAAATCAGTGACGATGAAGCAGAGAGCATATTAGAAGATCTAATTACTTTGGGGGTCGTAAAGGATGACGAGTCCGACAGTTCAAAATGAAGTATTCAAGCTCTACTATGAATTAGGCATTACAGAGCCTTGTGAAATTGACCTTGAGGCTATCGCTTTTTATAAGGATGCTGTCGTAAAGCGAAAACCGTTAAGTGGCTGTGAGGCACGGATAATAGGCGTTGATAGTAAGGCCATTATCACTGTTAATGAGCGATCACCCCATGAAAGACAAAATTTTTCTATAGGTCATGAGCTTGGGCATTGGTTTAAAGATCGAGGCAAAATCGGCAATCTCTGTTCAAAATCTGATATGGATGAAAGCTGCGGGCAAAAAATTAAGCACAACGAAAAGGTTGCAAATAGCTTTGCATCAGAGTTGATAATGCCGAACTTCATGATGAAAACACTCATCATGGAGAGACCGTTTACCCTTGATACGATCCGGGATATCAAGAGCCAATTTTGCGGAAGTTTTATGGTAACACTCAGGCGATTGATTGTGATGGATACTTATATGGGCTTTTTTGCATCATATGACTGTGATGGAAACAGAAAATACTTTAACCACTCGCCTAGCTTGCCAGGCGAATTTTTTCCACCAAAGATAGTTCCGGCAGGCTCTGCGATACATAGATTATTGCGTGATAATCTAGATGTTGGGCCTACAGTCGTCGATGGCAATACATGGTGCAGAGATGATTTAGCGAGTGATTCAGTCGTACATGAACATGCTTTTCATTACTTCGGAAACGAGTTTTTAACGCTGGTGTGGTGGCAAGATGATGAACCAATATGGCGCCACATGGAACGCAAGGGTGACCTGTAGGCATCTGCATCAAAGTGTTCAGCTATCGACTTAAATAGGTATAAAGGAGATGTAGTAATTGTCAGAATTAGAAACTTTAATCGGTAAAGCACAAGCTCAAGCCGAAGTGCATGCGAAATTTTGCTCTGACTTAATTTACAAAGAGGGGCTTACTGCGGCTTTAGATTATTGTCAGCAGCAAGGTATTGAGCCTCCACAATGTTCACTTACCGCTGACTCTCAAAACGCTCAAGTACTTAGAGTAAAAGCAACCAGAATGCTGAGTGAAACTAAATGGTGGAAAAGGCGATTAGGTAATAAAGCTGGACGTGATTTTGAGGGGCGACAAATGCTGCTTGGGAAAGTGACTAATATAGTTTCAGATGAATCATTAGAATACTATTTGCCCAAAAAACGTCGGTGACTTGAACCTAATGATGTAGCTAGTTGAAATCCAGTGTTATTAATCAAGTTAAAAAAGTTTTTGCTGTCAACCGATAGTTGGTGACTCGATTTGTTAACGCTGGTTTCCTCATTGAGTTTGTGTCTTTTCAACGTTTAGTTTGCTTGGTTTTGTTGTGATATAAAATCACTTAAATATTCGTCTGAGTGATATAGAAGCACCGATTGATTAATGACTACCTAACCTACGGTCGATGATTAGAGAAGTAAATCCAACTGCAATGCACGCTTAGACTGCGCATGAACGTTCAGATAACTCAATTACTGACTTTGGAAGAACGACATTGATTTTTGTTCATTTAAACTCTATCACCGTTATAAATATAATGGTGATAGAGTGTGCTTTTCTATTGCAGGTAAGTGTAATCAGGCTAAAAGTTTTTCTCCGTGAATTCGGCCAGCGAACTACGCTCCACTTCGTCAAAAATAAGCACAGAGCCATGTTCATAATTTCGATAGACATTCACAGCAGCACTAGCACCGCTCGAGGCGGCCGTTACGAACTTATCATCAATCTGAGCAAGGTTGCCAAGTACAACTGTCCGACAATTCTTACCGCCACGTGACAGCATTCCCTTCATTTGCGCACGAGTCATGTTTTGGGCCTCATCAATGATCAAAAATGCATCATCGAGCGAGCGCCCCCGGAAATAAGCCATCGATGTGAATTCAATATTGGCTTTTTCGATGATATGTTCAATAGTGGAAAAAGTGTTGTGTTCGTTGCTGTCGTCGCTGTGCATTGAAATAAGAGCGTCAGTAATACCTGCAAGCAAAGGCATCGACTTTTCTTTCAGGTCTCCGGGCAAAAAGCCAGGATCTTCGTCCATAAAATCTCGACTCCTTACGACAACAATTTTTTTGTACTTTTTCTCCTCAAGTACCTGGTGTAATGCAGCAGCAACAGCAAGAAAAGTTTTTCCGGAACCCGCAGGACCGAGCAAAATATTCAGGTCGTAATGTGGGTCTGTTAGTTGGTGCAGTGCGATAGCTTGCCTGGAATTTTTGGGGAGCACTCCCCAAATTTTTTTGTGCTTTCGGGGCAATAACTTAGTGTAAACGTGTTCAGTATTTACTTCAGATATACGACCGATATGCCCTGAACCGTCGTACCAAAACATATTTGGCTGGACTTCGTCGTTGAACAGACTGCGGTCAAGCCGGTAAACGTCACCTGAAAGTTTGAAGTCTTCATCACTTTCCAATTTAGCAAATAGATCATAATCAAATACTTGAACACCACTGTATAACAGGTCAATATCAGCAATCGAGTTGTCAACAGAAACGTCTTCTGCACTAATCCCCACTGTTCTTGCTTTCAGACGCATATTAATGTCACGTGTGACTATCGATACGGACTGGTTAAGTTTTTTTTGCAGTTGGTAAGCGTAATTGATTATGCGATTATCAGCCTCACTGCCTATACCATGCCGGAGCGATTGCTCAATTTCAATGTTTGTATCGATGCCGATGAAAAGTTTTCCCCTTTTTCCAAACTCGCTTGATGGTAGAGGAATACCATTTTCTAACTGCTCAGCATCATGCCCACTGACCAGATCTTCAAGCATGCGAATACAGACGCGAGCATCCGCACTGACACTCTTGTCCCGGCGTTCTTTCAAATTGTCGAGTTCTTCCAGCACGGTGAGGCAAATGTAGATATCATCTTCATAAGATAAAAGTGATTTGGGATCATGCACCAGAGCGGATGTGTCTAGTACACGTGGAATATTTGTCCGTGTAATCATTAAGCCACCTCTGCTAATTTTAGGTCGTTAGCTAAAGCATATTCTTTCAAGGGTAACAAATTCAAAATATTGTCAGCTGCTTTACTGTCATTTTTGTAGATTTGTGCAGATTTTCTTGTTACCAGTCGTTCAGACCAGTAAAAGCAGGCTGGTAACAATATATTTTTATATTTAAGAATAGGGTACGGTGTCAGATAATTACTGTCAATTTGTGACAAATTACCCGAACAAATCAGTTTGGTTCCCTCACCACAGCGGGTAATAATGGTTTTTAACTGCGCCGCACTTAAGTTCTGACACTCATCCAGAATAACAATGGCATTCTGAATACTACGCCCACGCATAAAGTTTACCGACTTAAACTGAATATTTGCTTTTTCCATGATGTAATTCACACTGGCGTGCGGGTGTTCATCTGTTTTATGCAACACCTCGAGCGAATCAGTAATTGCGGCCAACCAGGGTGCCATTTTTTCTTCTTCAGTCCCGGGTAAAAAGCCAATAGATTCAGCAATTTCAGGGGTATTCCGGGTGACAATCACTTTATCGTACTGGCCTTTTTCGATGACCAGCTCCAACGAGGCAGCCAGCGCTATCAGGGTTTTACCGCAACCTGCAGGGCCAGTCAGGATGACCAGATCCATTTGCGGATCTAATAACGCTTGCATCGCCATTGCCTGATAGATGTTTTTCGGATGGATCCCCCAGGCATGGCGGTGCATAAGTCGATCATAACCAAAGTCGAGAATTTTAATTTCCTGCTCAGAGATGGCCAGCACCCGCCCCGCAAAGGATTCTGCCTCGTCAATCAGATACTCATTAATATAAGCGTTCGGTAGCAACTTACGGCTGACATAATGCACCGTATCACGCCCTTCATTTTCACTGCGACACTCACCGACCTGGCTCCAGAATTCACCACTGAATTTAAAATAACCTTTGTATAAAAAGCGCACATCATCAATTAACTGATCAGTACGGTAATCTTCAACCTGCTTCAGGCCTGCACCTTTTGCTTTTAACCGCATATTAATATCTTTAGTCACCAGAATAACTTTTACCGGGCCTTTTTCTCGTTGCAGATACAGTGCGGTATTGATAATTAAGTGATCATTTTCACCACCCGGTAAGCCCGGAATTTCATCTTTAATATGATGGTCATTAATAATAAATAAGTGACCACCGCCCAGGTGCTCGGTTTGACGTGGCAGCGCTACGCCTTGCAACATTTGCTCTGGCGAGGCATCCCGAAGTACATCTTCCAGAGCCCGTATTGCAACGCGGGCATCACGGCTAACATCTTTATTGCGGTCTTTGATATGGTCCAGTTCTTCCAGCACAGTCATTGGAATAACCACATCGTGTTCTTCAAAATTTAAGAAGGCAAAGGGTTCGTGTAGCAGAATATTGGTGTCGAGAACATAGATTTTTTTTTCTTTGCTTTTTTTTCGCGCCATACGCAGCTCCTTCAAACGAGACCAGAATAACCTATAACCAGTGTTGTCTATTTCGGTTCAATGTTGCCTGATTAAGCATAGTGCAACTAAACGGCTTAACCCCGATTTATCAAAAAAATAGCTAAACAACAGTTAAAATACTTTGCGGCACTATAATGACAGTGACATGACAAACCGGCCGGCAGTACTTATTAAAGCTAAAATAAAACATAATGGCAGATGCAGTTTTATTGATTTACTAGTACCATGGCGCCCCAATTTTGTGAGGGTAACTGTGATATGAATTTTGCTTTGGGACAACGCTGGATTAGCGACACTGAGTCTGATCTGGGTTTAGGAACCCTTGTGGCAATCGAGGGCCGGATGCTGACGGTTTTATTTCCTGCCTCTGGTGAAACACGTCATTATGCCCAGAGCGAAGCACCGCTGACCCGGGTTAAATTTAATATCGGCGATGAGATAAAAAGTGCTGAAGGATTCAGCCTGCGGGTAACCGATATAAACGAAGCCCATAACACCCTGGTATACAGCGGCACGCGCACAGACAGCGGTGAGTTAACCGAACTGAAAGAAACCTTCCTTGACCATTTTATCAGCTTTAATAAGCCGCAGGATCGGCTGTTTGCCGGCCAGATTGATCGCTTTGATCATTTCACCCTGCGCTATCAGGCCTTACAGCAACAACATCGCTTGCAGCAAAATGAACTGCGGGGCTTACAGGGTGGACGCATGAGCCTGATCCCGCATCAGTTGCACATTGCCAGAGAAGTGGCCAGTCGGCATGCGCCAAGGGTACTACTGGCTGATGAAGTCGGCCTGGGCAAAACCATTGAAGCCGGCCTGATTATTCATCAACAACTGCTATGTGGCCTGGCCCAAAGGGTGCTCATCGTGGTCCCGGAGTCTCTGCAACATCAATGGCTGGTTGAAATGCTACGTCGTTTCAATCTGCATTTCTCAATTTTTGACGAAGAACGTTGTCAGCAATCGCAACTGGATGTCAGCAACCCGTTTGATACTGCACAGCTTGTGCTTTGCAGCCTGGAGTTTATCAGCAGCCAGAAACAATGGCTCGAGCAGGCACAAAGCAGTGACTGGGATTTACTGGTGGTTGATGAAGCACATCATTTAAGCTGGTCAGAAAAAAATGTAAGTAAAGAATATCGCTGCATTGAAAGCCTGGCTCAGGATACGGCCGGCGTTATTTTACTGACAGCGACGCCTGACCAATTAGGTCATCAAAGCCATTTTGCCCGTCTACGATTATTAGATCCGGATCGTTTTTATGACTATCAGGCTTTTATTGATGAAGAAAAACGCTATCAGCATATTGCCGACATCGCTGATCAACTGCTGACCGCTTCACCGATTTCAGCAAAGCTGGCTGAGACATTACAGCAGCTGATCAGCGACACGGATATCAGCCCGCAGCTCGCTGAATTAGGTCAGCCTGAGCAAACAGCGCCAGCAACAGACGCGCGGCATTACCTGCTTGCCCGGCTGTTAGACCGCCATGGCACCGGCCGTATATTATTCCGGAACAGCCGAGCTTCGGTTAAAGGTTTCCCTCTTCGTCAGGCACTGCCCGTTGCAATGGATTTGCCCGAACAATATCGTAACGCTCTGAAAGTGCATCACAGCATGAATAACAATGCTGCTGTCGGTGACCTGGCAAAGGCTAACTTATTTCCTGAGCAGGTTTTTCAGGTGTTTGAGGGTAGCGCCAGTCAGTGGTGGCAGTTTGATCCGCGAATCGATTATCTGGCAGAGTTACTTAAACAACACAAACCCGAAAAATTTCTGGTGATATGTGCTGCAGCCGACACAGCGCTGGCGGTTGAAGAAGCATTGCGTCAGAAAGAAGGTATCAGAGCTGCAGTGTTCCACGAAGGCATGTCAATTGTCGAACGTGATAAGGCCGCAGCTTATTTTGCACAGCAGGATTACAGTGCTCAGGCGCTGATTTGCTCAGAGATTGGCAGTGAAGGCCGTAATTTTCAGTTTGCCCGGCATCTGGTGTTATTTGATTTACCGCTGAACCCTGATTTATTGGAGCAACGCATAGGACGGCTCGACCGTATTGGCCAGCTACACGATATTCAGTTGCATATTCCCTATTTTAAAAATAGCGCCCAGCACGTACTGCTGGATTGGTATCAGCAAAGCCTGAATGCCCTCGCGCATACCTGCCAAACGGGCCGGGTTGTCTTCGAGCACGATGCTGACGACTTATTGCAACTGCTGGCTGCCCCTGAAGCTGAGCCCGCTGCGGTGACACAGCTAATTGAGCAAAGTAAGATGCGGCACCAGCAGTTACACCAGCAATTACAGCAAGGCCGCGACAAATTGCTGGAGCTTAACTCTGCTGGCGGTGTAACTGCGCTGCAGTTAGCTGAGCAACTGGCTGACATGGATGCAGATGTGCAACTGCCGATGCTAATGTTTCAGGCATGGGACATATTGGGAGTCAATCAGGAAGACCGCTCAGATACCAGTATGGTACTGACAGCAGCTGAACATTTACGCTGCGCCTATCCGGGGCTGACAGATGATGGGGTAACCGTTACCTTTGACAGAGCCACCGCCCTTGCTCAGGAAGATATTCAGTTTTTAAGCTGGGATCATCCTATGGTAACCGGCACTCTGGATTTACTGATAAATGATAATGCCGGCAACACCTCGGTGGCATTACTGCCCAACAAAGCGCTCCCCGTTGGCAGTTATTTTGTTGAATTAATTTATCTTGTAGAAGCCAGTGCCCCCGCCAGCCTGCAAATGGGCCGCTACTTGCCCAGTACACCTTTGCGCCTGCTGCTGGACAAAACCGGTAATAACCTGGCTGCTAAAGTGCCTTTTGATAACTTCAACCGTCAGTTAAAGCCTGTCGGCAGGCAAACCGCTGCCAAACTGGCTGGTGCACTGCAAACCCTGATCCATCCCCTGCTTAGCAACAGTGAAAGCCTTGCCGGGGAGCAACTGGCGACCCTGCGTCAGACTGCACTGACAAAGATGCAAAATAGCTTACAAAGCGAGCAGCAACGATTAACGGCTCTGCAGCAAATTAACCCGCTTATCCGGCAACAGGAAATTGAAATATTGAGCAGTCAGCAACAGCAACTGACCGAGCTGATTGGTAAAGCCCGCCTGAAACTGGATGCCATCAGGATTATAGTGGTGAGTCACGATTAGCATGAGCTTACTTCAGTATCAGCCTCCGCTGTCACCCTATCTTGATATTGTTTATCAGGATGACGATATTCTGGTACTGAATAAACCCAGCGGTCTGTTGTCAGTGCCGGGTAAAGCACCAGAGCATAAAGATTGCCTGGAGTACCGGGCTAAACTGGTTTTTCCGACCGCCAGAATCGTCCACCGGCTTGATATGGCCACGTCAGGTGTGATGGTGCTGGCATTGCATGCCGATGCCCAGCGCCAGCTCAATCGCCAGTTTCAATTGCGACAAACCCAGAAAAGTTACGTCGCCCGGGTTACCGGTTGGGTTGAAGCTGATAGCGGCACTATCGATTTGCCTCTCATTTGCGACTGGCCAAACCGGCCAAAGCAAATGGTCTGTTTTGTGCGGGGTAAAGCATCCGTTACCCATTTTCAGGTGCTGGCACGCGATGGTGATACCAGCAGACTGTTATTGACACCAGTGACCGGCCGCTCACATCAGCTGCGGGTACACATGCAAATGCTTGGGCATGCAATCCTCGGTGATAAGTTTTATGCTGCTGTTGTTGACTATCATGCGGCCGATCGTTTACAGCTGCATGCTGAAACATTATTGTTGCAACATCCCACCAGTGGCGACAGTGTTATTTTCTCAGTTAAATGCCCATTTTGACTTCATTTTACAATTATTAACCTCATATTCATTTAACTGGCTTATGATATGCAGAACATAAGGTTGCCAAATAACAATTTACTGTACTATTTTTAAAAACAACAAATTTAAAATTTTGTAATAAAGATCGCAAAACAATAGCACTGCGTAACGTCTTTCTATTGTAATGCCGGATGAATCTAAGGAGATATGGATGAAATACAAATTAACTGCTATTGCTGTGTTGGCTGCACTGCCGTTTATCAGCACTCAGGCTCTGGCACAATCACCCTCTGCAGCTGAATTAGAACGCAAAGTATTTGGTTCTTTGTTTGGTGAATACTATTGGTCTCATGAAAACAAATCATTGTCAGCAGAATGGGAAAATGTTGAAGATGGCCCGGGTGTTGGTGTTGAGCTGGGCTACCGGATCGACGAAAACTGGGGTGTCAGACTGGAATATGCCAGACAGCGTTTAGATTCATTGACAGGTGGTAGTGTTGGCAATGACCGTTTTGGTGTAGACGCCATGTACCATCTGACTAACAGTAACTTCTACATCGTCGGTGGTTGGAAGCACTTCGAAGGTAATGTTGCCTCTGATGCGTTAAATGTGGGCGTGGGTTACCGTCACTTTATTCGTAATGACCTGGCATTGTTTGCTGAAGCAAACCGCTATGAAGGCATTAACAACGGCTCATGGTATGACGCCGGAATTAAGCTGGGCGCCAGCTGGATTTTTGGTGCTGACGCAGCACCCGCTCCAACTCCGGCTCCTGCACCAGCGCCTGCTCCAGCAGCACCCGCGCAGCCGGCAAAACCAGCTGATAGTGATAACGACGGTGTAATGGACAGCAATGACCGTTGCCCTAACACTGCTGCTAACCACCAGGTCGACCCTCAGGGTTGTACGGTGTTTAAAGAAGCAATGCAGCGGGTGGGTGATGTCGACGTTGAAGTGAAGTTTGGGTTTGACTCTGCTGCTGTGTCTGCCGACCAACGCTCAGAAATCATTCAGTTAGCCGCTTTCATGAAACGCTTCCCTGAATCAGAAGTGGTCATCGAAGGTCATGCATCACAACCAGGTAACGATGACTACAACATGTTATTGTCAAAACGTCGTGCAAAATCAGTCGCCGACATTTTGACCAGCGAAGGTGTTCAATCGTCACGTATTACCTCTGTTGGTTATGGTGAAACCCGTTTAAGAGTTGAAGGTAATTCAGCTGCAGCAAATGCCGCCAACCAGCGGATTGAAGCTAAAGTAACGGCAAAAGTTAAAGAACCTGTAATGCGTTAATTTTCTTACGCTTACCAAAAAACCGCCATTATTGGCGGTTTTTTTTATTGTCGCCCCAGCAGGAAGCTGTTAGTTTTAGCCGGGTAAGCCGTTACCCGAGGAACACATTATGACTATGCAAGCTATCAGCCGTTATTGCAGCGCCACTGCAGTATTAGCCTGTATCGCATTTAATCTGCAGGCCGACCAGCCTGTTACCCTGGTACAAGCAGCTCATGTCTGCACCGATGAAAGTGAAACACAGCGCCTTGCTATAAACGATCAATTACGTGAAATGGCGAAAGCACTGGCTGAATTTAAACCCACGACATTTTGTTTTATTATGCAGCCATCGCTGTCCGTTATGCTGCTGGAAGAAGGCGAAACCTACGTCAAGTTTCGTCACGATAACAAAGAATTGTATACCTTTCCTGAATATATCCATTCTGGTGATACTGGATTAAGTTTAGCTGAGGTTGGCCGATAACCAGTGTTATAACGGTTAAAGGTGAAACAACATGCTACGAAAGATGTTCTTGCTAATGTTAAGCCTGCTTGCATTGTTCCAGGCTGCAGTCGCCGCAGCGCCAACCAGGCAGCAACTCTGGCAAGCTGACTTGCAAAGGCAGTTATCTGAAACGGAACTGACCGAGCTTGCAACAGACAATGGTAGCTTCACCGCACTGCAGCGTCAGGCACTCACCAGTTACACTAAGGGCACCGCTATTTTAGTTCCCGACTGGAGCGAACACGCCGCCAGCCCAGACCAGCTGGACGCACTGCGCCACAACTTAAATGATTTCGGCTGGCACACATTATCGATAATGGCCCCAGATGCTGCGTTATATGAACTCAACCCCGCCGAATCAGATTATCAGCAACAACTGGCCGAGCGAATTGTCGCCGCAACGCGTCAGGCAGAACAACAGACAGGCAATACCATTGTTATAGCCAAAGGCAACAGTGCGGCTTTGTTGAATCAACTGTACGCCAGCGAGCAGCTTGCTGCCCCGGCGGCATTTATTATGCTGGGTGCTTTTTTAAGTGATCATCAACTAAACAGGCAGTTTGCCGGTCAAATCGCCGAGCAACGGGTGCCGACGCTGGATATTATTCATGCTCGAGATAATCGCTTTGCCAATGCAAACTTGAAATTACGACGGCAGTTGGCAGACCGAAACCTAAAAACCCAATATCGGCAACGGCAGCTAACAGGTACCTACTATGATGCTGATGTTCATGCGTGGGTGTTAAAAGAAATTACTGGCTGGTTACACAGCATCGGCCTGTAACATCGCTTAATGGCGATTTTTCAACAACTCATATGCTGCCTGAATTTCCTGAGTCTGTCGTTTAGCCACCTCCAGCATCGATGACGGCACACCTTTTGCCATCAGTTTGTCCGGGTGATGCTGCGACATCAGTTTACGATAGGCTCGTTTTAACTCTTTTTCACTACAACTATCCTGTACACCAAGTACATTACAAGCATCCCGGATAGCATCAGCAGCTGGCTGATGATTATTATGCTGACTGAAACGCTGCTGGGCCCGATATGTGGCTAACAGTTGTTCAAACTGACGCCGAGGGATGGCCAGCTGCTGTGCAATTTGCTGCAACAGCATAAATTGCTCGTTACTCATCTTGCCATCCACATTGGCAATCCCAAGCTGGATCTCGATAAAGTACTGCAATACATCACTTTGTTGCCGGTATTGCTGATAAAACTGCTGTAACTGAGTAATCAGTGGAAAACTGCTGACTTTGCCGTCGCGAAAAGCAGCCTGAGCCTCTTGTTGTTGCAGCTCGGTCAGCCCGAGTTGCTGCATAAACTGTCTGGCCTGGCGTATGTGCGACGGTGTAACCACTCCGGTTGCCTTGGCGATGTGCCCCATGGTGGCAAACGTTGTGTACATAAACAGCCCTTGCTGCTCATCCTGTCCCTGAAAAGCCTGACGAAACCTGGCGAAACTGCCAGCCATTTTGATATCAAACCAATGTCCTACTATCAGGCCAATAAATAGTCCAGGCAATCGCAGTAAGGCTAAACCAAACAAGACGCCAAGTATTTTACCCCACAAATTACTTTCCTCATTGGCCAAACACTATCTTTTCATCACCCTTAAACCATGCTAATTAACCAGCAGCAGCTTAAAATGAGCACTATATCGGATTAGCAGGAAATCTAAAATTGATTTATCATAGCCCGCTTAGTACATATTAACTGACATTGGCTGTGGAGCAGAGAATAACGGATGAAGGCATGGTTTACTGGCGTCGCTATCACGAGTTTTTTTTGCTGGCAGCTGCAGGCAGACGAACCTGTCATCAAGATGTGTTATCAACCATTGACACAACCACCTGAACTAAAGAATTTAAACCCCACTGATAACAGCGTCAGAATTAGCTCCAATCTGGCCGATCTCAGTGGCAACCATACAGCCTTGTTTAGCGGTGATGTCAGAATTACGTACCGGGATACCCTTTTAAGCGCGCCGGATGCCCGGGTTAGTCGTGATGAACAGCGCATTGTTGCTGAGGGCGGCATTGAATATTTTAACAGTAGCCTTAAAGTATCAGCCAGTGAGTTTAATGCCGATACCATCAACGATGTCGCGCGCATCAGCGACGCCAACTACCAGTTTCTTGCTCAGGCCGGACGCGGCTATGCCAGAACACTTTTTGCCAGTCCACAACGGATAACACTCAACAACGCACTCTTTACGACCTGCCCAATCGCAGATAACAGCTGGGCACTGCACGCCAGTGATATCAATATTAAAGCCGATGACGGCTGGGGCTCTGCCCGCAATGCGGTTTTTAAAATTAAAGATATCCCGGTATTTTATTTGCCCTATCTGACATTTCCGGTAAATGAGCAGCGCAAAAGCGGTTTACTGTTGCCTAAGATTAGTAGCTCACAATTATTGGGGCTGGATATAGAGTTACCTTACTATGTTAATCTGGCTGAAAACTATGACATGACGTTGACACCACGTTATATGAGTAAAAGAGGTACTCAACTCAAATCTGAGTTCCGCTATCTGACCGCAGCGCATCAGGGTGTCGCACAATTGGAATATCTTGGTTCAGATGGTGACAAACCAGCAGACTTTGGTAGCCGTTACCTTGGTCACCTCAGTCATCGCTCAGATTTTGGCCCCAACTGGCGAGGTTATATCGACTTTACGGATGTTAGCGATGATGCGTATTTAACTGAACTGGGATCGGACTACACTAATCAGAGTGACACTCAGCTTTATCGTGAGGCTACTCTCGCGCACTATGGTGATTTGGTAAACAGTACAATCAGGCTGCAGGGCTTTGAAATTCTTGGTAACTTTACAGATGCATACAAAACACTGCCAGAAATACAATTACACTCTGCCAAGCCTGTATCGTTACTCAACCCGCTACAGCTGGTTTGGCAAGCTAGCTATGCGCATTTTAAAAATGATACGGCGTTAGTTCATACCGCAAACCGTCTACACCTTGAGCCGACATTGCGATTGCCCTTTGTTACGCCCGCTCTTGAGTTTACTGCTGAAGCAAGCATGTTGTATACCTACTATCAGCAGGATACACAAGCAACTAACACTGTAATTGCAGAAACGGTGCAGCGGGCACTACCAAAAGTACGCCTCTATAGCCGATTAAACCTGGAACGGGAATATGACTGGTTTGGTGAAGCGGGTTTACAAACCTTTGAACCACAAATTCAGTATCTTTACATCCCCTATCGCCAGCAAAACCAGATAGGTTTATATGATACCACCCGGCTGCAGGATGACTACTACGGCTTGTTCCGGCAAAATCGTTTTTCCGGCATCGACAGAATCAACGAAGCCAATCAGCTGACAGTTGGCTGGACTACTCGTTTCTACGATAACGTAGACAATGAGCTATTCCGCTTTAGTCTTGGCCAGATATTTTTTCTGCAAGATCCGGTACAAACCTCAGATAACCTGACAGACAACCAGACAGCTACTGACTCAATGCTAGCTGCAGAGATGATCTGGCACTGGTACCGTAAATGGTATTTCAGCGCCGCAACGCAGTATGATATTGACGGCGAACAACTTGTCAAAAGTAATGCTAGCCTGGATTACCGTGGCAGCGAGAATACGTTGCTGCAATTGAACCATCGATACAGCCGCGCGGTCTCAGGCTTGGAGATACAGCAGTTGGGGGTATTAGGGACTGTACCGCTGGCGAAAAACTGGCAACTGATTGCCAGTTACTATCGTGATCTGACAAATCATCGTATGATAGATGCCAATTTTGGCGTGCAATATGAATCATGCTGCTGGGCTGTCAGGCTGGTAGCGCGACGACATATCGTGGCGAACCTCGACACCAATATTGATAACGCCTTGCAATTTGGTGAACTGGACAGCGGTCTCAGTTTACAGTTTGTGTTGAAAGGCTTTGGTGACAAAGCAGGTTTTGGCGTGTCAGACATGTTATCTAATGGCGTGTTTGGCTATCGTCGCCCGTATTTACTAACTAATTAGTGTAGGAATTTATGAAGTTACAGCAAGTTTTCTGTCTGGCTTTTATTGGCTGCCTTAGTTTTTCAGCGGTAGCAGCTGAAAAAGAAATTGATCGGGTAGCAGCCATTGTTGACAACAGTGTGGTTTTGCAAAGTGATATTGACGATGTGGTTAGCCGGGTAAAACGTAACGCTCAGGCTCAGGGACAAACCTTACCTTCTGATCAGGCACTGCAGACGCAGGCTACTGAGCGTCTTATTTTAACCAGCCTGCAATTGCAACTCGCTGAACGAATGGGCTTGCAAATCAGTGATGCACAATTGGATGACACCATTCGAAACATCGCCCAGGGCGAAAACCTTAGCTTAGACGCCTTCCGGCTTAAAGTGGAGGAAGAAGAAGGTGATTACCAACGCTTTCGTGAAAAATTACGGGAAGAAATCATCACCAATGAAGTCATGCGTGGCAGTGTGCAGCGGCGCATCTACATTAGCCCACAAGAAGTGGATAGCTTGTTAAAGCTGATGGAAGAACAAGGGGCCGTTAGCGAAGAGTATAATCTGGGACACATTCTTATCGCAATACCAAGTCAGGCAACACCATCAGATATCAGCGATGCCAAGGACAGAGCAGATAAAGTGATGGAGTTATTACAAAATGGCAGTGATTTCCGACGCATTGCGATTGCTTCATCATCAGGCGGTAAAGCACTGGAAGGCGGCGAACTGGGTTTTATGAATATTAATGAAATGCCAACCCTGTTTTCAGAGAGCATCCGTGC
>TARA_R110002126_G_scaffold92359_1_pt1 | contig 27508 bp, 21 predicted proteins | sample TARA_R110002126 | Tara Oceans TARA_R110002126 (sample SAMEA4397536) | marine metagenome | biome: Polar Biome; feature: [DCM] deep chlorophyll maximum layer (ENVO:01000326); material: water (ENVO:00002006), including particulate matter (ENVO:01000060) such as... | depth 30 m | reverse complement strand
CCCCGCATGCCGGGCCACCGGCCAGCCTATTCCTGGCCCACCGGACCCCGCTCGCGGCACACCTCCCATTCCCTTGCCTTGAATCGGCTTTTCGCGGTGTTGCGAAACTGTCATGCGGGTGTCGCAGAACTGTCGGGAGTCACGTGTAATCGGAAGGCCAACGGGGGTCGGCATCGCGACCCTTTTCGCTGGTCCGTGACACGGATCATGCTGTGGGCAACATTGGCATGAGCAAGTTGGCACAATATCTGGTTACAGGATCCGGCCGCGACCGCGCGCTGGCTGTTCTGGCGAGTGGGTGCGAGCTCGTTCTTGTCGCCCTGTTTGGCCTTCTGCTGGCTCACGCAATCTGGTTCATCGCCTTTGGTGCCAGTGCAGCGAACATGTCGTTCGACGACGCAGTCCAGCCAGGCGGTCGCGCCAGCGATGCCCGCCATACAGCCGAGATCGGCAGCTTGCCATCGGCGCAATTATTCGCCGATCGCACGGCCTCCCTGTCGAGCGCTGTCGAAATCGCCGCGATTCCGGAATCCCGCCTCAATCTGGTCGTGCGCGGCATCCGAACCGGACAGGCCGCTGCCGACGGCGTTGCCTTCCTGCAGACGCCTGATGGCCGGGACGGGATATTCCGCCCCGGCGATGAAATCGTCGACGGCGTCACCCTCCATTCGCTCGACGAGGAACGCATCATCATTGACCGGCGCGGCGTGTTGGAAGCGCTGGTTTTGCGTGAAACCCGGCCTTCGGCAGCGACGTCTGCCCCGGCGGCGGTGGCGGCGTCAGCCGGCCGCACGCGAGGACGGGCGCCCGGTGACATCTTCCGCGTCGAACCGGTGTTCGAGGGCCGGGAGTTGATCGGCTACCGGATGGCAACCGAATCCGATGTTGCCCTCACCGCGCTCGGCCTGCGCCGCGATGACATCCTGCTCGCGGTTGACGGCCAGATTCTCGCTGAGGCGGGCGATGTGGCCGAACTGTTCGAGAGCCTGCAGGGCCACGAAACTATCTCTCTTTCAATCCGTCGCGGCGGTGTGCCGTTGACCCTCCAGGTGGATTTGTCCTGATGCTTGCGATTACAAAATGGGCGGCAGCCTTCCTGGCTGTGTTGGCTATTGTCTCGGCAAGTATTGCCGAGGCCCAGGACAGCGTCGTCAATTTCAACCAGGCCGATATCCAGACTGTCATCGACGATGTCTCGGCGGTGACCGGTCACACCTTCATTGTCGACCCGTCAGTGCGCGGCCGTGTGACGATCACGTCGCAAATCCCATTGACGGCGGACGAGTATTTCCAGGTCTTCCTTTCGACCATGCGCGTGCATGGCTATGTCGTCGTGCCGACGGCGTCGGGCGCCTACCAGATCGTGCCGGACCAGGCCGGTGCGCGTTCGGTCAGCCCGGTGAATGCGGAAATTCGTGGCGACCAGTATGCGACCCGGGTGATCCATCTCCAGCATGCCAGCGCCCAGGACGCGCTCGGTGTCCTGCGCCCAATTATTCATCCGCAGGGCAGCGTCAATGCAGCCCCGGGCAGCAATGCGCTCGTAGTCGTGGACTTCGCGGAAAACATGCAGCGCATCCGGGACGTGGTCCGCGATCTCGACCGCGATACCTCCGTCTATGAGATGGTCGAGCTGCAGAACGCTTCGGCCTCGGAGATGAGCCTCATTGTCCAGCGCTCGAACAATTCGGGCGGTGCCGGTGAAGGGCAAACGCGTAGCGGTGTCACTGTGGCATCACTCTCATCGTCCAACACCCTGCTTTTGCGTGGCACCGCAAGTGCCGTTCGCGATATGGCCACCTTGATCCGTCGCGTTGATGCGGCGAGCGTGTCCAACCAGGGATTTCGCGTCGTCTATCTCAACAATGCCGACGGCGAAATGCTGCTGCCAATCCTTGAGGAAATGGTCGACGCCATGAGCGAGGGGGCTCCGGGCGAGCGGCGGCCGACGGTCGCGCACCACGTTCCGACCAACGCGCTTGTGATCAATGCGAGCATCGATATCCAGCGCGAGCTTGAGCGCGTTATCCGTCAGCTCGACGTGCGCCGGCCGCAAGTCCTCGTCGAGGGCATCATCGTCGAGATATCCGACAGCGCGGCGCGCGAACTCGGGGTTCAGATGATGCTCGCGGGCGGTGATGACAGCACCACGCCGCTGGCCCTCACTCGCTACTCCTCAGCCAATCCCGACCTTCTCGCCCTTGCCGGTGCTGTGGCGGTGCCCGGCGACAGCACCGATACCGTCGTTGGCGAGCTCCGGGATGCGGCCCTGGCCTCCCTGCTTGGCGTGCGTGGCGGCGCGATTGGCCTGGGGGGTCAGTTGGGCAATGGCGGCCTGTTTGGCCTGGTCCTCAATGCCGTCGAGAACGACATTAATTCCAACGTGCTCGCGACGCCATCTATCCTGGCCATGGACAATGAAGAGGCGAGCTTCATCTCCGGTCAGGAAATCCCGATCACCACGGGTGAGACCCTCGGTAATAACAATTCCAACCCTTTCCGCACCATTGAGCGCGAGGAGGTTGGCGTCAAACTCCTGGTCCGGCCGCAGATCACCGAAGGTGGAACGGTCCGGCTCTATATCGAACAGGAAGTCTCCAGTGTTGCCGGAACCGTAGTCGGCGACTCCACCGACCTGGTTACAAACAAGCGTCGTGTGACGACAACCGTGCTGGCGGATAATGGCGAGATCATCGTGCTCGGCGGACTCATCCAGCAAGATGATGACGTCGACAATTCCCAGGTGCCTGTCCTGGGCGACATGCCCGGGATCGGCAGTCTGTTCCGGTCGCGCTCGCGTACGACGCACCGGACCAATCTGATGATCTTCATTCGCCCGACCATCATCAGGAGCGCAGCTGACATGCGGGCCGTGACCGACGGACGCTATGATTACATTACGCGCGAGCAGCGCCTCTCGCATCCTGACGGTGCGAGCAGCCTGGAAGCCCTGATGAGCATGATGGATGCGACCTCCACGCGCACGCCAGAGGCTGAAGACTGATCATGGCCGAGACACTGGCCTCCGTTTCCTTGCCCCCGGTACGCTATGCGTTTGCGCGCCAGGCGGGCATCGCCTTCATACCCGGCGAAACACCGCGGTATGTGGTGAGGTCGGGTGCCGATCGGCGGCGACTCCTCGAGGTGTATCGGGTCGTTGGCGGCAACTACCCCGTCAGCGAGATGGGGACGGTTGAGTATGACCAGCTCCTGCGGGACCTTTACGCCTATGCCGGACTCGATGAGACCGAGCTGGAGGAGACGACACGGGGCGAGTCGCTTTCGGACCTGATTGACCAGATCCCCCAATCCGAAGACTTGCTGGACGATTCCTCCAGCGCTCCGGTCATCCGCCTGATCAACGGTCTGATCGCCGAGGCCGTGCGCATGCAGGCGTCTGACGTGCACGTGGAATCCTTCAGCGATCGCGTTGTTATCCGCTACCGCATCGATGGGGTGATGAAGGAGGCGGCCAGCGTTTCTGCCAAACTATCCAAACTACTGGTGTCGCGCATCAAGGTGATGGCGCGCCTGGACATCGCCGAGAAGCGGCTTCCGCAGGATGGCCGCTTGTCGCTTTCACTCGGCAGCAAGTTAGTCGATATCCGCGTCTCCACCCTGCCGTCACGGAATGGCGAACGCGTGGTTCTGCGCCTGCTCGACAACTCCGATGCGCGATTCCGGCTCGAGGATTTGGGCATGTCGGCGGAGGTGCTCGCCGCGTATGAGCGGGCGCTGGCGCAGCCGAATGGCGTGGTGCTGGTGACAGGCCCGACCGGTGCCGGCAAGACGACCACGCTCTATTCGGGCCTGAATCGGCTCAACACACTGGCCCGAAACATCCTGACCGTAGAAGACCCGATTGAATACGCCGTCGACGGGATCGGCCAGACCCAAGTCAACGCCAAGATCGGGATGACCTTTGCCGGCGGGCTGCGCGCCATACTGCGACAGGACCCCGATATCGTCATGGTCGGTGAGATCCGCGATGCCGAAACCGCCGAGGTCGCGGTGCAGGCCAGCCTGACCGGCCATCTCGTGCTCTCAACCGTTCACACAAATTCCGCCGTCGCCGCGATCGCCCGCCTGCGCGATATGGGGGCCGAATCCTATCTGCTCGCCTCAACCCTCACCGCGATTATCGCCCAGCGGCTTGTGCGTAAGCTTTGCCATGCCTGCCGCGAACCTTATGAGCCCGATGCGGCCGAACGGGACATCCTCGGTCTCGGCGAGGCGGAAGATGCGATCCTCTACCGGCCCACAGGATGCCCGGATTGCAAGTCGCTAGGCTATACAGGCCGCGTCGGGATTTATGAAATCGTCGAGGTCGATGAAGTCCTGCGCAAGCTTATCCATGAGGATGCCCGCGAAAGTGAAATGGCGGCGCATGCCTTTGCGCGCAGCCAGACCTTGTTCGAGAATGGTGCGCGGCTGGCCATGAGCGGCGAGACCAGCCTGGCTGAGGTGCTGCGTCTGTGCCGTGATGACGGGGGCGTGCGTCATGCCGGCGTTTGAATACAGTGCGCTTGATGGCCGTGGGCACAAGAAAACCGGCCTGATCACTGCGGATTCAGAACTGGCCGCGCGGCGCGAACTGCGCCTGCAGCACATGGCGCCCCTGGCCCTGCGCCGGGCCGATTCACGCCGTGGCGCACAAACGCCGGGCAATGCGGTTAGTCAGTGGATCGAATACGCCTCGCAGCACGATCTGGGAACGCGCGACCTGATGCTCATCACTCGCCAGCTGGCGGAGTTGATCGATGCCGGCATGCCCGTCGAGGAATCGCTGGATCTGGTCGGGCGCCAGGTCGAAAAGCATGCGATCCGGCGCATCATTATGGCGGTGCGCACACGCGTCACCGAGGGCAGCCGGCTGGCCGATGCCATGGGCGCTGCTCCAGGCAGTTTTCCGCCGGTCTACCGGGCCCTGATCGCGGCGGGCGAGGCCAGCGGCAGTCTCGGCATGGTGCTATCTCGCCTTGCCGACCATCTCGAAGCCGAAGATGTCGTGCGCAGCAAGGTTGTCGGCGCCCTGGTCTATCCAGCGGTGTTGGCCGTGGTCGCGATCGGCGTCATCACCATGCTGATGCTTTTCGTCGTGCCCCGCCTTGCAGAGCAATTCACCGGCATGGGCGTCAGCCTGCCGACCTTGACCCGCATCATGATCGCGATTTCCAGCTTTCTCGCGACATCCTGGCCTTGGATTGGCGCGATCCTGGCCGGCAGTATGATCGCCTTTGTTTTCGCCTACCGACAGCCGGCCTATCGCCGGATCCATGATGCGGCCGTGGTCCGTGTGCCCTTGATCGGCTCGTTTCTGCGCCAGGTCGAGGCGGCAGCCTTTGCCCGCACAATGTCCATCCTCATTAACTCGGGTACGGTCCTGCCCGACGCCCTGAGGTCTGCCGGCCGGGCCGGATCAAACCGCGCCTTCCAGGCGATGATCGCGGTCGTCGTAACGGATGTGGAGAGCGGGCGCGGTCTCTCAGACGCGCTGAACCGCGGCGGCTGGATACCCTCGCTGGTGATTTACATGGTTGCGGCGGGCGAACGCTCCGGCCGCCTCGATGAAATGTTCGGGCGGGCTGCGGACCAGCTCGGCCGGGATATAGACAGCTCGATCGCGGTTAGCCTGTCCTTGCTCGAGCCGGCAATCATCCTGGTGCTCGGGGTCCTGGTCGTCCTGATCGTTCTATCCATCCTGTTGCCCATCCTGCAACTCAACACGCTCGTCCTCGGCTAAGGAGGCTCTTATGACCCCGTATGATGAAGACACTGACGCCACCGGCAGCGAGGCTGGTTTCTCACTGCTTGAAATCATGATCTCGATTTCGATCCTTGGCCTCCTCGCCACGATTGTGGTCATCAATGTCATGCCGGCGCAGGACCAGGCGATGGTCCAGAAAGCCTCCGCCGACATCGCGGTGCTGGAGCAGGCGCTCGACGCTTTCCGGCTCGACGCGCGGCGCTATCCAACCGTGGAAGAGGGGCTGCAGGCGCTCGTTGAGGTGCCCGAGGGCCGCGGTGCGACCTATCGCGAGCAGGGCTATATCCGTCGCCTGCCGGACGATCCATGGGGTCATGCCTATCAATATGTCTACCCGGGAGAACACGGCGTGTTCGACGTCTTTTCCCTGGGCCGCGATGGCCGTGAAGGCGGCGAAGGGCTTGATGCCGACATTGGAAACTGGGAGCGTGGAACATGAAGGTGAACACCTCAACGGAGTCGGGTTTCTCCTTGCTTGAAGTGCTGATCGCGGTATCGCTCATGGCACTGATGGCGACCACGATCGCGCTTGCCGCCTCACCCGAGCGCGACCCCTTGCGCCGCGAAGCCGAGCGCCTGGTTGTGCGGCTGCACGAGGCCGAGCAAGAGGCCGTAATCTCCGGCCAGCCGGTTGGCCTGACGCTCACAGATGGTGGCTATGCCTTCACCAACTATGTCGATGGCGAGTGGCGGTTGCTGCGTAATCACCCGACCTTGCAGCCGCGCGGCTTCGCCTCCGAGATTTCGCTGCGCAGCGACATGATCGCCCTGGCCTGGCATCCGGACGGTGTGGTCGCGTACCCGGCGGTGTTCTTCGATCCGGCCGGACTCAATGACCCGTTCCGGATCCTGCTTGAGGGAGGCAGCCAGAGCTACGCCATCCTGCTCGACGATACCGGACGCCTGCGCGTGGAGTCCCTCGCCGGATGACGTCTTGCAGCACCCATAGTGAGTCTGGATTCTCTCTCATTGAGGTCATGATGGCACTGGTGGTCCTGGCGCTGGGCGGGATCGGTATGCTCAGCCTGATGCAGAGCTCGACTCGCAATGCGGCCGCGATCCAGGAACGCACCTTGGCGGTAATGGCTGCCGAAAACCTGCTCAACGGGGCCCTGCTGGAATCGCGGCTGCGCGGCGGGGAGGCGGGCACGTATGAACTGGCCGGTGCCAGCTATGCCTGGCAGCTCCGGGTCGAGCCAACGACTGACCGCGATCTGCAGCGCGTCATTCTGCTCGTCAATGCGGCCGGCACCGGCAGTGAGCTGGCCCGTCTCGAAACCTTCCGGCGCGGGAGCGGCGGATGAGCACTGCGAAAAGCCAGGCCGGCTTCTCTCTGCTCGAGGTTCTGGTCGCATCCTTTGTTTTTGCGCTGATGGCCAGCGTGGCAGTGACCTTGCTCTCGACCAGCGTCCAGGGATCGGAGCAGGTTAATGGCGCCCTCGACCGCGTCGGTTCGCTCGAACGTATGCGGGTGATGCTGCGTGACGACATGGGACAGCTGGCACTGCGACCGGTGCGCGAAGCGGATGGAAGGCGCGACCCGATCGTGTTTGCTGCTGCAGCCAACGGCGTCCCGGACCGTCAGACGGCGGCACCGACCGACCTCATCCTGCTGGTCTTCACGCGCGGAGGCGCCATCGACACCAGCTCCGGCCGGACGCGCAGCTCCCTGATCCGGGTGGAATACGTCCTGCGGGGCGATCGCATCGTACGGCGGGTGCGAAGCCATCCGGATGCCGGTCTGACAAATGGCTTCCGCGAACAGATCCTGATCGAGGGTGTCAGCGAGGTCGGGCTCGAAGTTCTCAACGGAGCGGTCTGGGTCGAGACGATATTGGTGCCGGTCGACTCCGCTGGTTCCGCTGCCGCGCTTCCGCGCGCCGTGCGGCTGCATTACAGCCTCGCCGGTCTGGGCCGGCTCGAGCATCTTGTCCTGACCTCAGCTGTGAGGGTGGTGGCATGACCGCGCGCGCGGACAAGCAGGCAGGTGCGGCGTTGATCACGGCCATTTTGTTGGTCGCGCTAATGTCGAGCCTGGCACTCGCGATTGCCTCCGGGATGCGCCTGTCACTGCGCCAGGCCGCCAATATGGACGTTCGCGACCAGGCTCACTGGTATGGGCTTGGCGCGCGCGATTACGCCGAGGTGCTGCTATTGCGAGCGCTCGACGATTCCAGCGAGGCTTTCCGCCCCGATGCCGGCTGGCTGAACACGCCCCGCGTCTTCCCGATCGATGGCGGAGAGATCACCGGCGAGATCCGAGACGCCCACAACTGCTTCAATCCCAACGCACTTGTCACCGCCGATGCCCAGGGCAGGCTTGCGACCAACCCTGATCAACAACGCCAATTCGAGCGCCTTCTGACACAGACCGGGATCGCGGCCGGTCAGGCGATCCAGATCGCCGCGGCGACGGCCGACTGGGTCGACAGCGATTTGCGGCCGGTCACGTCCGGCGCCGAGGACGAGGTCTATCTGCGCGATCAGCGGACCTACCGCACCGGCAATACCTATCTGTCGGAAGTCGAGGAGTTGCGCGCAGTCGCCGGTGTCACGGCTGACGCCTATCTGCGCGTGGCGCCGTTGATCTGCGCCTTTCCCGGCGCTCACCCACTGGCACTCAATATCAACACATTGCGGCTCGATCAGGCGCCCTTGATGGTGGCGGCGTTGAATGGCGCCCTTACCCGAGCCGAGGCCGAGACCGTGCTGCTTCAGCGGCCCGCGGCCGGCTATGCCGATATCGAGGCATTCTGGGCCACAGACAGTATGCGGGCCCTCGAGCTCGATTCTGCAGAACGACCGGAAATCGGAGTGACCTCGCGCTATTTCGAGATCGAAATAACGGTGCAATACGCCGGCATTCGATACGCCCTGCGCGAGCAGGTCGAAGTGAGTGGCGGGCGGCAGGTCACGCGCGTGACGCAAAGGCATGGAATCTTCCTATGAGCCAGACCCTCGTCCTGTTTCCAACCCTGCCGGACGGCTTGCGCTGGTCGATCCTTGAGGGCGACCGTGAAGCCCCGGTGCAGGTCTCGTCCGGTGAAGGTGCGGGCTCGTTGGATATCGCGCTGTTGCACTCGATCAGCTCTACCGTCGTCGTGCTTTGCTCTGACGATGTCTTTGTGAGCCAGGTCGAGTTGCCAACCCGGTCAGAATACGATGCCCGCCAGGCCGCGCCATTCCTGATTGAGGAAGAGCTCGCCTCCCGGCTCGAAGACGTCGATGTCGCCATCGGAACACCGGGCGAGGACGGGCAGCGATGGGTATTCGCGGCGGCGACAAACGTCGTCGAAGCGTGGCGCGGCACGTGCCGGCCCTATCTGCGCGGGAACGTGTCGACGGTCCCCGATTGTCTGCTTGTCGCCGAAGTCGATGCAGCGTTGACACTGCGCCATGAGCGGGGCCGGGTTATCTATCTCTATGGTGAAGCGCTGCGCCAGCCCGGCCGGGCCGTAGGCGGCGCCTGCAACGGGCGCATGTTCGACTCACTGCTGCACAGCCTGGCGGCGTCGGCCAGCGAGGGGTCGATTGCGGTCTCGCCGGCGCTGGGACTGGCTGGTGAGAGCATAGACGCTCTGCAGGACACGCCACTCGATTTGGCAGCGTATGGCTTGCCCGAGACGGTGTTGAAACGGATGCCGGCGCTGTTGGGCCAGCGGCTTGGCGCCGGTCTTGACTGGTCGCGGACGCTTCGTCTGTTTGCACGCAGCGCCGCCCTCGCAGCCAGCCTGCTCCTCGGTCTGGGACTCTATATGATCGGCGAGAGTGTCTATCTGCTGCAACGGGCCGAACGCTATGACACGGCGACTGTCGAAATGGTGCAGGCCACATTCCCGGCCATTTCCGGATCGCTTGATCCGGTGCGCGCCGGCAGGATTCTTCACGAGCGCCTTGCCCAGCGTCACGGCCGCGAGCGAAGTGGAGGTTTCCTTCCACTCCTGGCCGGGCTGGCAAGTCTGGCGGACGGGCATGACTCCGTCGTAATCGAGACGGTCCGTTATGATCAGTCCCGGCCTGAGCTCAGCGTCTCGGCCAGATATGGTGTATTTTCCGATTTCGACGCGCTCAGCGAAGACGCGCGGGCGCGCAATATGGAGCTGGTCGATCAGGGCGCGCGCGATGGCACCGCCGGGATAGACGGCGATTTCATCCTGAGGATCCCATGACCGGTTTATTGTCGAGCATTCCCGCGCATTGGGCTGGCCGCACGGGCCGCGAGCAAGTGATGATCCTGGCTTTTGCCGGCCTCGTTCTGGCGTGGCTGGTCCAGACCCTTCTGGCCGGGCCGTTGCTCGATTTCCATGAGCGGGCCCGCCGCGAGTATGCATTGGCCTTCGAACAGTATCGCGAAATTCGTGATGGTCTGGCGGACTACGCCACACTGCCGTCCGTGAACGAGAATGCGTCCGAGCTGTCCCGGCCGTTGCGGACCATCGTCGGTGCCGCCGCAACTTCGCGGCGGATCGCTATTGCCGGTATTGTCCCGGGAGTCGACGGACGGTTGAGTGTACACATCGACCGCGCTGATTACGGAGCCGCGATGGGTTGGCTGGTCGATATGGAACGCCGCTACGGCATTGAGGTGGTGTCCATCAACATGGCACGGCTGGATCATGGCCAGGTCGAACTTAATCTCGTTCTGGCCAGGCCCGGGAGTTAGGACAATGTTGCGATTATTGACTGTCTTCGTCGTCGCACTGCTCACGGGACTGATTGCCACGCTCCCGCTGAAGCTGGCGCTCGGACTGACCGCCGATGGGCTCGACCTAACCCGGGCCGAAATTCATGGTTCAGTCTGGAATGGCACGATCCGGGGGGCTCGCCTCGGTCAGTTCTCCATGCGCCGGGCGCAAATCCACACCCGGCCCTGGCCACTGCTGGGAGGGCGGCTCGCGATCGACTGGGTGTTGGCCGATGCAGGGTTGCGCGGAAGTGGGCTTGCGCGGATCGATTTGCACGGTGACTGGCAGGTGCTTGACACCCGTCTTGTCGGCGTACCGGTTCGGTTGGGCGTGCAGGACGTCCCCGGCCTCACGGAAGCGGCGATTATCACGGTCAGCCTCGATCGGCTGGAATTCACCGACGGTCATTGCGCCGTTGTCAGCGGCGCAATGACCGCGGACTTCTCCAGCGATCTCTCCCAGGAGTTTGGCGTGGTGCTGCCCGAATTGACGGGCCCGCTGGAGTGTCGCGGTGGCAAGCTTGTGGCCATTCTGGCCGGGGAAAGTCAGGATATGTCCATTGCGGCCGAAGCGATTCTTGCCGTGACCGGTGTCGAGTGGAGCGTCGGAATCAGCACAACGAATGCCGATCTGGGCAACGCCCTGGCCTATTCAGGGTTCAACATCGAGGATGGGGTCTGGCGGCGAGACGGGGAAATGGGCCATGCGGAGTGAGGCGATCATCGTCCTGGCTTATCTGAGCCTCACAGCGACAGCCTGTCAGTCCCTGCCAACACCCCTTCCCGCGAACGCGGCGCCGATGACCGGGGATCCGGTCGCGCTGGGGCCGATGACCTCGCTGGGACCGCAACGACTTGATTCCGGAGAGTGCGGCGTCTTCCTTTGGCGCGCGGATGGTCCGCACGATCTGTTGGCTTTCGAAAACCTCACCCGCGGTGAAATCAGCTTTCTGGTGGATGCGGAAGTGGTGCGTCGGGGTCGCCCGTCGGTCGGGGGTGTGATCGCGGTGGGCGATCTCTACGAGCGCCGCTTCCCCGGTGCCGGGATGGTGAGCGAAGTTGTGATCTCCGGCTATTTTAGTGAAATCGTTGCGGACGGATTGCGCATGAATCGCGCTGTCTTGCGCCTCGAGGGGGGTGATGGAAGCCGCAGGGTCATTCCGGTTCTCGGTCACTATTCCTGCCGTCGGGACTAGCGGTTACCGGCCTTTGCCGAATTCGCGTCGTTGCAAAACATTCACGAAAATTCGATGTGCCGGTCATGCTTGTCCTGCAATTTGCCGGCATGACAAATCGAAGAGCCGTTGCCGCGCTTGCCGGCCTGTCCCATCCGGTGCGCCTGGATCTATTTCGGCGTCTCTGCGCGCGATATCCACTCTCGGTGTCCGCGGGCGATCTGGCCGCGCACCATGAAGTGCCGCGATCGACCATGACAGGCCACCTGCAGACCCTGGAACGGGCGGGGTTGATCCGTGCTGAACGACGCTCACAATTCATGTACTACGCGGCAAGCACCGATGGGACGCGCTGGCTTGCCAAAATGATAATATCCGACATCCTCGGCGATTCTGCCGAACTCACAGGCCACCCCGAAAGAAGTTTGCCCTGAGCGTCGGGCAGCGAATCCATTTACGAGATTGGTTTGCACAGGGCTGGCGGCACCTCTTTCAGTTTGGGCCAGACCCTCAAGACGGGTTTCGGGGTTGAGCTTGAGGTGAAAACCGGGGCCCCTTCCGCGCAAGACTGGGTCCACCCTCATACACCCCCCCAAGCTAGTTTCCTCTCTAAGGGCAGCGACTCTCTGCCGTTCCAATTAGTGCACACTGTCCAGCATATGGGGTTCAATTCCGGGGGTGTCCGAGAGGGCCGGGCTTGAGCGAGAGGTTTTCCCTTCTCAGCTATCCTTGGATAGGCCCCGATCCAAGATCGGCAGGTTTCAGGCGAATTCACTCGCTTGGCCGTGACGATGCACAGGCGTTTCCCGCTCCCGCTCCGAAACGTCGAGCGTCTGCTTCACGAATGTATCCCCGGCAGCATCTGAGACACAGTGGGCTTTTGCTGGCGGCAGTTCGGGCCGCTATTCGCAAAATAGATCGTGAAATTCTGAGTGCGGGCGGAAGCGTCAGGTAGTCGGGGCGGCGCGTTCCATGGTTTGCGAAGTTCGCGCTTGCGCGCTAGATGGTCGTGGCCTTGAGTGTTTGGAGAATAACGCTCCGACCGGGACCAGGGAGGCGCGCATGCCGGAGATGTTCGGAAAATGAGTGCGACGCGACGTCTCGCGCTGGTCGATGATCACCGCATGTTCTCCGACGGTTTCAGCGCGCTGCTGATGCAGTTGCGTGAGGGATACACCGTCGAGGTCTTTGATGATCCAATAGCCTTCCTGAAAGCTTTCGGGCCCGATTCAAATTATGATTTGATTATTCTCGATCTGGTGATGCGGACGATGAACGGGCTGGCGCTGCTGGCGGCGATCCGGGAGCGTAAGTCTCGTTGTCCGGTGCTGATGCTGTCCGGAATCGGCGCCGAGCCGCCGGTTGCCGAGATGAAAAGGCTGGGTGCGCGGGGATTTGTCCACAAGTCGGCCGATACGGAGACCATGCTTGCAGCGGTCGATGGCATTCTGGCCGGGCAGGCCAGCTTCTTTGGCGTGCAAGCCGAAAGCGTCGGAGATCATGCCCCAGAGGACTGGCATCCCGAGGCCGACCGGCAACTGCCCCGGCTGGGCCCGCGCCAGCTTGAAATCCTTCATCTGATGGGGGGCGGTGTCACCAACAAAGAAATCGCCAGCACACTCAATATCAGCGAAAATACCGTCAAATCGCATATGCGCGCCATTTTCGAGGCGCTCGATGTCCACACCCGTACCGCTTGTATGCGCAAGGCTCAGGCGCTTGGTCTGATCTAGCGCGCAGGTCAGGTTCGGCGCGACGGCGCGACGGTTTCCAGCAGAATGGCGTGCAATTGCGTGGCGTCGGCCGGCTTGGCCAGGACCGTCATGTTCTCGATGCCGCCGGCACGCTCGAACTGGTAGATGTCGCCTGTCAGCAGGACGGCCGGAATGTCGGCGACGACTTCGGCGCGCAAGGCGAGGATCGTATCCAGACCGTCTTCGCCGTCGGCCAGCCGTTTGTCGATGATCAGGAGCGCCGGTTCGGCATCGGCCCAGGAGAGCAATTCCAGCGCTTCGTGTCCGGAAGCCGCGGCAATGACGCGGCACCCCCAATCGGTTAGAAGCATCGTCAAACCCTCGCGCAGCGCAGCCTCATCCTCGACCAGCAGGACCAGGGGGGAGCCCGGGACGCCTTCGACCTCCGTCTGAATGGGGGCCGCCACTTCATCAAGGTTCCGGACTGGCAGGACAATACCGGCCCGTGTGCCTGCGCCGGGCGTGCTGTCGAAGCGCAATTCGATCTCGAGCTTGCGGGCGAGCTGACGGACAATTGTCAGCCCGAGTCCCAGGCCCTCGCGGGCTTCGCCGGCGGTCGGTTCCAGCTGGACATATTCGTCAAATATCCGGTCGCGATCGATGGTCGAGATGCCTGGGCCGGTATCGCGGACCTCGATGAAGGCCGTCTCACCTTCGCGTGTCCACGAGAGTTCGACCTGTCCGCCGGGCGGGGTGAATTTGACCGCATTGCCGAGGAGGTTGCGCAGGATGCGCGTGACCAGCAGCGGATCACTCTCGACGCCAACCGGTGCCCCGCTAATCCTGAGCTCGACCTTTCCGCGTGAAGCGAGTTCGGCAAATTCAGCCCTGAGCGTGTCCATGATTGTTGCGAGATCGAAGACGCGCCGGCGCGCGATGATGGCACCGCTATCGAGTCGGGCCGTTTCGACAAGGGCCTGCAACAGGTGTTGCTGGCTGCGCCAGCACGCCTCGATCTTGTCGAGCAGCTCGACCTGTTCGGGCTGGTTCAGCGTCCGGCGCATTGCGGTGATGAAAAAGCTCTGCGCCTGCAGGGGTTGCGACATGTCGTGGCTGGTCGCGGCGAGAAAGCGCGACTTGCTGGCACTGGCCTGTTCGATCACACGGTTCTGTTCCTGTAGCTGGCGCGTCAGGTCGCGGGTGCGCTCGGCGGCGAGGGTGGCGATGGTCTGCACTTCCGCCCGGGCGCTGACGAGCAATCCAAACGAATAATAGATCAGCAGGCCGACCCCGATAATGCGGAGCGGGCCATCAACGGTCAGCAGCCAGTAGATGGAAAACGGCACCAGGGTCCCGGTCGCCAGACTGATATAGGTGGGCCGGTATTCGGCGCTCGGCAGCATGCCGCCGACCGTGATCGAGAACGCCATATTGATCGCGATGAACAGGTCGAACAGATCGCCGGGGTCGAGATAGGCGCTCGCCAACCCACCCCAGACCAGGCCTGTCAGGCCCGAGATCGCCGTGTGGATGAACAGATAGCGCTTGTAGTTCTGTGCTGTCACCCCGTCGGGAGCCATCAGTTTGGCGGAAATATAGACGATGGCGACCATGGTGCTGGTGGCAGCGAGCCAGACACCTGCAAAGTGCAGGTCACCGTTCAGGATGACGAGCGCAGCCAGGTAGATGATCACGCACTGGACAATGATACATGACAGGCGCGTGCGCTTATGTAGCAACCTGGCCTGGTCAAGGCGCACTTGATCAAGTTCAGCAATGATAGGCGATTGGGCGCGTCCAGACGTTTTGGGGGTGAATGAGGTGTGGGAAGGGTCGTCCCGGGCGGTGTCGCTCATGTCAGGCCTTCCGGTACCCGGTGCAATCGCCATTGCGTTGCCAGGCGACAACTTGCCACCACCCGCCCGCCGGCTCAACCACCCGAAAGGGTGAGGCGTTCCGTCACTCTGCGCCGCGCTTTCTGCCGAGCTGTTCGATAATCTCGGAGTGGTGCTCGCGACTGACAGGGTAGCCGCGGACGACAGCGACCATGGCCAGCATGAAGGCGGCAGGCAGCCAGGAGACCAACGCGGTTATCGTTCCGAGGCTTTCTGAAGGCTGTGCAATGTCGGGCGCATAGCCGGACAGGGCCAGAAGGCCACCGGCGACCAGGGCCGCGATTCCGGCGGCGCATTTCTGGACGAATGTGGTCAGGCCGAAGGTGCGAGCCTCAACCCGCAGACCTGTCTGCAACTGCCCGTGATCGATCACGTCCGGCACCATCGACCAGAACATCACCGGGATGGCGGCGCTGCCGGTGCCGATGACGGCCACACTCAACAGGGCGAGGCCGGGGCTGGCTGCGGGTGCGAAACCCATCAGCACATAGCCTGCCGCCGCGACCAGGAGGCCAGCCATCAGCGTGGCGCGTTTGCTGGTGCGGGCGGCGAGCATCATCCAGAGCGGTGCCGTGACGATCATCGCCAGGGCCGGACCGGCCAGGACCGGTGCGGTGAGCGCCGGTTGCTGCAACACGTGTTGCAAGAAATAGAGCTGGCTCTGCGTGAAGAGCGCAAAGCCGATTGTCGCCAGCAGCATCAGGGTGAGTAGCCGCTGCAGTGGACCATTGCGAACCGTGAACCGCCACAACTCCCGCAGATCGCGCAGCACATTTGCCGACGGACTGACTGACCGCATGATGCGCGGTTCGCGGATAGCGAGGCTGGAAATGATCAGGATCGTAGCCGCGAGCGCGCCCGTTGCCACTGCGGCTAGCCGGTAGCCCGCCGCTTCGCCGGCCTCGGCCGCAGCTTGCACCAGGAGAGGGGTGGCGATCGCGACGGTCAATCCGCCCAGCGCGGCGCCGATCACCCGCAGCGCCGATAGTGCGCTGCGTTCGTCGCTGTCGCCGGTCAGGCGCGCGGGCAGCGTGTTGTACGGCATGCTGGCGCAGGTATAGGCGGTGCGGAAAACCAGATGACTCAACAGGGCCGCTGCTGCTGTCAGCAGCGTTCCGCCAGTCGGAATTGAGAACATGACCAGGTAGCTCAACCCGACGGGCAAAGCGGCCCATCGCATGATTGTGCTATAGCGGCCGCGCTGCGCTGCATGGCGTTCCGTCCAGCTCGCGATCAAGGGATCGGAGATGGCGTCCCAGACCATTCCAGCGAGATAGATCGCACCGGCCATCCAGGGCGAGAGGTGCAGAACATCAGTGTAGAAATAGAGCAGGAAAAGCGCCGCTCCCTGCCAAGCGGCCACAAACCCGAAATCACCGAGACCATAGCCCAGCCGCGTCGCAACGTTCAGCCTTCCCGTGCCCGGAGGGGCGTCAGCGGGCGGCGTGGATTCGGTCATGGCTGACCCTTGAAGTGGCGAATCTATTCGGGTGAGGCGGTGAAAACCACCCATTTGGGTGATTGTTGCTGAACCGGAAAGCGTGGTCAATCGAATTGAAATCAAACCCAAAATTGCGCTGACCTATGGGTGAGCGTCAGGACAGGGGACGCGCAGGCGAGGTCCGCCGGACCTCGCAGCAAGCTGGCCGCTTCAGGGGGGAGCGCCGCTTGCACTGCGCAGGTGCTAAAGGGAGTGATGGTATGATCGGTTTTGGTTCGGCTGCATTTGGCAGGCTTGTTCGCGCGTGTCGCGTCATCGGCGCGAAAACGGCCGGGTTGGCGACGGCCATGCTCGCCGGCGGGCTTATCGTCAGTGCAGGCTTGGCACCCAGCGCCGAGGCCAGGCTGACACCCGGTCCCGCTGCCCCGCGCCTCGAAACTACGAGCGGCCCCGTTTATACCAACGCAGATTCGATCAGCATTTCGCTCAACTTCGACATGGAAGTGCGCAATGTCGATGCGACCGATTTTTCCGTGATCGGTTCGACGGCCACCATCACCGGCTGGAGTGTCAATGGCGCCGAGGCCTATCTGGCGACAATTTCCGGCGGAGACCTGGCGGACCTGAACGGCAAGGTCACGATCCGTCTCCAGGCTGGCCAGGATATCGAGAGCCTTGACGGGGTTGCGCTCACCAATCTTGAAACCGTGTCCGAAGATCCCGTCACAATTGACAATACCGCACCGAATTGTGCCTTCGCGACTGTGGCTTCAGCGCCGGTGGAGGATGTCTTCAATGTCACCGTCCAGTGCACGCCGCAGACGGGCTTTTCGGACTATATCGTTGCCTTCACCGAGTCTGACCTCGTGGTTGGCAATGCGGCCGTGGAAAACTTCTCCTTTGCCGGGCCCTATGCCGGCAGTTTCAACTTGCGGCCGTCCTCCACCGGCACCGTAACGGTCGATCTTCCCGCTGGCAGCCTGTATGACGATGCCAGCAACCCGAATCCGGCCGCGCCGCAATTTTCGATCGCGGCCGATTTGAGCCCGCCGACCGTTCTCTCGATCGAGCGCGACGACCCTTCGGACGAGACAACAAACGAGGATTACCTCTGGTGGCGTGTCACGTTTTCCAAGCCTGTGACCGGGGTGGATGCGACTGATTTCAGCGTCACTGGCAGCTCTGCCACGGTTGTAACCGCACAGTCGGCCGGCGGAAATGCCTGGAATGTCCGGATCGGCGGCGGCGATCTTGCCGAGCTGGAGGGGGTCGTGTCGCTCGGCTTCTCTGCTTCACAGGATATCGAAGACAATTTCGGCCGCCCTCTGGTCGATGTGACACCGTCAGGGAGCAATGAAAATTCCTTCGACGTTTCGAATACTGCGCCGGTTCTGGCCCATATTCGTCGCATGTCCTCGACAATGGAGTCCACAAACGCGACCGAATTGGTGTGGGATTTCCAGTATTCGAGCATATCGCGCGGCTACAGCCTCCCACCCGAAGCCTTCGAGGTGCGGAATGTGGACGTCGGGACGATCGAGGTGGTGCGTTATTCGGTCGGCTTCTATGTGACGGCATCCGGCGGCGATCTGCCGACGCATGAGGGTTACGTCTATATCCGTTTTGGCGACGGCGGCCCGTATCCGGACGAATATGGCAACAACCCGGCGAGCTATGTCCCCACGGGCACGCGGGATCAGGGCTACACCCTTGATCGCACCGCGCCCGTCGTCTCTTTCATCGCCGACACGGATACGGTTGAGCAGGATGGTGAGTTCACCGTCGTTGTGCAGTCCAACGAGCGGTTGGTCGGGCTCGAGCTGGATGAATTCATCGTCGGAAATGGCACGGCGACAGCCCTCAACCCTTTCGGGCACAGTTTTATCGTCACGATTAGGCCGGAAGGCGACGGGCTGGTCACGGTCGATCTTCCCGCCGGCGCGGCGACTGATCCCGCGGGCAATGGCCATGCGGCACCGGAGCAGGTCTCCTACCTTTATGACTTCACGGCTCCGCGCATCACGGATGTCGAACTCGTAACGGCCGGCGGTTCGCCGACCAATTCCGATACCTTGACCTGGGAAGTCATCTTCTCCGAGGCCGTCGAGAATGTCTCGGCTGATGACTTCTATCTGTCTTCCTCGACGGCGACGATCACCTCGGTCTCGCAGTCGCAGCCAGATGTGTATTTGCTGGAGGCATCTGGCGGAGACCTCGCTTCGCTCAATTCGACCGTGCTGCTCAGCGTGGTTGGATATGACATTACCGATACAAACGGCAATTATCTTGACCGCTCGGCAGTGCCGACCGGGGCAAATGAAGCGGAGGTCGTGGTCGACAATACCGCCCCGACACCGCAGCTGTCCGTAGACAGCGATTTTGTGGGCGCGGATTTCATCCTGACCGTCACGTTTGATGAGGCGGTTACGGGCTTCACCGCTTCCGATCTGACCATCACCAATGCGACCGCCGCCGAGCCGACGCAGAACGGCAATGTATTCTCCTTCGCCATCTCGCCGCTGGCGGAAGGCGAAGTGACGATCAGCATCGCCGCAGGTGTCGCCGAAGACCAGGCCGGTAATGGCACTTTGGCCGGCGACCAGACGCTGAACCTGACCAGTGACCAAGCGGCGCCCGTGCTCACCTCGATCGAACGAGCCGCATGGCTCTCCGAGACGACAAACGCCGATACCCTGACATGGATCGTGACCTTCTCCGAACCTGTTGCCAATCTTGATGAAGGGGATTTCGGGCTCGACGGTACGACGGCAAGGCTCACCTTCGGACGGGGCGGCGGTGGAGCGGGCGAGCCCCTGGCTGCGGCGAGCCAGTCGCAGCCGGTTGGCGAGACGGTCTATCAACTTGTGGCCTATGGAGGGGACCTGCCGTCCCTGAACGGTGTCGTGACCCTGTCGATCTTGGCCGGGAATGATATCACCGACTATGCCGGGCAGCGCCTGGTCAGCGTGACGCCAACCGGCGCCAATGAGGCGGCATACACGCTTGTCAATGACGTGATCGCGCCGACAGTGGTTCTGTCCTCGGCGGAAACAGGTCCCGTTTCGGGCCCGTTCACGCTCGACATTGTCTTCTCTGAAGACGTGATCGGTCTTGAACTCAGGGGCATTGTCGTTGGCAATGGCACTGCCACCGATTTCTCGGGAGGTTCCGACGCGGGCAATGCTCCTCGCAGGGGTGAGGCGGCAGCCGTTGGCGGTTTTGCCGCCGCTGAGTACACGGTCACGATCACACCGACCGCCGATGGCGATGTCACGGTGGATCTCGAGGGAGGTGCCGCGCGGGACCTGAGCGGCAATCCCAGCCAGTTGGCGACGCAATTTGTCATCGCAGCCGACCTGACAGCACCGACCGTGGTGCTCTCGACAGAGTCTGCGGATCCTGTCTCCGGTGCTTTTGCGCTCGCGGTCACCTTCTCTGAAGACATCTCCGGTCTGGCCCTCGAGGATCTCGTCGTCGGCAATGGTGCGGCGTCTGATCTGACCGGATCCGGCGCCGATTATTCGGTCACCATCACGCCGGCCGCCGATGGCGATGTCACCGTCGATCTCGCTGCCGGTGCTGCTCAGGACGCTGCGGGCAATGAAAGCCTCGTCGCGACGCAATTCTCCATCAGCACGGATGGCACCGCGCCTTCAGTGGTGCTGAGCAGCGAGGCCTCCGAGCCGGCGATTGGCGCCTTCGCGCTGACGGTAGCCTTCTCGGAGGACGTGACCGGCCTGGAGCTCGAAGACTTCGTCGTCGTCAATGCCGACCTCTCCGATCTGACCGGCAGCGGTGCTGGGTATGAGCTCACTGTGACACCTACGGCCGGCAGCCCGGTCACGGTCGATCTGCCGGTCGGTGCCGTTATCGATGCTGCGGGCAATGCCAATCTGGCCGCGGAGCAATTCTCCATCATCACCGACAATACGCCGCCAACCCTGGCCATCACTCTGCCGGGCGAGGAGACCGAGGGGCCGTTTATCGCGAACTTCACCTTCTCCGAGGATGTCACCGGCTTCGAGCTCGATGACATTGGCGCCTCCAATGCCGATTTGTCTGAATTCACGACCGTCAGCGCGAGCGAATACACTGCTCTGGTGACGCCGCAGACAATCGGAACCATTGAGATCACGGTTGATGCCGGAGTCGCGGAAGATGCTGCGGGCAACGGCAATGAGGCTGCGTCCGCCTCGATCGATGCTGTGGCTCAGCCGATCGAAGTCGAGGTGGTTCTGGGCAGCGATGTCGAGGATCCAACGGATGTCACGGCCACCGCTGCGGTGACCAATCCCGGCAGCCAGCCGGTCGAATTCCGGACTGAGGCCGATGTGGACTGGCTCGATGTCGATCCCTTGACCGGCACGATCCCGGCCTTTGGCGAAGTGCAATTGACGATCACGGTCAATGCGCTGGCCAATGATCTGCCGGCCGGCACCTATACCGGCACGGTAACCGTGATCAATCTCAGCGGCGGCGGTGCGGCGGCGAAAGGCCCCAATGCCGAGACGCGCGCCAGCGGCGACACCATCGTCGTCGCCATCCCGCTCACTGTCTCGATCGCGGAACGCCGCGGTACGATCCAGCTGGTTTCGACCACGCCGGGCGGTGTCCAGCGCGATGCGACATTCGAATTCGCATCTTCTGATACCGATCTCGATCAGATCAGCCTGACGACCGCTGCCGGCTATGCCGCCAGCTCACCGGTGCGCAAGCTGCTGGGCCAGTATGATGTGATCCAGTCGGCGCCCGACGGCTGGCGTCTCGATAGCATTACCTGCACGGGAGATAGTGATAGTGGCAGCGTCATCGATCTGGCGACCGGGCGCGTCGATATTGATCTCGACGCCAATGAGTCGATCGTCTGTACGTTCGCCAACACGCGCGACGAAACTGAAGTCCGGCTCGCCACGCAAAGGGCGATCCGTAATTTCATGGTTCGTCGCGGAGATCGTCTGCTGAGCGCGGCGCCGGATCTGACACGCCGCGTGCGTGATCGTGACACTTCTTCGGCCGGTCAATTCTCTGCCGATATCAATGGCGGTAACCGTATGGTTTCGCTTGGCACCAGCATGGCTGGCATCCGCAATCACGCGGCCGCCACCGAGCCTCAAATGCCTGGAGCATCCGGGGCGGCAACTGCCAATGCCGGTGGGGCTGATATCTGGCTGGCCGCCAATTACTCCGCTGTCTCCGACGAACGCTCCGGCGACGCGGCAGACAGTGCTTTCGGTGTCGTCCAGCTCGGGATTGACTGGGCGTTCGGCGACGGCACCGTTGCCGGTCTGTTGGTCCAGCATGACTGGGCCGACGAGACCACCGACGAGATCGCCGTTCAGGCTGGCGCTCTGCGCGGTGCCCGGGTCAGTGGCTCTGGCTGGATGGCCGGGCCGTATCTGGTGCAGGAGATTGGCCAGGGTGCCTGGCTCGACGTGCTCGCGCTCTACGGCAAGTCCGACAATAGGGTTGATCCACTCGGCCTCTATGAGGACAGTTTCGAGACCACACGTTTCCTGATCCGGATGAATCTGTCGGGTGAGTGGCAGAGCGGCGCCTGGCGCGTCCGTCCGAGTGCCAGCCTCGCGCATTTCCAGGACACCCAGGACGCGTATTTCGACACGCTCGGTATCGATATACCCGAGCAGACAATCGCGATCGGGCGCATGCAGGCTGGCCCTGAATTCGCCTACCGCATTGTGCGCACCGACGGTGGCTGGTGGGAGCCGAGCCTCGGTCTGACCGGGGTCTGGGACTACAATCCCGCTGAATTGCTCGATGTGAATGGGCAGTTGGTCGGCACGGGCGGGCTCCGGGCCAATGCCAAGCTGGGCTTGCGCGGCCAATTGGCCCCGGGCGCCTCGATCGCCTTTGAAGCGGATATTGATGGCCTCGGTGATGGTGGTTTCGAAGCCCGCTCAGCGCGGATAGAGTTGCGGTTGAGCTTCAACTGATAGCGGTTGCGGGATAGCCAGGTTTCGACGCCCGCTATCCCGCAACACGCGGCGCGACCCACTGACCGGCACTGTCAGAGGAAAATGGGATTGAGCCGGCAGGCCTGATTTCGTAGCTTTTGCCGATGCGCAATCCGTTCCGGTACTTCAAGACGTCGCCTGAGATCATCCGCCTGGCGGTGATGATGTATGTTCGTTTTCCGCTCTCGCTGCGGAACGTGGAAGACCTGCTCCATGAGTGCGGCATCGATATTACCCACGAGACGGTGCGGTTCTGGTGGAACAGGTTTGGCCCGCTCTTCGCAAGGTCGATCCGCAAGCGCCGTGTTCAAGACGGATGCTATTCGAACTGGCCGTGGAATCTCGACGAGGTTTTTGTGAAGATCAATGGTGAACTTCATTACCTCTGGCGCGCTGTCGATCACGAAGGCGAAGTGCTCGAAGCGTTCGTTACCAAACGTCGAGACCGCAAGGCAGCATTGAAGTTTCTGCGCAAGGCGATGAAGCGATTTGGCCGTCCGGAAATGGTCGTCACCGACAAATTGCGCAGCTACAAATCCGCGCTTCGGAAGCCCGGAAATGCAAACCGCCAGAAGACCGGGAGGTGGCTCAACAATCGAGCTGAAAACTCGCATCAGCCCTTGCGGCGCCGGGAGAAAATCATGACCCGGTTCCGGTCGATGCGAAGCCTGCAAAAGTTCGCCGCCACCCAGTCATCGATCTACAATCACTTCAACCTCGAACGCCACCTCTACTCACGATCCGATTTCAAGGAAAGCCGGGCCACCGCCCTCGACGAATGGCGTCAACTGGCGGCCTGAATCAGCCTCGACCCTGGGCTTTCGAGACCGATCCGGTTTAGTCTGACACCACCAGTCAAGCAGAACCGATCCGCGGCCCTGGCCGAATGGCGCCAGCTTGGCGTCTGAATTTGGTGATTGCGCCGGCTTTCGAGGCCCGTTCGCGGTTGTCTGACAGCACCTCGACAAGAGCAGGGCGTGCATCATGCGTCGAAGTTTCTGAGTCTCCCGAATTGTGCATGGATACTAGCTGACCGCGGCGGCCTGTTCGCCCTCCGCCTTGCGCAGGGCGCGCGAGTCCGCTGACAGGCCTTTCCATAGACTGACGCAGCAGACCAGTAGAACGATCGTAAAGGGCAGGCCAACGGCGATGGTGCCGGCTTGCAGCGCCGTGAGCGCCTGCGCTCCGCCCCCATATAGCAGGACAATGGCAATGAGCCCCTCGATACAGGCCCAGAAAATGCGCTGGGGCACCGGGGCGTGGAGTTTGCCGCCGGCGGTGATGCTGTCGACAACCAGCGAGCCCGAGTCTGACGATGTCACGAAAAAGATCAGAACCAGGATGACTGCCATCATTGAGGCGATCTGGTTGAAGGGCAGGTTCTCGAGCATATGAAACAGGACGAGCGAGACCTCATCGATCCCGTTCGCCAGCTCGCCAACGCCGGTTTCCGCCTGCAGGAGCGCAATTTCGCCGAAAGTTGAAAACCAGGCGATGGTGACCAGGAGCGGTACGAAGATCACGCAAAACAGGAATTGCCGCACAGTGCGGCCCTTCGAGATGCGGGCGATGAACATGCCGACAAATGGCGACCAGGAAATCCACCAGGCCCAGTAGAAAATCGTCCAGCCATGAAACCATTCCGTGTCGTCGCGGCCGATCCAGTTGGACAGGGGGATGAAGTCGCGGACATAGTTGATCGTATTGTCCCAGAAGCCGCCCAGGATGAGCAGGGTTGGCCCGACGGCGAAGACGAAGACCATGAAGAGCGCGGCCATAGCCATATTGATATTGGACAATACCTTCACGCCGCCATCGAGACCGCGCACCACCGAGATGGTTGCGATCAGGGTGATGAAGGCGACGATGCCGATCTGAAGGCCGATCCCGGCCTGGAACCCGAACAAATAGTCCAAACCGCTGGATATCTGCTGTGCGCCAAGGCCCAGTGAGGTGGCCAGGCCGAACAGGGTCGCGATCACCGCCAGCAAGTCGATGACATGCCCGGGCCAACCCCAGACCCGGTCTCCGAGCAGCGGGTAGAAGGCCGAGCGCACGGTGAGCGGCAATCCCTTGGAGAAGGCGAAATAGGCCAGCGCCAGCCCCATCACCGCATAGATCGACCAGGCATTGAGGCCCCAATGAAACATGGTCGCGCTCAGCGCCAGATCGTGTGCGGCCGGAGTTTCAGGCTCGACCCCGAGCGGAGTGCCAAACCAGTTCGTGTAATAGGCCAGCGGCTCGGCCGCGCCCCAGAACATCAGGCCGATCCCGATCCCGGCCGAGAACAGCATGGCGAGCCAGGACTTGGTCGAGAAATCCGGCCGAGCCTCGCGGCCGCCGATCCGCAAGCGCCCGAGCGGCGAAAGCATGACGAAGAGTGCGAACAGGAAAACGATGTTCACGGTCGATACGAAAAGCCAGTCGAAAGTCTCCAGAACCCAGGCCCGCGAAGCGAGCAGAACGCTCGATGCCGATTGCGGAAAGGCCAGTGTCAGGCCGATGAATGAGACGACCAGCACTGCCGCGATGAAGAACACCGGATTGTGAACGTCCAGGCCCAGCACTTCGACATTGTCTTCGCCGGCCTTGTGCGACGTTCTGTAAAATCTCCGGGGCATCCTGTCTCCTCAGGCTTCGGCGAGTTCAGTTCCCAGAGCCACTTTCAGCGGCTCCAGCCAGGGTTCGAAATGACGCCATTGGGCGACGCCCTGCTTGTAAATCGGTTGGCGCACCTGCTCTGAAGAGGCGGTGCGTACAGCGCGCTTGGTATGGTGAAAATCGATACAGGCCGGTTCAAAGGGCAGGCCGCAGAATTCCAGAATGCGCCGCACCTGGGCATCGACGTCATCGACGACATCCTCATGGTGGACGCGCAGGATCTGGCCGGGCAGGACTGTGTCCCAATGCTCCATCAAGCGGACATAGGCCTTGTAATAGCGGCCGATTTCCTCGAGCCCGTAGGTGAATTCCTGGCCCTCGGCGAATAATTGCTTGAAGCCGGAAAAGCAGCACGCCATCGCGCCGCGCCGGGCATCGATGATTTTCGCATTTGGCAGGATCAGCTTGATCAGACCGATATGCCGGAAATTATTCGGCATCTTGTCGGTGAAGAATGGCGCGCCCTGACGGTGGATCCGAGTATTGTCGAGATAGTCCTCGCCGAGTGCGCGCAGTTTGCCGGCGTCGAGATCATGCAGGACCCGCGGGTAGAAGGTCCGGTCGCTGACCCGCTTGCGGCCGCGCAGGCGATGCGAGAGGGCGAGGATATTGGGCAGTTCCAGCGTGCCATCGACCTGGCTGTGCGAGGCGAGGATCTGTTCGATCAGGGTTGAGCCAGCGCGTGGCAATCCGACGATGAAGATCGGATCGGGTGCCGGGCAGCCCTTGCCGGCCTGTTTTTCGAACAAGTCCGGTGTGCAGATGCTGACCTGGGCGGCCAGCTCTTCTTCCATTTGATCCGACTTGTAGCGGGTCTGGGCGCGTTTGAGGTCATTGCCGCGCTCATAATACTGAAATGCGGCCGCGTAATCCTTGCGGTCCTCGAAGGCTTTTCCCAAGGCAAAACAGAGATAGACCCGGTCTTGAAAACCCAGATCAGCTGCCGCTTCCTGTGACCGCAACCTGGCCAGTTCATCATCGGAAAAGTGATAGGTCTTGAGATTGGCGAGTGCATACCAGGCATCGCCCTGATCAGGTTTGACCCGCGCCGCCGACTGATAAGAGGCGACCGCCTCATCCTGCTGGCCCAGCGTCTTCAGGGCATGACCGCGCGAGGTCAGGGTGGCCGGGTCCTCCGGCAAGGCTTGAAGTATCGTCTCGAACAGGGCCAGCGCCTTGTCAAAGTCACCCGTCTGCATCGATTCAATCGCCAGATGGGACTGGAATAGCGGGTTGTCCGGCTCGCGATCATGCAACGCCCTGGCCTGCGCCAGCGCGGCCTCGAACTTCTGCCGCTTGCGCAGCACATCAATAAAGTCGAGCCTGAGCTGAATATTCTCGGGCTCGAGTTCGAGCGCGGTCTCGAGCAGGAAATCGGCATCTTCAAGCACGCCGAAACGCTTTCCGATTTCTGCCAGCAGGCGCATGCCTTCGATATTGTGCGGGTTTTTCTGCATATAGGCCCGGCAGAGTTGCTCGGCTTTCAGCAGTTTGCCTTCGTAGAGAAGATGGGTGACGGCGACGAGATCCTTGGGCAAGTCCTCCAGACGCCGGGCCTGGGCCTCAACCTGTTCGGCCTCGGTGCCGCGTCCCAGTGACCGCAATGACGCGGCCTGGGCTTTCCAGCTGGCCAGCAGGGCAGGATTGAACTGGCAAGCCCGCTGATAAGCCAGCAGTGCGCGTTCGGTATTGCCGCTGTCGCGGTGCAGATGCCCCTCTTCCTGATAGGCGCGGCCAAAATCCGGCGCCATTTGCTTGAGGGCTGCGAGATCGGCGGCGGCCGCCGGAACGTCTTTCAGATAGCGATGGCAAACGGCGCGCATATAACGCGCTTCGACCGAGTCCGGGTCGGAATGAATCGCGTCATCCAGCAGGGTGACAGCCTCGTGAAACGCGCCCGCATACATGCGGGCCTGCACGGCCTGCAGCAAATCGGACTGGGTTTCAGTTTCGTCGGGCAAATTGGTATCCGTGGATAGAACCGGGCGTCCCGCAAGATCACAGGACGCCCAGTCTAGATATTAGCTGAGTTCAGCCAAGTGTGGGTTTAGTATTGAACCCGCACCCGCATGCCCCATGTCCGCGGACGGGCGACGGTGACCCGCTCCCGGTCATAGACAAAGTTATTGCTCAGCTGGGCGCGCTCGTCGGTCAGATTGTTGATGAAGGCCTCGATGCTCCAGCCATCGCTGGTCAGGCCGGTCGAGAAGCTGGCCATG
>TARA_R110002126_G_C10490121_1_pt1 | contig 27542 bp, 28 predicted proteins | sample TARA_R110002126 | Tara Oceans TARA_R110002126 (sample SAMEA4397536) | marine metagenome | biome: Polar Biome; feature: [DCM] deep chlorophyll maximum layer (ENVO:01000326); material: water (ENVO:00002006), including particulate matter (ENVO:01000060) such as... | depth 30 m | reverse complement strand
CTCATTTTGAAGTCGTTGGGGGCGTCCATACCAACTACCGTAATTCCCTACGTTCAAGGAAGAAGGCGTGCCTCTTGCCGCCGCGAAAAGAAACATACCGGGTCCAGTAGCCCGATGACGACAGCCCCCATTGCCCCTCACTTTCGTGACCACCGTCCATGACCGCGTAACAGGTGCCATCGCGAATATATGTGACGTGTCCCACATGCTGCTTCGTATTGGGGTCGACCGCATAGACCGTCTGATCTTGAAGAAAAATGGATACCTCCCGGGCCGACATGCGCATTGTGCGTTTCCCTTCACCTTGCACCGCATAGGATGATTACATCTGAAAGTCTCTGCCCCGAAGGTAACAGTTTAACCTGCGCATATGAAGTCAATTACGCGCCCATGTGTGCGATCTGAATCACATAAAGGAGGTGCCGATTGATCGTGTAATGTTGCGAAAGTCGGCGGGGAATTCAGCCAGTTGAGCGATGCGCCTGTGCGATTCTCCGATTGTTTCCTGTCGACCCCGGCGCCCTGCGCCTATTGCGCCCGGTTCACAACCGCTTCGATGGCATTGGAATTCATCGTCTTTACCCTGGAGGGCCTGATCGAGACAGTTTGCGCAAACGCCAGTAGACCTGCCATTTCAAAGCCGCCGCGTTTGCCATTCAGGCGCATGTCGGCATTCTTGGGCCAGACCGTCAACCGGGAAATACAGGTCGGATTGCCGCAGTAAAATAAGTGATTTAGTAAGGCGCCACCGTTATCTAGTGGGGATCGCGGTCGCACGAGAGGTTCGAAGATTTCTATTCTCAAATTGGCTTACTAATACTTAAAAAATCAACGTATATGAGATTGCGTGCCGTAAAATACAGACATTGGCGTCAGCAAAAATTTTGACAAATTAATCCCAACGAATTGAATATGGGGTGTTTAACGGCACTCCATATTCAAAACAGTTAGTCACACAGCGGAATGCGATGTGTGAATCCTATCTAATATTGTATGTTTCATTCAGATCATCGTCTGAAAGTATGAAAGGGCCACGGCGCTGAACAGGCTTTGAGTTAAGTTTCTCGATGGATTTCCGTACTTGTGTTTCTAGCCATTCTTCAACTCGTCCAGATTGTGCGCCAGCTTTCTTCACACCATTGTCGTTGACATTCAAGGCGACCTCCATAAAGTGACTGGTCAATGCGAGCTTAAACTGATTTGCTAATTCCACAAAACAAATAATATCGACCTTTGGTAACCAAATATTTCCAATTTCGGAGATGCGTGCCATGATTGGTGCTTCAGACCCTCTCAAACCGGAACTCTTTTTTGGCCTGGTTGGACCTATCGGGGTTGACTTGGAATCCGTCCAAACCTCACTGGAAGCTGAGCTCAAGAAAGTTGGTTATGGTGTCATACCGGTTAGGGCAACAGATGTAATGACCTCTGTCAACCTTCCCATAAAAATCACAGAGAACTCGTATTATGAAAAATATCGCGCATTGATAGAATATGCTGACGATGTATGCAAAGTCGTTGGGAGTAAGGCCGCATTAGCAGCTTTATGTGTTGCCGAGATCAAAAGAAGACGTTTGGAAATAACTGGAAATGAAGGCACTCCTGCAGATGGCTATGCGTTTATAATTCGCCAATTTAAACGCCCCGCTGAAATTGAACTTATGAGAAAGACATACGGTCGGAAATTCGTACAAGTCTCCGTGTCTGCCCCCGAACAAATTCGAAGAGATGCGCTGATTTTAAAGCTAAAAGAACACAATGAGATGACTCGAGATCATTCTGAATGCGAGAAAGATGCTATCGAGTTAATCAAGATCGATCATGATGAAGCTGAATTCGACCACGGTCAAAAGGTCTCAAAAGTGTTTCACTTGGGGGATGTTTTTGTCGATGCGCAAAACAAAGAATCCACAGAACTCACAATACGAAGATTTGTAGAAGCTTTCTTTGGTCATAATGGGAAATCACCTTCCCATGATGAATATGGGATGTACCTCGCTGCCGCTGCTTCCCTTCGATCAATTGACCTATCTCGCCAAGTTGGCGCTTCAATCTTTTCCGATTCTGGGGAGATTCTTGCACTGGGTTGCAACGAGGTTCCAAAACCTCTAGGCGGCACCTACTGGGGCGAGGATACACCGAAGGTTCATCGTGACTTTGATGAAGGCAAAGATGCAAACCACAAAAAAAAGTTGGAATTGCTTTCCGACCTGATTCAAAGAATGGGCAAAGCTGGTTTTCTTTCTGAAAAAGTTCTGGCTAAGAAAGCAGTTGTGGAACAACTTCGATATATTATGGGAAACGACGCCATTAAAGATTCGAAGGTCATGGACATTATCGAATTTGGTAGAATGATACATGCCGAGATGTCGGCTATAACTGATGCAGCAAGAATAGGTAGAAGCATCAAAGAAGGTACAATGTATTGCACCACGTTTCCTTGTCATATGTGTGCGAAACATATTGTATCAGCCGGAATTCGGAGATTAGTATACTTGGAACCGTATCCAAAAAGTTACGCCAAAGACCTACATCCAGACTCAATTACTTATGACAACAACCTTATCGGGAAGAAAGTTGTATTTGAATCTTTTATCGGCATTTCCCCTAGGCGTTATAGAGATATATTTGAGAAGAAATTGAGAAAAGATGGTAGCGGAAAAGCCAGAGAATGGTATTATGCGAAGCCTCAACCCATGATAGAAGACATGACTTCTTCATACTTGGAGGAAAACGAAGAAATTGCTATATCCATTTTGAACAAATTGGATGGTTTCCATTCTCCCGTTAATTAATGTTTAAAATTTCATATTTTTAGAGAATAGTTGACGATATTTTTAATAATTTTTGTCAATGCACTTCGATAACGCTCTACAAAATGGCTAGCTACCGAGGAACGCACCTGCGACAACCATGCGAACAAAAACAACTCCACCGACTGGCCGGTAGTATCAAAGATCTTTTGCACTTTTCATTACGCGACGGCTTTTGTTGTTGAAGGTTGCGCTGGGGCATAATCCTGTTGGCCTTTTGAATCAGTTAATTGACTGGCAAACACTAGGCGCATATCGTTGCAGGCGAAAACATGGAATTAGTATGCCGCCGCCATACTATGAGGAAACCTGATCATAGAGCCAAGCGTCTGGCGGAGTAACGGCTACGCGTTATTCGCGCCAGATATTGAACGGAGCTCAAATCCAACCGAGCTAAACATATTCAGCGTCTACATTTTTCCACGCCTCATAGTAGGTTTTGATGCCAATGGTGTTCTTACTGCGCCGGAATTCTTCGAGATAGGCTTCGGGCGCGGCTGTATGCATATCCGCGCTACCCCATTCTTCAAGAAAGCCGAGAAAGAGCGCAAAATTTTCAGGGTTCAGATCATCATCCGATTTGTTCTTGATCAGCTGTTCTACTGCTCTGGATTTTGCAAATCGGCTTAACGCAGCAGCAGAAAAAACCGGCTCTCCCGCCTCCGCAGTCCTGGCAATCAGAATTGTGCGGACGCACCATGCCATCCGGCGGTTGATCTGATTATATGAATCGAACTCAGCTCCGTACCGATAAAGAAACCACCCAAGCGTTGAAGCTTGTCTGATCTCCAATTCATAGCTGTCCTTTTGTTGAAAGGCTACGCACATGCGAGCGAAATCCCCACGTGAATCATAAATGACCTTGGCCTCACGCACGAGATGAAAAACGAACAAATCACCTGCCTGTGCCTTCTTCAGCAGCCATTTGGACGGATATAGAGAAAATGACAGCCTGTCCTTGTTGACGAGCCGAGGCTTTTTGCCACTTGTGATGAGCAGGATATCGATGTCAGATTTCGGATCGTCATCTCCGCGGGCCCGACTTCCAAACACAGCCATCGACCAGAGAGGCATCAGGACCTTCCTGTTGATTTAGATGCTGTCGCAAGTCTCGCCATGTTTACTCCCGCTCTTTCAATGCACGCTGCAGAGCTTCAGCGGCCATCTTACGGGCCAACTTTTGCTCGGCTAACGCCTCGTCCAAATTAAGGGGCAGTAATTGTTGCTGATTCGGATCCAGCTTACCGGGCTCAATATTCAAGAGATATTCGACCATAAGATAGAATATATGACTGAGGCGAATATTCTTGATCAGGATACCATCGGCCATCTCAAACTCCCGTTCGACGGCCTCTTTCGTCTCCTGCTTCAGTTTTGGATTGGCATACAGCTTTAGATCGAACGTCGTGTGCCACTCATAATCCAACGCTGTATTGATATTCACCGGTCGATGGTTTCCGGCGCGTTCAATACGGTTGAGATTAAAATCCCGGAAATCATTGTGCTCGCGTGACCAAGCGCGAATATGCCAGCGGCCAGCGCTGTATACCATCGCGTGTGGTGCGATCCACCGTATTCCCTGTTTGCCGGGTGACGAAATGGAATTGTAAGCGATCTTAACCTCCAGCCCTTCACGGATGCCGTCAAGAATCGCCACGAGCTCCTGCCACCCCGTGCGGCGTCGCTCAAGGGTGACAACCTCCGAGGCTGGTAGAGAATCGAAATAGGTATCTTCTTTGCGAATCCAGCCCGACCGGATGCCCATCAACTGCAGCAGATACCGATCCGTGTAGTCCTTCATATAAAGCGGTTGGAACGAATCTAGACGCACAAAGGCGCGTCGACCGTGGTCGTACTCCATGTTTTGTGGGGCACGGTCCTGATAGGCAGCTATATCAGCGGATGCCTGCTGAGGCGAAATTTGCAAACTATCACATAGTGCCTGCCGGGTCATTCCGCCCGACCACAGCAACCGAAAATCGATGAATTCCAGACGCCGCTGCACCGACGGCTTAAGGGTGGGGCTCAGGCTATTCGCGGATTCGTCCGTCATTTATGCGCAATCCAATTTCTTTTCTTGACATTACATTTGGTATCTATTAAATGGATAGCAATAGCTCCATTGCAGCTTACTTTATGGATCTTACTGCCAGGGCAGTCAATGCCCAAACCGAACTCTTATGCAACGGCTTGGGCCAACTGAACAGGGATATGATTATGAGAAACAATGAAAAATACATGTTTGAGGTCGCAGGGGTTGATCTCGATTTCACCCAGCACGAGATCGAGGATCAGATGATCACCGGACATCAGGTCGCGGACGCTGTTGGTGCTCATCCGGTTGCCGAATTTGTTATCCTTCACCAGCTTGGCAATCTTGAACTGGAAGCTATGCGCCCAACAGAGACCGCGGATTTATCGACAACCGGCCGCTTCATCGTCATTCGTGGTGCCGTCCTCTACGTCTTCACAGTCGATGGTCTGCACATGACCTGGCCACTGAAGGCAATTACCGGCGGCACCATTAAGACACTTGTGCAGAAGGTAGATGACGATATTGAACTGCTGCTTGAGCGCGAAGACCAACCGGACAAGGTGATCGGCGACGACGACGAGGTCCGTCTGGGTAAAGGCGGCCTTGAAAAATTTCGTACCCGTCCGGTCCAGTCAGGTGTCATGATCATAGTAGAAGGAACACCGCACCAGTGGGCAAAGAAAAAAATTAGCTACGACGAGGTCGTGACCCTTGAAGTACCTGACTATCCCCAGCACCCGGATATCACCTATTCGGTCAAGTTTACCAACGGCCCCAACAATCGGCCGGAAGGCACACTGGCCAAAGGCGAAACGGTCAAAGTCAAAGAAGGAATGATCTTCAGTGTTTCAGAAACTGGTCAGTCATAACGACGATATTAAACGCTTGGTCGAGAAGGGGTTTGCTGTCGCTTTCGACAGCAACTACCTCGTCATTCGGGATATTCCGTATCTCGATGAAGAGCGCACGCTCTGCTGGGGTACCATCGTTACCAAGATGGTATTTAAGAACCCTCAGCATGTCTGCCAACATAACCACCAGATTTTCTTTGCTGGTTCTCATCCGTATAATATGGATGGCAGCCCCATTGGGAATCTTGGCGGCGGACAGACAAAGTTGTCACTGAGTCCGGATGCCGTTGATGTAGTCGTACAACGCCAATTTTCGAACAAGCCGAGGGTGAATGGAACGCTTACTGGTTTTGCCGATTTCTTTGACAAAATCGAAAGCTACGTCGGGATCATTGCCGGACCCGCAATGGCTCTGCACAAGGCCAACCCATATACCTTCCGTTCCGTACAGACTGGCAACGATACATCGGTATTCAAAATACAGGATACGATGACGAGCCGCGCTGAGATAACCGAGCTGTCCAGGAAGTTTGAGGGTGAGGTTGTTGCCCTGATCGGACTTGGTGGAACCGGCGCCTATTTGCTTGATTTCCTTGTGAAGACACCAGTGACGGAAATCCGTGCGTTTGATCTGGACCTATTTCAGGTCCACAACGCCTTTCGTTCGCCTGGAAAACTTGACCTGAATGAGTTCCAGAGACAGAAAGCGGAAGTTTATTTCCACCGGTACGAAAACTTTCGCCACGGGCTTTCAATCCAGCCAAAGTTTATCGACGCCACTAGCGGCGAAGATCTTGAAGACGTGACTTTTGCGTTTGTCTGTGTTGACAAGGGGTCGTCCCGTGCCGGAATTTTTGACTTGCTTCTAAAGAAGAAAATTCCCTTTATCGACGTGGGCATGGGCCTGAACCGCAAACACAATGCGCTGAATGGGATCCTGCGGACGACCTATTATTCGGTCGAGGATGGTCCAAGAGTTCAAGACAGAGGCTTGGCGGAACTCTCCGACCATCCGGAGGATCTTTACCGCGCCAACATCCAGATCGGGGAATTGAATGCTCTCAATGCCGCACTAGCCGTCATTAAATTCAAGCAGATAAAAGGTTTCTATCACGATCGGCAGTTCGTCTATAATCTTCTCTTTGAAATTGCCGATTGTAAATCGGCAGCAGACGCAGGATTTTATGACCCTTCAGACGATTAAGCTTTGCCGTGTCCAATATATGCCCAAAAAACTTGAGCCGGGCATACTATATGTCGCAGAGCAGTTTGGCGCAGCAGCGCATCTGTGTGCATGTGGATGTGGCGCGAAGATCAGAACGCCACTAAACCCGATGGAATGGTCACTCGCAAAAACCCAAGATGGCCCCAGCCTGTGGCCCTCTGTTGGAAACTGGCAGCAGGCCTGCAAATCACACTATGTCATCAGACGGGGGACCATCGTCTGGTATGATCAGTGGACACAAGCACAGATTACTGCCGGGCGAAAACAAGAAGAAAAGCGCCGTGCCGCGTATTACGACAATCTGTACTCAAAGGAAGGCATATTCGCCCGTATTTGGAATTGGCTTAAGATTCGGATCAGCAAATAGTGCTTGACTAAAAGATGCGGTGCCGCCTAGGCGACACTGGGCGGTCGCGAACAGATTTGGACAACCGGACCGCCTCGGCTTCAAGGGCCGAGCCTACGATATGTCTATTGTTTGCAACCTATTTGCCCGTCGCCGAAAAGGGCATTATGGCTCCACCCTTACGGATCTTTCCTCATCCCTGAGATATAGGTGTTACACCTCGCGGTGACGCGTCGTGGCTCTACATACGTAAAGTGGCGTCCATCGTGCGCGATGCAAAGACATAGGCGAAGACGACCTGATCCCCCGCCGTAAAGCCGCGAGGGACGGCGTCGGTTGCAAATACCATTTCTGTTGCTGCGTCTCCAGACAAGTGCAATGCACACCATATCGTTTGGTTGAGGGCAAAGACGTCCTTCCGCCGATAAGCGAATGCGAGTTACGTGGCTTTCGGATCGTTTCTCATGCCTCTGCCATCTTTCCATTCACCTTCGCAAAACAGAATCATAGACCGCATAAAAATCAATACGGTCAGACCGTTTGCGCAGAAAAAGCTAGCGTAATGCGGATTCGAAAATAGCATACAGCCGGCGCGGAAAACCGCGCTCTCGCCGACGCATTGATTGCCCAAGTGACTCTTGAGCCAGATGCAAACACCTCACGCCCCAAACTCACCACTCGGTCAATCGCGGCGGAAGCGGGTCTGCGGTGAAGGCCATGCGGTGGGTCAGGCGTTCGAGCATGCGGACCTTTGTCGACATGGATGCCGTGTCGCTCCACAGGTTCCTGACTTCGCTGGGGTCGGCTTTCAGATCGTAGAGTTCACCGGTGTCGTTGGCGTGGTCGACGACAAGCCGATGCTGGTCTGTGCGCAGCATGGTGAGTTGGGCGGTTGGATTGTCGTGAAAGGGCATGGCGTTGTAATATTCGCAATAGATGTCGTCCCGGTGCGTACCCTCCTCGATCTTCCCGTTCATCAACGGCCACAAGGAGCGGCCCTGCATGCCATTGTATCTGTCGATGTCGCAGGCCTCCAGCAGGCTTGGGGCGAGGTCGACCATTTCAATCAGATCGCTGTAGCGTTTCGGCAGGATGCGGCCGGGTAGCCGCAGCATCAACGGAACGCGTATGGCCGGCTCATAAAAATACGGGCCTTTCAGGTAAATGCCGTGATCACCCAGCATTTCGCCGTGGTCCGACATGAAAATCACAATCGTATTGTCGCTCTGTCCCGATGCTTCCAAAGCAGCAAGGATCGCACCGACCTTCGCGTCAACCAGATCACACATCGCCCAATAGGCAGCCCGGATCATGCGATGATCCGTCGGGCTGATGTGTTTCGAATATTCAAAGGTGTGGCCATAGGCGCCCTCGGCATCATGGGACTGGTAGGGCGGCTTTGTCGACAGATCGTCATCAAGCGCGTCGGGAAGCGGAATATCGTCCAGCATCTCCATATAGCGTTCGAGATAGGGCGCCGGCGGATTGAACGGGTGGTGGGGCGCAAACATGTTGAGCGAAAACATCCAGGGCGCCGGACCCTTGGCCTGCCTTTGAATGAATTCGATGGCACGTTCCGCGCACCAGGTGGTTTCGTGATGCTCTTCCGGCATGCCGATATCAACAAAGCGGCTTTTGGGATGGGGCCTTGTCTCGAATTTCAGCCCTTTTTCCGCAAGATAGGCCGTATAGCCGCTGTGAAGACCCCACAGGTCCTGGGGATCACCGGCCCAGCAAAACTCGCTGTAGCCGTCGTTGATCCGCGCCTCGATGGTGGCATTGATCTTCGGGTCAGAGGGCGCCAGATGAAATTTGCCCACCAGGCCGCAATGATAGCCCGCATCGGCCAATAATCGGCTGATCGGCACTTCATCATCGGGAATGACCTGACCATTCTGACGCAGCCGCGTTGTTCTGGGGTAGCGGCCGGTCAGAAAACTGGCGCGGCTGGGCATGCAAACGGGACTTTGCACAAAGGCGCGGTCGAAATGCGCCGATTGCGCCGCCAGGGCGTCAATGTTCGGCGTTTTCACATAGGGGTTGCCGGTGCAGCCCAGCGTGTCAAACCGCTGCTGATCGGTGCAAATCCAGAGAATGTTGGGCTGATTCATGCGCATGGTGTCCTGTCGTTGAGCCGCAGTCAGGCTTTCAACACGTTGGCGCTTCGTCACCGGAAGCACGCGTGCATTCGAGATCGTCGAAATCTGCTTTCATTTATAATAGTAATTTTCTAAAACGCTAGCCTTGACAGATCAATCCTCTCAAAATACGCTTTCAGAAACAGGAGTCACTATTACTTATGAAAGTTCCAAATGTAACCGGTGAAAATCAACTGCTGTCCGGACGGCGCGCATTGGCCATTATCGATGCATTGGCAAAATCACCCGGCAGCACTTCGTTTTCACAACTGGAAACGGAAATCGGCGTTTCGGCGGCGAGCCTGTCACGCCTGTTGAAAATGCTGCTCGACGAAGGCTGGGTCGAAAACGGCAAGGACGGAAAATACATCGTCGGCTCGAGGATGATGATTCTTGCGCGCCATTTGCATGGACATTGGTCGGAAAACGAAATTCTCAGTCCGATTATCCAGGACCTGGCGCAGGCCTGCGGCCATTCAGCCTGTTTTGCCCGTTACGCCAATGATTCCTTTGTTCTGACGGCAAAGACCGAAATGCCGTCGTCGTTCCACTTCATCGATCTGTTTTTCAAGGCCTATCGCATGATCGACAATGGCATGGCCATGGCGCTGCTGGCCTTTCAATCGCCCGATGAGGTGAATTGTCTGCTGGAAGAACAGTCAACGGACGACAACATCGACAAGGAACTGGCGTTGTTCGAGACCATTCGCAAAGACGGCTATCATATCAGCGAAGAAGGCGCGGTAACCCGCATAACCGCGCCGGTTCGCTGGGGCGTTGGCCATACCGTCAAAGGCGCCGTTTCTGTGGCCGCCATTGGCCTGGAGCGGGCGAAGGCCGAACAGATTTTGAAATCTGTCCGGGAAGCGGCAGCCGAATCCGAACGCCGACTGCAGCACAACGCGTTGATGCTGCGGGGCGCATGAGAACGAAAAGACGCGAAACGAACCTGTAGAAAACCAAAAAGGGGAATGAAAATGTTTCTATCAAACCTGAAACGACTTGGTCTGGCTCTGGGGCTTGGCGCCGCAATGCTGACCAGCAGTGTCGGGCTGCCCGGCAGTGTCGGAAGGGCCGCAGATACGGTTGTGCGCTACGCGGTCGACGGATTTGTGCTTGGCACACTCATTCGGGTTGCCGACGCCAAAGGATATTTTACTGAAGAGGGCATTGACGCCCGGTTGCTGACGTTTTCCTACGGTGTCGATACCGTTGACGCCGTTCTGGCAGGCCAGGCTGATTTCGGCGTGATCATTGACATGCCGCTGCTGGCGCGTTTTTCATCCGGCAAATTGGCAACGCCTGCCTTCATCGGCATACCCAATCCCGGCTGGCACAAGCTTTATGTCAGCCCCGATTACACATCCATTGCCGACCTGAAAGGCAAGAAAATTGCCGTCGCTTCCGGAACGGCTCAGGAATTCGTCACGCGCATTCATCTGCGCGACAATGGTATCGATCCTGACAAGGATGTGGAACTGGTTGGCCTTGCCAGCCTGTTTGAAATCATCGGCGCCATGAAGTCCGGTCGTGTTGACGCTGCGTGGATCTGGGGCCAGGGCATCACGGAACTGGGTGACGATCCAAAATTTCGCTTCGAGGCTGACGACAGTATCGTCAATCAGAAAACAATCGCGCTGCTGGTCGTTGCAAAAGACTATCTGGACAACAATCGCGATACCGTATTGGCAACCCTGCGCGCGCTGGACAAGGCCGCCAAGGATGTCGCCAGTGATCTGGACGAAGCAGCGGCGATTGTCGCCAAGGGCATTGCCGGTGATGCAGAAAAGATCAAGCCGGTCATCCAGGGCCAGAACTATGCATTGAGCTTTGAAGCAGCCGGGATGGCGTCGCTGAAATCCAAGCTTGATTTCCTCGTCGCCAGCGGGGTTATCGACCCGGCCTATGATCTCAATGACTACGTCGACCTGGAGATCCTGCGCGAAGCCGCACCATCCGTCGAAGTGGTCGACGAAATCAAATAACACGATATTGGCCCGGAGATGAAAGAGAACGCAGATGACAATTGATCTGAACCAGGTCGCTTTTTCCTATGCGACCACCCAGGGCTCCGGGCCCTTGATCCTCGAAAATATCGACCTGACGGTTCCGGAAGGTGAGTTCCTCATCCTTCTGGGCCCCAGCGGTTGCGGAAAATCAACCCTGCTGCGCCTGATCGCCGGCTTTGACTCGGCGACCCGGGGGCGCGTGACGATTGACGACAAGCCGATCCGGGGCCCGGGCAAGGATCGCGGCATGGTGTTCCAGGATTTGACCAGCGCTCTTTACGAATGGCTGACCGTGCGCGGCAATGTGGAATTCGGATTGAGAATCAGCGGCGTAAAGCCGGAAGAGCGCCGGTTGCGATGCGACGAGGCTCTGCAGATGGTCAATCTGCTGTCGCATGCGGACAAATTCCCTGACGCTTTGTCAGGTGGCATGAAACAGCGCGTTCAGATCGCCCGCATGCTGGCCATGCGGCCCTCCATCATGTTGATGGACGAACCCTTTGCCTCACTCGATGCACAGACCCGACAAATGCTGCAAAATCAGATGGTGTCCATCTGGAATGACGTTGGCGGGACGGCAATCTATGTGACGCACGACATTCGCGAGGCCCTCAACCTGGGCCAGAGAATTATCCTGATGTCCGCCGGACCGGCCGCCGGCATCAAGCACACCTATGATGTGCCGATGGATTACCCGCGCAACCAGACCGATCCCGTCTATATCGACCTTTTGGAGCGCATATCGCTGGATATTGAAGAAGAAGTCAAAAAGGTGTGGGTATGAGCGGGAAAACAGGCAGCACCTGGCGCGGCCAGCTGATCTCACCCATAGCGGTCATCGCCGGCTTGCTGGCCTGGGAGATTTCGGCGCGCCTTTTTATTGATCCGTTTTTCCTGCCGCCCGTCTCCGTCATTTTTCTTGGAGCGGTGGAGCTCTATCAGAAAGATCTGCTGTTTGTGCATATTGGCGTCAGCATGGCGCGCATTCTCACCGGTTGGGTGCTCGGAAGCCTGATCGCCATCCCCATCGGCCTGATCGTCGGCAGTTTTCTGACCGCCAAACGCATCGTCGATCCATTCATCCACTTCCTGCGGTTCATTCCGGCGATCGCGCTGGTGACCTTGTTCATCGTCTGGTTTGGCGTGGGAGAATTGTCGAAAATCCTGTTGGTCATGTATGCCACATCTTTCATCGTCCTTATCAATACCGCCACCGGCGTTGGCACGATACATGAGAACAAGAAGCTTGCAGCGCAGACCTTCGGGGCGAATGCCTGGGACATATTCCTTCTGGTGACAATTCCTGCCGCCATGCCGTCCATCTACGTCGGCATGCGTCTTGCCCTGGCTTCGTCATTCCTGGTGATCGTCGCGGTTGAAATGCTTGCGGCGGAATCGGGCCTTGGTTACCTGATCTGGACCTCAAAGCTCTATTTCAAGATCGACTGGATGTTTGTCGGCATATTCCTGCTGGGATTTCTTGGTCTGGTTTCCGACTATGCATGGAAAATGATCGGCAAACATGTGCTCGGCCGCTTTGTCAGGGAAAGCGCCAATTATTGATTTCAAAACCAGGAATGACATTGTGAACCGTGACCGCAACATCATCGTGATCTTCAATGACGATCACGGCCAGTGGGCGTTGCCGGCCTATGGCAACAAGGACCTGCACACGCCGACACTGGACTATCTGGCCGGAACCGGTGTGGTCATGGAAAACGCATTTACGCCAACACCGGTTTGCTCCCCGGCAAGAGCGTGTTTTCTGACAGGCCGCCTGGCCTCTCAGCATGGCCTGCATGATTATATTGCATCGGGCGCGGATTTCGAAACCCGCCGCTGGCTCGACAAGGAAGTGACGCTGCCGCAATTGCTGCAGAAATCGGGTTATCAGGTTGGCCTGACGGGCAAATGGCATCTGGGAAATGACATCGACCCGCATCCGGGATTTGACTCCTGGTTTGCGCTGAGCGGTGATTATCCGATCGGGGCCAAGGGCCGATACCGCTTCAGCGACGACGGCAAGATCATCGAGCTGGATGGTTACAAATCACAAATCATCACCGACCACGCCGTCAGGTTTTTGCGCCAAAGAGACCAGGCAAAACCTTTCTTCCTGTTTGTCGGCCATACGGCAACCCATAGCCCCTGGACGGATCATCCCGAACGGCTGGTTGAGCACTATCGCGCAAAAGAATTCTCCGCAGTGCCCGAGGGCGCGTCCTACCCGTTCGGAGATCAGAACCTGGAATCGGCAGAGCTGAGGCCCCAGCCCGATGAACGGGAAGGATTGGCGCAATATTATGCTGCGATTACGTCCCTCGACGAGGCCGTTGGCCGCCTGATGGACGAAGTTGACGCGCAAGGGCTCACCGATTCCACCCTGTTTCTCTACACGTCCGATCACGGATTGTGCTGCGGGCATCACGGAATCTGGGGCAAGGGCAACGGTACGCTGCCACTCAATATGGTGGAAGAGAGCATCCGTATTCCAGTGATATTCAATCATCCCGAAATGATCCCTCAGGCTGACCGGCGGCCTGAATTTGCCGACCACCTGGATCTCTTTCAGACACTTGCGGATTATTGCGGCGTTCAGCCACCCGACCCTGGCAATGATACCTATGCCGGCCGCAGTCTCCTGCCCATGCTGACCGGCCAGGACCTGTCAGAGCCCTGGCGCGCTGTCCAGTTCGGTGAATATGGCAATGTGCGCATGATCCGCGATCAGCGTTACAAACTGGTGGTCTATTGTGCAGACAATTACTGCAGATTGTTTGATCTCGAGGATGATCCTTCAGAGGAGGTTGATATCGCCGGGATGCCGCAACAGGCGTTGCGCATCGAACAGATGAAGGCACAATTGGACGAACATTTCCGCAGATATGAGGTGAAGCAGAACTCCGGTGTGCGCAATGGCGGGCCCGAGAAGACAAATTTCACGTCTCCCTGGTGAGGCCAGCCGCAATACCAAAGATCGATGATTGTGCCCCTTCTGATCTTCGTTCTTTGCAGGCTTGAACCATCCCGACATTGGCGTGATCAGCGGTCACGCCAGCAACAGGTGCCGGACGCGATGTTTCCGATATTCCATTTTTGACCACCACCGTGCGCGGGCGCATTTACAAAACGCGCCGATCCGGCTTGATCACGACGGATATTTCAAGCGCCTGGATTCTGGAAATGCTCATCGAGATATTTTACCCAATGGTCGAAGTCGCCCTCCAGCGCATGCAGATCGCGATGCAATTCGTCCTTGACATCGCCCCAGACGGAATCCTGTTTTTCGGTCAATTTCTGTTTAAGCGCGCTTGATTTGCTGCGGATGGCATCGGTCTTGTCTGAAAGATCTGATGGTGGCGTTCCCGTGCCGGCTATCTTCCGGTATCTTTCCGCCAATTGCGTTTCGATAGCCTTCACTCTTTGATTGATTTCCGAAATGTCTTTGCTCACATGCATTGGTAAACGCCTTTTCATGATTGATCTTGTTTGTCTTTGAATGGAAATGCAGGGTGATTCAGGTGCTGATCCAGCGCCATGCGTCCGCCAGTTGATCCGACGGGAAAATCCTGATTTCGCCTTTCATCAGGAATCCACTCAGCTTGATGCCCCAATTGACCCAGGCCGGGCCGCCGACCACCGCAAGCTTGCCAATATCAGCCTGATGCCTGAGACCATAAGAGGCATCCTCCCAAGCGGCCTCAAGGTCCCAGCCTTCAAACGCTTCATCCATATAGATGAGGATGTTGAGCTGCCCGTGCGCTTTGAAAAGCTTTGCCAATTGCGGAAGCAGGATGGAATCATACTCCGCCTTGGTGAGCTTGCCACTCACGCGAACGCCAAGCAGATTGCCGCTGCTTTCATCCATAAATTCGATCATTGCCAAACTCCGATTCAAAGCAAAAGCGTGCTTGCACTCCAGGCATCCTGCGGCCGCACACCCTGCAGAAACCCGGGCTGCAAACCCGGTTTCGCCAAAGATGATGAATCCTAGCCGGACTGTGATTCGGCGCCTTGATCGACATCAATCCCACGGTATCGCGGGCACCGGGTTGAACCGGCAATGCGTTTCAGGCTGGAAACCTCTCAGTCAGCCGATAACCAAGTTTGAGAAAACGGGCGATTGGCACTGGCGATGGCCATAGCGGCAGCGTATGTTGTTGCCAGACCGGAAAGATGGTCTGGAGCGGGGGCTACAAGATGGGACCGATTGCAACTCTGTTCGGGTGCTGTGAGCCAGCAGCGTGCGTACGCTAGAGATCCTGCCGTTTTTCATTGGAGAAAGCGTTTTGTCCGATGAAGGACAAGGGACTGAACGGATGGTTGGCGGGCATGCGGACCGACTGATCGGGAATCGTTTTGCCTGTGGTGGTCGGGCGGAGATTTTCAAGTTGAGGGCATGTTGAGATTGAATCGCGACAAATTGATATCAGCGGTCTATTCAGCGACCTTGTCGCCGGTGGGTTACGATGAAGCGATGGAAACCATCGATCATCTGATTTTCGGTGATCTCGCATCCGGCCATGGGGACAAGGCCAGTGAGAATGCCGGCGGTTTTGCCATCGGCACTGACAAGACACCACCGATGATCGATCCGGAAATTGCCAGCCATTTCCAGCTCGCCCAGGATATCCAATTGAGGGTCGGGCACCAGAACGGGGAAAAACCCAAGGCGCTGATGCTTCTGGATGCAGCGCCCGGTCCGGCCTATATTGTCGACCAGGACGAAAACATCATAGCGATGAATGGCCACGCAGAACACAAGGGCAATGGCAAATTCCAAACGCTCAGCACGTTTGCCGACGATCCGGATGTGTTGAAAGACCTGCGCGCCTGCATCACCTCCGACCAGGAAGAAAAACTGCTGGTCTTTCCCAGCACTCTGAACCGCTCGGAAAATGTCAGCACCTGTTTTCTGCTGAGAAAAATTGCGCTGCGTATTTCCCCTTTAACGGATCATTGCTGTCAATGTCCCACCAGACGACCTCGACAATATCATTGGGATCACCCGACACATCGTCGAAGATGATGTTGTCTGCGGCCTGTTTCTTGTAATCATAGTCCTTTGAGGTGCCGTCCGAGAATTCGACAACCAGATAGATGGCCGGATTCTTGTCGAGCCCCTGCACCGTAAAGGCGCGATCTTCGCGGCTGATCGGAATGCGATCCGACTGCAAACTCAGCGCGGCTGAAACCGGCGCGATCACGTCTGCGTCAGCGGAATCGCGCCCGTAGTGGGCAAAAACCTCCAGGCCCAGATCCCCGCCGCAAGGCCATGTGCGCAGGGTAAATTCTTCCTTCCCGGTCCATTCGATGCGGGCGGTTCCCCATTCCGTCGCAACATCACCATTGCCATCCTTGATCGCATAGGCGCAGGGCGCGGCGATTTCCTCAGGCATGTCGACCCCTGAAATATCCATCATAGGTGCCCTTCGACCAGTCGCCCTGGCTTGCCTGCGGGTTCTTGATGAAAAAGATGACCTCCCGCTCTTCATTTGGCCAGAGCCAGATGGTGTCTTCGCCCTGGACTTTCTCGTAGGTGATCTCACCCCATTTGTCGCCATTCGCACCGAACAGATCATAATAGCCGTCGGCCCAGACGGAACTCGAAAAGGCCAGCACAATTATGGCTGAAATGCCCAGAATTTTACTCACAGAACGCATGCGTTCCTCCATTTGTGTTTGTTCTATCCGGAGCTAACCGCCCGTGTGCAGGTCGGACAGCAGTTGCCGCAGTGCCGTGTTTTGTTCCGCACCCAGACGGTCCCTGCCGCACAGGTAGTCACTCAGCTCTTCGTCATCCCAGGCATGTTTGTCTATCAGGCAGGGGTCAACGGCGATTTCACGGCAAATCTTCATTGGGTTCCGGTGAAAATTGACCTTTGAAAAAACCGCCTCGACTTCGCTCGCCTCTGTCGCTTGCAATGTTCTTGGCGGCAGGACCTTGGGGCGAAAACAGCCCTCCTGTGCCGCAACACCGTCTTCGCAGTCTGTCGGATCAGGGCCTGCTAGGGCCAGAATGGAAGAGGCGAGGATCATCGTCCCTTCATCCGTACGGCTGATTTTTGAGGAAAACACCCGGCGAGCGTCAGTGCAAGCAAAGCCGTCGCCAGCACCCGTGTCGAGCGGGTGCACCAAGCCGCAAGGGCCCCACGAAGGTTCAGTTTTTCTGACATCAGGGCACCCCATTCAGCAGACCATAGCCCTTGAGGCAACAAGGTACAACGGCCATCCGCAGGCTTGTAATTCTTTGGGGTTATTAATGTTTTTGCGTTTTGCCAATGCAACGACGAAAGGCCATTACCATTGGGTCCGGCTTGAGACCACGCACAGCGACTAATGATCGTTTTCGCCTTACCCGCAAAGCTGAAAGGGATAAATTACACAGCCTTGACATTTAATTAGGAATCTTTAATTCTTATTTTATGAGAAGCAACAGCACAGCCGAATCGGCCATTCATATCGCCCTCCTGCTGGCGGCCGCCTCCCGGGATGGGGAATTGGCTGCGCAGGATCTGGCGGATTTTCATGATCTGTCACGCCTGACGCTGGGCAAGGTTCTGCAGCAATTGAAAGCCGCAGGCGTTGTTGCCAGTTCGCCCGGCCGTGCAGGCGGCTATCGTCTGGCGCGGGATGCGCGGGAGATATCGGTGCTCGATATCGTGCTGGCCCTTGATGGTGTGGAGCCTAAATTCTTCTGCCGCGAAATTCGCAAGAACGGGCCATGCAGGGCCTCATCGGGCTATTCGAAAAGATGCGCCGTGGCACGAACCATGGATGCGGCAACGCAGGCCTGGCGGGCGTCGCTGGCAGCGACCTCGCTCGATGACCTCATGGATATGACCGGTCAGGAGGCACCACGTGAAACGCTGCGAAGCACCGTCGATTGGCTGTCTTCCCATGTGCGCTGACGCAATGACCTGAGGATCAGCAGGTGCTTCAACCGGCTGACATACAAGGAGGGAAAAGATCATGTCGACCAGAAAGATCAACGGCAAGGCACTGGCAAAACATATGGCCGCCGAGGCTGCCTTCGATATGGAGGGGACGCTGGCGACCATCCACCCGGACGCCCTGTTCGAAGACCAGCCGATCGGGCTTGTGCTGCGCGGACGCGAAGCATGTGCACGCCACTACCGGCTGTGGTGGGATGCTTTCGGCATCCACACGGATCAGGGCACATTGCATTGGGTCAATGACGACCTGCTGATCGGAGAATCGCATTTTGTCGGAACCCACGAGGGGCCGTTCCTGGGCATCGAACCCACCGGCAAGACAATCCGGTTTCCCTTCACCGTGATCGTGACATTTCGCGACGGGATGCTGAGCGGTGAGAAATTCTACTATGACCTCAATGATATCTTGCGCCAGTTGGGCCAGCAGAGCTTCGAGGTCGCTGCATGAGCAGCGCCCGCACGCCTCTCGAGGTCTTTGGCCTCTGGCCCGACGGACGGGCCGCCATGCATGGTGTCGACAGGGCGCTTGAATCAGGCACACTGTCCCTGCGCCTGCTTGAACTTGTGCGGCTGCGCTGTTCTGCCGTCAACGGGTGCGATTTCTGCATTGCCATGCACCGCAAGAAGGCGCGCGAGGCCGGGCTATCGGCCGCAGAAGTGGTGGCCATTCAATCCCTTGGTGAAGAGCCGATATTCTGCCGCGATGAAAGGCGGATTCTCGATCTTTGCGATGCGGTGACACGCCTTGCCGACGCGCAGGCGCTGCGCGGGGTTGTTGATGCCCTGGCGAATACCATCGGCGCCTTGCAAACGGTTGAAGTCCTCTATGCCATCGCCCAGATCAATGCCTGGAACCGGCTGGCCATTGCTGGCGGGTTGGGCGGGCTGGTAGAATCCGATCTGGCGCCATAGGCCTCTGGCGCGTGTCATGCCATGCGCGGTGCAAGAGAGCATTGCAGCGCGCCATTCGCCCCAAAGGCTCGCGACTCGAGGGATTTGCCAGAACCTCGTTCGCATCGCGCACAGCAGCCTCAAGTCCGGCCAATCCTGTTCAGCGCAACGCATTGCGCTTTACTTTCACAGCACACGACCTCAGGTTGGTGATTGTATAAAACTGATGAAGCGATTGGAGCGCTTCATCCTTGCCTTCCGGATGCGAGCAGATCGTGGTGGATACAATGGGCGCGAAGAGTTCGTCGCCAGTGACCCTCCGCTGCGTCAAACGCCTCGACGGATGCGGAAGCGTTGCTGTATGACACGGGCCAAGCCTGCCAAGAAACACGAAAGTCGACCAAATGACACGGGACTATTCCCAACTCTGGCCATCCAAAGGTTCCGATGTCCATCAAAAGCGCAAACGCTCACAACTGGAAATCCTCGGCTGGAAACCTTTCTTCAGTCAGCAGCTTTCCCTTGATGATCTGGCCGCCGCATCGCCTGTTCGGGTAACAGAGGTCCACAGAACCGGCCTGCATGTGCTTGGCGAAGGCATTGATGCAATTGTCCCGCCGGGACTTGACGCAACCGTGGGTGACTGGCTGCTCTATGATGCAAACCAACCCACCCATAGCAGGCTTCTGGAACGCACCAGCCTGTTTGAGCGACGCGCTGCAGGCACGGGTCGCAAACGGCAGTTGATTGCTGCCAATGTGGATACGGTGTTCATCGTCTCCTCCTGCAACAGGGACTTCAATGTCGCGCGGCTTGAACGCTATGTGGCCATGGCCTTCGAAGCGGAGGTAACGCCGGTTATCCTGCTGACAAAAGCTGATCTTTGTGACGATCCCGCGCCTTATGTTGAGGCGGCGCGCGCCATTTCCGACCGCGTTACGGTGGAGGCGCTCAACGCATTGAGCGACGAACCCAATGACAGGCTCGCGCCCTGGTGCAAACCCGGCCAGACCGTTGCGTTTCTGGGGTCTTCGGGCGTGGGGAAATCGACATTGGTCAATACGCTTTTGAACGATAGCGTGGCCGATACCGCTGCCATTCGGGACGACGACAGCAAGGGCCGTCATACGACGTCACGGCGGCAATTGCACTTTTCACCCGATGGCTGCGCGGTGCTGGATACGCCTGGAATGCGTGAGCTGCAGCTCACCGATGTCGAAGCCGGTATCGCTGACGTCTTTTCCGACCTCGCCGACTTGGCAAGCCAGTGCCGGTTCCGCGATTGCCAACACGACAGTGAACCCGGCTGCGCTGTTCAGGCTGCCTTGGCGCAAGGCGATATTGAGCCCTCGCGATATGCACGCTGGCACAAATTGGCCGCCGAAGAAAGATTCAATTCCGCCTCTCTGACGGAACGCAAAGCCGGTGACAAATCACTGCGCAAAATGATCCGCTCTATTCAAAAGAAGAACAAGAAGTAGGATCAGACTGATGCTGCAGCGTCCATGCAGCACGCAGGCCCGCCGCAAGATTACCCATAAAGCCCGCGATCGCGGGCCATGCGCGTGACGATGGCGCACAGGACATCGAGCGAGGGCGTTTCGAGCCCGGCGGCCCGGGCAAAGGCCTGCGGTGCACGCACGATCTCGCCGATTTCCATCGGGCGGCCCAATTCAAAGTCCTGCAACAGGGATGGTTTGTGGTCCGGGATATTTGCCAGAATACGGTCCAGGTCGAGCAAATGGTCGATTGGAAAACCATGGGCTGCAGCTATTTGAAGGCCTTCCGCCATGATGCGGCGATAGATTGTTCCAAGCTCCGGATCCTGCCGGGAAACGGAAGACCTGTTGCCCGTTGCCAGGGCAATCGCCGAGCCGCTCATATTGACCAGGAGCTTGACCCAGATCAGTTCGCGAATATCGCCCTCGGGTGGCGGTGCGGCAATGCTGGCCTTCTCCAGGGTTGCGCGCAAGGCGACCATATCGATCGCGCATTGCGGCGTGATGCCGCCCATGGAGAGCCGGTTCTGTTGCGGCGTATTGTTCTTGACAACTCCCGGTTCAACCACAGCATTTGCAGAAAAGATGCTGCCGCCGATGATCTGCTCCGGCGCCATGTCTGCGAGGAACGCATCGGCCAGCTTGAAAAGCGGCAGATCGGGCGGCGCGGGTTTGTCGTTCAGTCCGACGGGATACCACCAGGGAATGCCGTTTTGCACAAAAACCACGGCGGTTTGCGGTGACAGCAGGGGTTTCAACTTGTCAGCAATCGCTGCCAGTCCTGTGGCTTTCAAGGTGACAAAGACAATGTCCTGGGGCGCCAGTTCGGATGGATCCTCACAGGCTGTCGGGTTCACCGTCCAGGACTTGTCTGCCTGAAGGAGTGTCAGCCCGCGCGTGCGGATCGCATCGAGATGGGCCCCGCGCGCAATGATCGATACGTCCATTCCCGCATCGGCCAGTTTGACCGCAATATGGCTGCCGACAGCGCCGGCGCCAAAGATACATATCCGCATGGCAATTCCCCCAGATTTCATAGGCGTTTTCAGATAGCAAATTGTTCCAGCGTTGCGTGATGAAAAAGCTCTTCGACGCAAAGCCTGCGGGCCGACAGGCCCTGTGTGTGGTGTGCACCCAGGAAAGCATCCAATGTTCGCCGGTTGCGTTCAACCCCATAGGGCCAGAAATCGTCACCCATCAGTTCTTCTGCCGCAACCAATTGCTCCTCAACAAAGGGCAGGGTGACCTTGGTGGCCGAGGTATCGCGCAACAGGTCCATGGCCATGTCCTTGGCCTGAACGGACGCCTTGAAAACGGCGTTGGGAAGCCAGGGATGGCGTTCCACCAGATCCTTGCGAATGCCCATGAGATGCATGATCGGAAAAATGCCGGTCCTTTTGAAATAGTCTTTCGCCGTGGCCGTGGGATCATCAAACAGCCAGCCGATATTGCTGTTGCTGCGATTGACCGAAGGCATGCGCGGCGTAATGATCGCGTCTATCTCTCCGGTATCAAGCATTTGTGACAGGGTGCGGCCCTCCGGCGCGTTTTCCAATTTGACGTCCGGCGGCAATTTGAGTGCAATCTTTTCCAGCCGGCCCGGTTCCTCCAGACCACCGCGGATCCAATGGATATCCCTGGGGTGGACATCATATTCTTCAAGGATTGCGCGCACCCATACATTGGCGGTCAGCTGATATTCCGGCACACCGATCTTGCAGCCCTTGAGGTCTTCGGGCCGGGTGATCCGATCCTTGCGCACATAAATCGAGGTGTGTCTGAAGGCACGCGAGGGAAAGGCCGGAATGCCGATATAATCAGAGGTGCCCCGTTGCGTCATCACACAATAGCTCGACAGCGAGAGTTCACAGATGTCGAATTCGGCGTGGCGAAAGGCGCGAAAGAAGATTTCCTCCGGAGACAGGGCAAAGGTGACGGGCTCAACACCGTCGATCTGCACGCGGCCGTCAAGGATCGGACGGACGCGATCATAGTCACCCAGGGCAACAGACAAAGACAATTCGCTCAAGTTCAGTACTCCGATTACCCGTTGTTTTGCATTGCGAGGCCTATTTCAGCCGGATGTGAATATGTTTTTCCTGCGTGAAGAACAGCAATTCTTCCAGACATTCCTCACGCCCGCTGCCCGATTGCTTGAAACCGCCATAGGGGGTGCCGAGGAAATGTTTTCCAACCTCGTTGATCCAGATGAAGCCCGCGTCAATCCGCTGCGCGGTGCGATGGGCTTTGTTGATATCGTCTGACCAGATCGAGCAGGTCAGTCCGTAATCAACACCGTTGGCAACCGCGATCATCTCGTCCTCATCGCTCCATTTCATGATCGACAGGACCGGCCCGAAAATCTCTTCGCGTGCGATGCGCATCTGCGGCGTGACATTGGCGAAAATCGTCGGTTCGACAAAATAGCCATTCGCCAATTCCGGCGAAGACGGAGACCCGCCGCCAAGAACCAGACGGGCACCCTCTTCCTGCGCCAGGGCGATATAGGAAAGGACCCGGTCAAATTGCCGCTGATCGACAATCGCCCCCATCGTGGTTTCAGGATCCGTCGGCAGGCCGGGCTTGAACCGCGCGCAGTGGGCAGGCAGGCGCTCAAGCACGGCGTCATGGATCTCCTCGTGCAGCAGCGCCCGGCTGGTCGAACCGCAGGACTGCCCGCACCAACCGAAATTCATGCCTGCAACCATCGCCTTGGCGACCTCGTCGGGATCAGCATCGGCAAAGGCAATCAGCGGGTTCTTGCCGCCAAGTTCCAGCATGACCTTTTTCAGTGTCTGGGCGGCGCTGGCCGAGACCGCCTTGCCCGTCGGCACGCTGCCGATGAAAGCCGTGGCATCAATGCCCGGATGGCTGGCGAGCGTTGCCCCGACATCGCTGCCGCCGGGAATGACGTTGAAGACGCCTGGCGGCAGCAGGTCACCAATCAGTTCGGCAAGCCGCAGACCGGATAGAGGCGCCTGTTCGGGAGGCTTGACGATAACGGCATTGCCAGCGGCAAGCGGCGCTGCGGATTTGGCGGCGCAGAACATGAAGGGGTGATTGAAGGGAACGATGCGCGCCACGACACCCAAAGGCTGGCGGACCGAAAAATTGATGACCCCGGGTGTTGCCGGGGTTGATTGGCCCTTCATCTCCATGATCAGTCCGGCAAAATACTCGAACTGGGACGCGGTGTTTTCCACGTCCCGGATCAATTCACCGTAGGGATTGCCGCCGTCGGCAGCATCCAGCATGGCAAGATCCGGACCGTGCTGGCGGATGATCATGGCGATCTGACGCAGAATTTTACCGCGTTCGAGCGGCGCGACATCCCGCCAGGTCTCAAAGCCCTGCCGGGCCGCAGCGATGGCTGCGACGACATCCGATTGTTTGGCCATCGCAATCTCGGTCAATACCGCACCGGTGGCAGGATTGCGCACGCTGACGGTCTGATTGCCCTGTGCCGGCTGCCATTTGCCGCCATAGTAGAGACCGGTATGCGCCGGAAGAATTAGGTTCTGTGTCAAGGTTTCAGCCTCCTGTCGTTCGGTCCGGGTGCGGGCCAATTGAAAATCCTGCAACAATGGTCCGGTCAAAATCCACCCCGTCGGACGGGGTGGGGAAATAGCGTGTCCCGTCACAGGATCAAACAGGCCCGGAGATGGGCCATGTTCGCGTCACGCCGCCGGTTTACCTGAACGCCCTGGCCGATTCCGGCAGCCACAGGGCGATATCGGGAAGCAGAAACACCAGGATTATGAGAATCATTTGAGCGATCACAAAAGGGATAACCCCGGCGTAGATGGTCGTCAGTTTGATGTCAGGCGCAATGCCCTTGATAACAAAGACATTCATGCCGATGGGCGGGGTGATGAGTCCCAGTTCGACAACCATCACGACGATCACACCAAACCAGACCGGGTCAAACCCCAGATCAACGACGATCGGAAAGAATATCGGGACAGTCAGCAGGATCATGGCCAGCGTATCGAGAAAACATCCCATCACCAGATAGATGAGCAGTATGATGGCCATCACCGCCATGGGATGCATGTCGAGGCCGGAGACAAAACCGGACAAGGCGCCGGCAATCCCCGAGAAAACCATCAGGTTGTTCAGGGTCAATGCGCCGATCAGCACCGTGAAAATCATTGCCGTTGTCTTGACCGTTTCCATCAGGGCATCGCGCGTATTGGCAAAAGTCATGCGGCGGCGCAGCGCCGATATGCCGAAGGCACCCATGGCACCCACGCCAGCCGCCTCTGTTGGCGTGAAGACACCAAAGTAAATGCCGCCGATCACCAGAGCAAAGAGCAGCAATATGGCCCATGTGCGGCCCAGCGCACGCATTTTTTCAAGCGCCGACGAGCGTTCGCCGGCAGGCCCCATTTCGGGATAGATGCGGGTTAGCAAGGCAATGACCAACATGAAGCCGACAATGGTCAGAATGCCCGGAAGGAAGCCGGCTATGAACAGATCGCCGATCGATGTTTCTGTGAGAATGCCATAGAGCACCAGAACCAGGGATGGCGGTATGAGAATACCTATGATTCCCCCGGCGGCAATGGATCCGGTCGCAAGGCTCTTGTTGTAATTGTAGCGCTGCATTTCCGGCAGGGCGACTTGGCTCATGGTGGCAGCGGTTGCGACAGATGAGCCGCAAATGGCGGCAAACGCCCCGCAAGCGCCGATAGTGGCCAGCGCAAGACCGCCGCGAAAAGCCCCGAACCAGGCGTTGAAGGCGCCATAGAGTTCCTTGCTCAATCCCGACCGTGACGCCACCGATCCCATGAGCACAAAGAGCGGAATGACCGACAGATCATAGGTGACCGTGGTTTCATAAACGGTGGTGCCGAACAGGGACAGGGTCGGCATCAGGCCAATGATCATGGCCATTCCTGCCAGACCACAAAGTCCCATGGCGATGCCGATGGGCACTGTCATGATGAGCAGCACAAACAGGGCGAGAAAGGCGAAACTGCCTACAGCAATCGGGTCCATCAGGGGTCAACATCCACAATAAGAGACAGGTCTTCGCGTTCGACGCTCGGTTTGAAAATATGTTTGAAAGCCACCAGCGCAGCCACTGCGGCGGCGAAAGCCATCAACAGGACAATGGGCCAGACGGGCAGAAAAAGGACATCCGTCGCCAGACCATCATTAAGAAAATTGATGCCGCGATCCCACAGCCGCCAGGCAATCAGGCCTATGAAGATGAAACAGAAGACTGCCGCCACACAGGCAAGCAGCTTCTTGCCGCCGGTTGGCAGGAGATTTTCCAGAAGATCAACGGCGATGTGCCGCCGCTCCAGGGTCGTAACGGCCATGCCGAAAAGCACGATCAGACCCATGGCGAGCTGTATGAGTTCCACGCCAAACGTCAAAGGAGAATTGAAAAAGTATCGTCCGATCACATCGATGAATGTCACAATCATGACGAACAAAAGCGACAGGCAGGCAAAGCCGGCGAGCCATCGTGAAAGCAATTTGAGAAACGCGTCCACGTTCCATCCCTCCCATGAAATGGCGCCGCGCAAGATGGCGCGGCGCCGTCAGACAGCCTAGTTGCTGTATTTTTTGATTGTTGCCTGCAGATCTTCCAGCAGCGCCTTGCCGTCAAGCCCTCTTTCATCGGCCATGGCGACCCATTCATCATTCATGAAGGCCAGCTTTTCTGCCCAGCGGGCAACTTCGGCATCGGAAAGAACATTGATGGTGCCATTGTTCTCGGTGGCAAATTTCCGGCCAGCGATATCGGCACGATCCCAACCGGCGCCGAGGATTTTGGCGCCATTTAATCCGCCGAGATCATCCAGCACTTTCTTGTGTTCATCCGAGAGCGCATCATAGGATTTGCGGTTCATGATCACCGCAAAGGGCGTGGTGTAAAGGCCATTGGGAACTTCCAGATGATAGTCGACCAATTCTCCAAGACGGTGCCCCTTGACACCTTCCATCGGGAACATGGCCCCGTCTGCAACACCCTTCTGGATTGCCTCATAGGCCTTGCTCGCCGGCATGGCCACTGGCGTGGCGCCCAGGCCTTCGGCAACGCGGACACCGCCGCCGCCGACACGCAGTTTGACGCCTTCCAGGTCTTCAAGCGACTTGATTTCCTGTCTGGAGTGAATGACACCGGGACCTGCGGTCATGATGGTGACCACTTTCACATCCTTGAATTCCTTTTCGAATCCAATATTGCGATCATACCAGTCCCAGGCCGCCTGCGAGCCAATTTCACCATTCGGCGAAAGGAATGGCAATTCCAGGCCGCGCAGAATTTCGAAAGGCCCCGGCGTATAGCCCGTCACGTGGTAAGCCATATCCGCTGCGCCATCACGCACCACATCATATTGTCCCGGTGGTTTGGCAATGGGCGCCGGATCAAGCTTGATCGTCAACGTGCCACCCGAGGCTTCATCGACAGCAGCAAACCATGCCGGAAGTGTGTCGGATATCAGGTGATGTTGCGGTGGAAGCCAGGTCGACATGCGCAGTGTAACATCCTTTGCAAGCGCCGACGTGGAAACCAGACCCATTGAGAACGTGGCGGCGAGTGCCGCGTATTTCAGCAATGATCTGCGTTTTACAGGTATTCCGCTCATTTCTGCTTCTCCCTTTGATAATATACGGTCCGCTGATTGCGGATTTTGCCGTTGGTAACGGGCCTAGATTTTCCGCTCATGCCCGGCCCAGAACTCGTCGCGCAACTCGGTTTTCACTATTTTTCCCAGTGATACCAACCGTTGGATTTGTTGACTCATTTGTGATTTTCCAAG